>Ga0214919_10002672_pt1 | contig 27714 bp, 6 predicted proteins | sample LL1503_MetaG_FD_177994 | JGI IMG/M metagenome (GOLD analysis project Ga0214919, IMG submission 177994) | Freshwater microbial communities from Lake Lanier, Atlanta, Georgia, United States - LL-1503 | ecosystem: Environmental > Aquatic > Freshwater > Lake | place: USA: Georgia | collected 2015-03-15
TAAAGCAATAGCTGACCTAGGCGGCTTCAATGCAACTGCTATGTTCACAGCATATCAATCTTACTTACAGATATATGTGAATGGAGTTAGTAGAAGAAACTTTGCATATTCTTTTAATTCTATATCTAGCTATGACTATAGCGAAGATATTCCTAACAACCAAGGTGTTAAACAAAGACAACTTGATAGATCTCAGTATGTCTTCCCAGGTGTGCAATCTGTAGGAGATGACCATGATCTTAATAACTGGAACAGAGAATCATCAGTATATACCAAAAGTATTGAAGTGAGAGATGGTGTGGGACCTGTACCAGCTTTACCATATCCTAATAAAACACCAAACCTTGTTGTAGCAGGTATAAGTCAAATCTCTGATAATTCTAGATTTACACTTGGAAAATCAGGAAACTGTGGAACCCCTGAGTATCAACAAGATATAAAGGTTGTTTCATATTATGGTTCAATAAAGACAATCAACAATGGTCAGTGGGGTCAGATATATTCCTATCAAACAATTGATACAGGATTCCAAAGAATATTTAATTCTCTACCAGCAAGTGGTGTTGAGGTGGTATTTGGTGGTGATACATTTATTGGTAAGTTTGGTTTCAAAACTAAGCTTCCTTTCTTTATTGATAACAGAGTTAAGGCTCCTGATGATAGTGACATTTATTATGATGAGATTGGTAACGTGGCATATCCACAATACTGGTACTCAGCAAGATCTGTGTTATATGACTACTATGTAGGTAATACATTGATGAAGAACATTATATCAGTGAAAGCTCATTATCTTGACTGTCCTAATGATGACATTGTAGATAATGCATCAACTAGTACAACCACTACATCTACCACTCCTGCTATTGGTACAACTACACAAGGAACATTTAATTATGTTTATGATGGTAAGATGTATCTATTTGCTTATGGAGTTCCTTATTACTATGTAGAATCTTCTATCAATGTAGACTTGCGTCAAGCATTCAATAATTTAGAAGGTGACTTCTACCCACACGTAAGTTCAGGTATTCCTGACCAATGGTTCCAAGAGAATAGAGTACCTATTGCATTTGATAATACGTACTACTATAATACAACATTCACTAAGCAAAACGTAGAGAACTTCTTCTCTCATTTGCCTACAGATTGGGTAAAGCAATTATGTTACACATATTTTCCATTTAGAGCAATATACTCTGACAGACAAGAAAGTTATTCTGATAATAGAATAAATAGCTGGTTGATATATCGTCCAGCAAGCTTCTTTGACTTCCCTCAAAACTATGGTAACTTAGTATCTCTAGATGGTATACAGAACAGAGCAACATTAGCTAGATTTGAGAATAAGACATTGTTGTACAATAACTTATTAACTATTGATACAAGCAATCCTCAAGCTGCTTATGTAGGAAGTGGGGCATTGTTTGGTAGTGCTCCTCCTATTGACTTTGCTGAAACAGATCTTGGTTATGTAGGATGTCAGAATAAAATGTTGCTTAGAATACCACAAGGACAAGTAACTGTGGATGCTAAGAGAGGACAAATATTCTTAATCACTGGTACCCAAGCAACAGATATATCAGGATTTGGTTCTGGTCTAAACAGATTCTTTACAGACCATTTATCATTTGAAATACTAAGACACTTCCCAACTGTTGATATAGATAACAACTTCAAGAATATTGGTTTACATGGTGTGTTTGATAGTAAGTTTGATAGAGTTATTATTACTAAGTTAGACTACATTCCTCAACCAGGTAAGGAAATATTCTACGATGATGTGGCTAAGGAGTTTTATGTAAATCAACCAACTGCTGGTAATACATCAGTGAAAAGATTTGTAGCTGTAACAGACTTAGAATACTTCTGTAATAAATCATGGACTGCTTCATTTAACTTCAATACTAAAAGCTGGGTAAGCTTCCACACATACCTTCCTAACTTCTACATAGGAGAAAACAACTTCTTCTATTCAGGACTAAATGAAGGTTGTAACATCTCAGCAATAGCTGTTACAGAAATTCCTTCTCCTACTACTACTACCACTACAACAACAATTAACTATTGTAACTTGTCTGGTACAGCAGAGGTGACAGCATATCCTTGTGGACTTCAAGGCACAGCTGTAAACACATGTGCATTAGAAGGAGAAGCAGCTTGTTCAGATTGCGTTTAAAATATAATATAAATGTCTAAAACAGTAATAATAAGATTAACGTGCTCAGGTGGTAGAACTGGACCCTTCAATATCACTGATAATGAAGGTAATGTTCTAGGCACTAATATAACCAAGCAAAACTTAATTGATGGTTATACTGTTAGCGTTGATGATGCTATTGATAGTGTTATTATAACATCTGCAGGCAAATGCAATGGTATCTTTATAGAAGTTTTAATTGGTACTGCTACTATAGAAGAACTTGCAGCTTTGACATATACAACATGTAACACAGGCTCTATTTGGAGACACTTAACAGACACATTAAATTATAATAAGTTCTATGGTAATGTAGAACCATACATCATTGAATATCCTTTTAGCTACCAAAGTTATGATGAGATTCTTCAGAACGTAAAAGACTACAGTAAAGTATACAATTATATACCTCTTGTAGATGGTGTGTTTAATGATAATGCTAGGATAGAGGTTGATAATCAATGGTTTAACAAAGCTGTTCTATACAATGGACAACAGTCTACAGGTGTATTGGAATTAGTACCAAAGCCTATCAATAACCTAAGTGCTTACTTAACATACCCTTTATATAATGCTGAAAGCAAAACTATCACTTATACAAAGAGTGATAACTTCTATCAGTATAATACATTCTGGAGTTTAGTTAAAAATAAATCCATACCTTTATTTATTACAAGTTGTGAATCATTATCAGTGGATAAGCTTGTAAATCAACCAAATATGGATTATGGAAAAAGATCATTTAAAAAAGAACCATTGAGAGCAAAAGACTTAAAGGTGAGACACATCCTTGACAATAGCTCTGAGGCTCACATTGTTTCTCAATTTATTGTTACACCTGCTCAAATCTCTTATAAGTAATGGCAAACTGGTTAAATAAATACGAACAAGGAGGAATGGTCTTAAAGAAAAAGACTAAAGACAACTATGATCTAAAAGCCAATCCTAATGATGTAAAAGCATCAGTGGGTCCTGGTTATGTAGGACTTGGTTATGATACAACAGGTAGAAACTACTCTCCTGCATGGGGTGGACAGTTTGCAATGGGTGGTGCCTTACCAGGTGCTGTAGGATTCACATACGCACGTACGCAGAGTCCTGCTCCTAGTAATGGTAAGTATGCTAAGAAGACAAAAGCTTCTGCACAAGATGGACTGTTGATGAACTTTGAGCCAGAGAAGGTGCGTTCAGATGCTACACGAGTGGCTCCTGCTGTAAGACCTCTTACAAAGAAAGAACAAGAAGAAAATGCTAGGATAAATAAAGAAAACCAGAAAAAGACAGAAGAACGTAACAAGAAGATAGTAGCTGAAAGACAAGCTAATAAAAACACAAAAGGAGATCTAAGCACTCCTGGTAGCTGGCATACAGCAGATAAACTAAGACTATTCCCTGAAAGTGTAGGTGGTGTAGGAGAAATGTTTGATGAGTATGTAAACCCAGCTTATTTAGTTGGATCTTTAGCAGATCAACTTGGAGAATCTGTAGCTAGAAAAGATATTGGTGGTGCTGCTAAAACATTAGCAATGACTGCAGGATTAGGAGCATTAGGAGTTGATCCATTAGGAGATGCTATAAAAGCTCAACGCTGGTCTCAAAAAGCAATTAATAATCTTGGCTATGATGTACAAACTGCAGGGGTTAGTGGTGCTAGACCAACAGTTGAGGCAGCTCCTTTATCAGAACGAGCTCAACAACAATTAGATCTTATACGTCAACAAAGACGTTCAGAAGCAGTATCACAAGGAAGTCAAAGTGCAAGAGTTCCTTATCAATTTCCTACAGATGAAGAACTTGCTATGATGAATGCACGTGAGGCTGAAAGATATGTTCCTAGAGTTAGTCATTCAGATCAAATGATTAATCAATTAAATCAATCAAGAAATACAGTATCTGGAATATTTGATTCTCAAGCAGAATCAGCACAGCAAGCAGCAATAAATGATATGCGAAGTCAAGCAGCAGCTTCTCCTAGTAGAAATAATGTAATACATCCTAATAATCCAACATTAACAGAAGATAGATTATTAAGAAGACAAACTTCATTAAGAACTAGTGGATTTACAGATGCTGAAATTGCAGCAGATGAAGCAGCTATTCGTAGAGGAGAACCTTTAAGAACTCCATCTCAAATAAGAGGAGGAGGACAAGGAACATTTGATCTTGGTAGAAGTAGACCAGAAACTCCTATGAAAGAGTGGGACCCTAAAACATTTCGTATTGGTGAAGGAAATGAACAAGGTATAGTAAGAATGGAACATCCTGAAGGACATGTAATCAAGCAAGATATATCAACAGGATCAGGTGTAGATTCTCCAACTTTTAGAAACTATGAAGTAAGTGATAAAGCAAAAAGTAGCAACTATATAAAAGTAGAAACTTCACAAGATCCAGGTGATGCATTTACAGATGTAAATGATATAAGTTTCTTTAATAGAGATCCTGCTAGTAGTAGTAAACAAATGAATATAGTATTTAGTCATCTACCTACAAAAGCTCGTATATCACCAATCAATACAAGTATTCACTCTCAGCCATTACTAGATACACGTATGGCTAAATTAAGTAGTGGTCAACCAGGTAGGATACAGATTAAACCAGAATACATAGGAGCCTTGAATAAGATCACTCGTGAAACATCAGGAGGACCATTGAGTTGGTATAATGAAGTAATTCAACAATTTCCAAAACTTCAAAGAACTACCCAAAACCTTAATGAATATACAGGTGCAAGTTTAACAGAACCATTTATAAAGTATAAAGGTAATCCAATTCCATTTGAGGAATTTAATACTCCTGAAATGAAAAGATTATTTGAAAATCCAAATACTTTTTATGATGCATTGAATAATACTGATGTAATGGTTAATAAATATAAGACAATTAAAAACTGGAAGAATGGTGGACACTTTATAGATGCTATGGGACAATGGGCACACCCAGGAGATATAACTACTATCCCAAGCAATGATATCACTATGAAAGGTGTTAACTATGATGTATTAGGAGTAAGTAATACTGGTGACAAAAAGTTGATGAAACCAGGAAAGAATTATAAATTTGATGGAGATTATGTCACTGAATATCCAAAAGGTGGCTGGCTAAATAAATATAAATAAACCACATATAAACGTTTGATATGAAAGATCAAATCTTAAAGATTGCAGGAGTTAAGTCTGAAAAGGAATTTTACAAGAAGTACCCAACAGAAGAAGCATTTATGAAAGCTCATAAGAAAGAGTTTAATAAAGCTGCTATGGGTAGCAAAATGGTCAATGATCAATTGCACCAGTTGAGTGACTTTGGTAATCCTCCTATTGCTCAAACTGGAGCTACTACACCACCTGAGTTTAAATTTACTAAACCAGAAAGTTTTAGTTCTGGTGCAGGACAAGCTGGTATGAGTGCTCTTCAAAATCTAGATAAGATTGCTGGTGGAATTAGTGCTATTGCTGAGCAAAAGAAAAACATTAAGAAAGCAGATCAAACTGCTCAGTTATCAGGACTTGCTTTACAGGCTAATCAAACTATGCAAGAACCTCAACGTAATTATGTTAGACCAGAAGATAATCTTATTCAACCAGGACAATTAAGTAATCCTTATGGATCAGGTACAAACTACCTAGCTCAGAATGGTAGAATGATTGGTGGTAACCCCACTGAGATTCAGAATACATATGCTCCTACAAATGACATATATGATGATCTTGGATTTGAACCATTAGAAGAAACATACAAACAATTCAGACATGGTGGTCATATGCCCAAAGCAGAGTTTGGTGAGTACTTCCAAGACTCAGGTCAAGCTCAAGTTGGTAGTGCTGTAGGAGAATCTATTGGTTCTGCCTTTGGTCCTGCAGGAGCTGCTGTTGGTAAGTTCTTAGGTAAGGTAGCAGGTAATGCATTAGGTGGTGCTAAAGATGCTAGAGCATTGCAAGCACAGAAAGATAAAACTGCTTTGAATCAAAGTCAATTAGCATTCCAACAAGCTAGATCACAAGGTCCTCTTAATGCATATATGGAAGATGGTGGATGGGTAAGTCATGATTGGCAACCACAAACAATCACTACATTTGGTGAGCATAAACTATCTGATTTATTAAGACCTCCACATGATGCAGACATGCTACGTGCAGGTGGTCATCTAAAAGAATACACAGCACCTAGTGCAGAAGCTATGTTCACTGGTAGACCAGATATGCCTAGAGCTCAATATGGAACACAAATGGCTATGGGTGGTGAATTAGAAGTGGGAGATGGTGGTCACTTTGAAACTATGTCATACAATCCTAATTTACCTGGTGGTGAAATAGGAATGTTTAGAGGTGCGTCTCATGACAATGGTGGCATCCAAACTAAGTATGGTGAGAATCAAGTGGAAGTAGAAGGTGGTGAACCAGCTGTTAAACTACAAGATGGTGGATCTAGTGATAACCTTGTTGTATTTGGTAACATGAAAATTAATAAAGAAGTAGCAAATCTTATGGGAGATCCAAAAGCAAATGGTAAGAAGTTTAAAACATATGTAGCTGATGTTGCTAAGAATGATGCTAAACAATTAAAGAGAATAAACAAAGGTCTTAAGTTAATTGAGAACGCTGATGAGAATAGTGCATTTGACCATTTGTCTTTGAATACAGGAGGACTTATGGTTAAAGGTGCTCAAGCTTGGCAAAAGATTAATGCTGATAAGATTAAAGAAGCAGGTATTGTACAAGACTCTATTCATCAGACAGCCAAGGAGTTAGGTGTTAAGAATGACAAATTAGCTGAAGGTAAATTAGAAAGAGAAACAAATCCAAGTATGGTTGCTCAAAAAGGTATAACCAGTTCAAAATATAAGTTTGATGTAAACAGCATAGTTCCACAGTTTGGACCAAAGCAACCTAATGTAACAATTCCATATCAAGAAGGATATGTACAACCAAAGGTTGCAGTTTCAAATGAACCTGCGTTTCAACCTCCTAGCATTGAAGATATGCCAGGTGATCCTACATCAAAGAAGAGTAGTAGATTAATGAATGCATTGAAATCAACAGGTAAGTTTTTAGGAAAAGGAATTGAAAAATATGGCCCTACTGCTTTATCTAATTTAGAATCATTCTTAAGACCAACTAACGCTGACGAAGACTTACCTGCAGATCAGTTGTATCCTGAGTTTTATGCATTGGCTACCAATCAGTTAGAACCTGTACAGGCACAAACGTTCCAACCAATGTTGGATAGTCCTGTAGACATTTCTTTAAATGATCAATTGGCTGCTGTTGATTCTCAGTCTAGAGCTGCTATTAGAGCTGCTGGTTCTAATCCTGCTGCACAGGCAATGATTATGTCTCAGACACTACAAGCTAAAAATCAAATCTTAGGAGAGCAAACTAGAATCAATCAAGCAAATAGGATGCAGGTTTATGATAAGAACAGAGCTGCATTAAATGATGCTCAACTTAGAAACTTACAAATTCTTGATCAACAATATGTTAGACAAGCAGGAGCTAAGTCTAATACTAAAGAACAAACCCAAGCTGCTTTAAGTTCTATTGCTGCTAAGACTGCACAACAAAGAGCTGCTAATAGAAAGCTAGCTGTTATGGAGAATCTATACAACTTCAGATTTGATCCTAAAGGTAGAGCAATCAATGCTAATGCATTGCAATCTTTCAATACTTCAGGTGATCCATTTACTAGAGGAACTAAAGCAGGTGGAGGATTAGCTCCTGATACAGCATTTACATATGATGAATTAGGACGTATCATTGGAACTAGAAAAACTAAAGACAGCACTACCACTCCTCCATCACTGAGTGAACTAGATAACTATATAGGAACACAAAAGAATGGTGGTAAAACAAAGGCTAGAAATAGTTCAATCGTTAAAGCTTTAAAGAATCTCTAACTAATTCAGTTATAGTGAATTACTAAAATTTGTTATAGCTCTTGGTAATTCTAATATTTTAAATTAATTTTGTATTATGGCATCTTTTACTGACAAAATATCACAATTTAACCCCTACATCCAGGAACTGCCAGTTCAGGAGATGTACCAGGTTGGTATGGCCAAGCAGGCCCAATACAACCAAGGTGTGCAAAAAATCCAGAACTACATTGATAGAGTGGCTGGGGTAGATGTATATAGAGATGTAGATAAACAATATCTTCAGTCAAAGCTAGGTGAATTAGGTAATAACTTAAAGACAGTGGCAGCAGGTGATTTCTCCAACCAACAGTTGGTTAATTCTGTTACTGGTATGACAGCACAAATATCTAAGGATAAATTGATTACAAATGCTATATCATCTACAGCTGCTTATAGAACTGGATTAACCAGAATCCAAAAAGACACAGATGAGGGTAAAGCTAATCCAGCTAATATATATAACTTCAACAAACAAGCTCAACCTTGGTTAACTTCTCAAAAACCAGGAGAATCATTCAATGGTGCATATACTCCTCATTTTGATATCATGAAGTTTGCTAAAGAGCAATTTGATGCTATTAAACCAGGCAAGTGGTCATTTGATCAATTGTATGAAACAGATGCTCAAGGCAATTATAAGTTTGATATTGTAAAGGATAAGAAAGGTAACATCATAAAACAAACTCCTGTTGTTTCTCCTTACATGGTAAGAATGGAACAAGAGGGTAGACTACCTGCAGAGGTTAAAGCTACACTTGGTCAGATCTTTTCTGATCCTAGAGTGGCTAAACAACTTAATATTACAGGAGAGTATAATTATGCAAACATAGATGAAAGAGGTCTTGTAGATATGGTGTATGCTCAAAGAGATGAAAAGACAGCAGGATATAATGATAAGATAGCTGAACTTACATTGAAGAAAACATTAGAAAAAACTGATGAGTCTAAAAAAGCCATCCAAGGAGAAATAGATCAGCTTCAAAGTAAAGCTGATGGTGTTAAATCTTCATATGACCAAATAGCACAAGCAGCTTATAAGAACCCAGACTATGTAAGAGGATTTGTTTATAAAGAACATTCTTTAGATAACTTGCAAGGTATGTTTGGTTCAGTGAAAGTAAGTAAGCAAGCTATGGATAGTCCTCTTTGGCAAGCTAACTTTAAGGAGTATCAAGAGGCTAATGATATGAAAGAAGCAGCTGCTGAGCTTGCTTTTAAATATACTAACTTAAAAGAACAATCTACACAAAAAGAATTAGATCGTCAAAATGCTCTTAGAATAGCATCAATGAAAGGTCCAGGTGGTAAAAAGAAACCTGGCACTGGTCCTGATGATGAAAGAGGACTTGAGTTTGCTGAGAACCCATCTAATATGGATGTGGTTGTAAATGCTGAACAAATAAAAACAAATGCTGCCACTGATATGTTAACATCAGGAAATCAACTTGTATGGGATGGTTTCTTTGCTAACAATCCAAAAAATATCCAAGAGTTAAGTAAACAAATAGCATTAGGTAAAACAAAAGAACAAGGTATTGAAACCATTTTAAAGAATACTGCTGATGCTAATAAAGAACCATATACAGACTTTATAACAAGATGGTCTGATAAAGTGGTAAACCAATTAAAAACAAAACCAGGGGGAGTACCTCCTGCTTTAGGTGATGCATATAACTTATTCAAGAAAAAGCAAAAGACATTCCAATCTATATCACAAGAAACAGCAGATGTTAATGAGCAAGTGGCTAAAGAAATTGGAGTTGATTTAGCAAATGTTATAAATGGTGTAGATGTTAAAGATACACCAATGAAGTTTCAAGGTAAAGATGTAATGGTTACCAAACAAGATTTCTATGACTTAGCTTTATATGCTAAAGGTAATGTAACTATAGGTGGTTATTTAGATGATAAGATTCATAAAGAAAATGCCAAGGCTGCTGAGGCTAGATTAACTAGTAGAGGTAAAGCCTTTTTGATTCCTACTGTTCTAGATAAATTTGCCACTGGTTATCTTAGTCCTTCAGGAGTTGTAAGAGATTTCAAAACTACAATAAGACAAGGTATAGAACTATTACCATTTACAGATGAAGTGTATTTAAGAAACCCTAAAGGGTATCAAATAAATGAACAACGTAGTGAGTTTGGTGATAATTTAAGAAAGGTATATAAAATAATAGATACTGAAGCTTCAGCAAAAGCATTGACTAGAAAAGCTGAACTTCTTCAAAGTAAGAGCTTCTTCAAACCTGATGTTAAGATGCCTATCCTTACAGGTGATACTGAAACAGATAAGCAAACACTTAATAACATTAGAAGATGGACACTTGACTATGGAAAATCTGGAAAGAATTTATCAGTCTCAGGTGAACTAGATGGAATGTTAGAAGCTATTAGAGGAGACCTATCAGATATTTCATTAGAAGCAAAGACAATGACAGGTCCTGGTGGAAAGAAAGTTATACAAATATTAGGAACTGATTTAAAGACTAATAAGTCTGGGTCTATTGTGATTGCAGATGATGAAGCAAAAGGTCTTGGTATTGATGTAAGTGGATTGTATGAATCAGATGAAGTTACTAATGTAAGACGTGCTCTAAGAAGAAGTCCAATAGGTTCTACATCTAAATTAGATCCAGGAGATGTTTCTACATATACCAAAGCAGATTCATACTTTGAGAAGTTTGAATTCCCAAGAATGGTAGGTAATAATAACTATGACATGCAAGCTAATGTGGTGAAAGCCAATGATTTATATTATGCATATGTTTATACATCTACAGCAGATGGTGGTAAGAGAACTGTAAAAGCATTACCAGGAGATCCAAATTTAGAGGTTGTTATAAATAAATTGAAATCACTAGGTCCAGAATTTGCACAAGCTGCTTTAAAATAATAAAGAATGCCAGAAGAAAAAGTAATTAATTTAGGGACAGGTGATGCTACACAACCTACCTCTGAACCAAAAGTTGTTAACTTAGGTGGTCAGGCAAAGTTTCAAGACATAAGTTTTGATGTTCCTTCAATTGATAGCAAGACAGGGGTTGCAGGCGGCAATATGTCTGCTGAAGATATATGGAATAATATTACTCCAGAGAAAAGTCATGTCCCTCAACTTCCCACTTCTTCAATATATATTGGCAATAGATATAAAAGCAGTAGACCATATGAAACTGATCTAGAAGAAAAATATGCACAACAACAAAGTGCATTAGATCAATGGAAGAATGGTGCTTTAAAATTTGTAGGTACAGCTACCAATAGTTTTATCTCTGGTACAGCTGGTACTGTTTATGGCTTAGGTGCTATGGTACGTGATGGTAGATTTGCTTCATTATTTGATAATGAAGTTAATAGGAAGTTAGATGATTCATACAAGGCATTAGAAGATGCACTTCCTAACTATATGACCCAGAAGCAAACTGATGCTAACTGGTATTCCCCTGATTATTTATTAACAGCTAACTTCTTTTCTGATGGTATCCTTAAAAACTTAGGATATTCATTAGGTACAATAGGAGGTGGTTTTGCATGGAGTAAAGCCATTAAAGCATTAGGCATAACAAGTAAGTTAGTCAAAGCAGGTCAAGGTCTAGAAGCAATGACAGCTGTAGAAGAATCTATGTCTGCAGTTCCTAGACTACAAAAGTTTGCTGCTTTTGATGGTGCGCTTAACTCTGTAGCACAGAAGTATTTGAAGTCACCAATGGCTTCTATATTAAGAAACTCAGATAGAATTATTACATCTGCTACAGGTACATTTGGTGAAGCAGGATTGGAAGGTCTTCAGAACATGAACTCCTTTAGAGAGAATGCTATCCAAGCATATAGAGATAAGTATGGTGAAACTCCTACAGGCAAAGACTTAGATTCTATTAATGAGTACACAGACAAAGTGGGTAACTTCACATGGGGAATGAACTCATTGTTACTTACAGCAACAAACTATATTCAACTTCCAAAGATCTTGGGTTCTTCTAAGAAAGCAGACGCTGCAATCATCAATGACATTGAGCAATCAGTGGTTGGTGGGGAGTGGGCTAAATACTTACCAAAGACAAGACTTGGTAAAATAGGTAGTGGTATTAGAAACGTTGGTGGTCTTATTGTATCTCCTTCAGAAGGATTTGAAGAAGGTTCACAATTTGCTATTCAAACTGGTGTTAATGATTATTTTAATAGAGCATACAGAAACAAAAAAGATGTTTCTAGTTTCCTAAATAACATGAATGATGTTATGGGAAATATAACTAGCTATGGTATAGATCAAGCATTGTACACTAAAGAAGGTATGTCAAATATACTTATAGGTGCATTGTCTGGTGGTTTACAACAAGCTGGATACGCAGGGTCTTACCAAGATGAGCAAGGTAAAACTAAATTTGGATTTGGTAAGTCTGGTGAATTAGGTGAAAGAGGATTCTTTGGATATGGTGGTGAGAGAGGTAGAAATACAGACATAGCAATAGAGGCATTAAATAAAACAAACTCTAAAGCTGTTCTAAAAGATCTTGCTAACTATATTGGTATTGGTATTGGTTCTCAGAAAGCAAGACAAGCTGCTATTGTAGCTAATGACAAGGTTACTGAGAAAGATATGGAGCATGATTTCACACTATCTTATTTGATGCCTAGAGTGAAGTATGGTAAGATAGATGCTGTTAACCAAGAACTATCATATTACAAATCTCAAGCCATGGATAATGTAGGCTTTGAGGAATTAGTAGCTGATGGGGTGGTTAATACTAATGAGACTAGAGAACAATTTGTTCAAAGACTTGACAACTTATCAGCTTTAGCTAAGCAGGTAGATGATACCTATTCTATGGTTAGAGAAAGATATTCTAATCTTGTTGATAAGGAAGGTAACAAGTTGTATAATGATAAAGTGATAGACAAACTTGTATACGCTACAGCTAAGGTGGGTAACTATGATGTGCGTATTCCACAAGTGAATTCTATTTTGAATGAGGCAGGAATTAATACTTCAGCAATATTACAAAGTATTATTTCAGGCAATGAACCTAACAAACAAGCTACGCAGGATGTATTAAGTCAAATCAATGACATGGATGTTATATCTGATGTTAAAGAAGATCTTAAAACTGCATTAGCTGATGTTGTTGATCTTTCATTAAACAGAAGAAAATATATTCAAGAGTATGATGCCATCAAACAAGATCCCCAGGAATATCAGGAGATGGAGGAGGAATTTGGTGCAGAGGAAGAAGTTCCAGTTACTGTTGAACAAAAGGTTGCAGCAGCAAAGAAGAAAGGCAAAGCTAAAATTGTTAATAAGAAGTTAGAGATTGGTAAAGTGTATTCTCTTAAAGAACCAGTCTTGGTACAAGATGGTAAATTAATATTTCAGCCAAAGCTAAGTGTACTATCACAAACTTTAGGAGGAGAACTAGAAGTTCAGCTTCCTACAGGTGATGTAGCATTTATGACTCCACAACAGTTCAGAGACTTTAATATTAGCGAAGATGAGACTGCTGAAGAGTTAGGATATATATTAGATAAGGCAATTGATAAAGTATTAAATAAGAAGAAGTATAGTGACATAGCTAAGCCTGAGGAAGGACAAAATAAGTTAGACTATGTTAACTCTTTGAATAATCCTGAATTGGTTAATGATATACTTAAAGAGTTTAATGAGCAATCAGAAGACTTCTTAAAGAACAGAGAGAAGGAAATAAAGAATCAGAAAGGTAATGCTCAAGTTTTATCTACATCAGAGATTGAGTCAGTTCCAACAGATGTTCCTGTTCCAACAGTATATGTAACTGATACAGACAATAGAAAAGATGCCACTGTAGTTCCTAGAGCAACAGTTGCTACACAACAACTTCCTGGTTATAAGAACTCAGTTGCATTTGGTGCAAACCTATACAACTTTCCTAACAGAGAGAAGATACGTGGTGTGTATGTTACATTAGCTAATGAAGAAGCAATAGGCCTTGGTGGATTAATGAATCACATCAAGGGAACTAGTGATGTAGATCCTGCTAAGACTATTGCATTAGTAATGGTTGAGCAGTCAGGAACTGGTGTAAAGTTAGTAGGTGTTGATGGGCAACCAATAATAGGAAGCAACTTTGATAAGATTGTATTCCAAGTAATGCCTGACCCTAAACTCCAATGGAGTGAAAAGTATGGTGGTAAGAGCATGTTCAGAGAGGGAACTCCTGATAATGTAATGAAAGCCATTACTAAAGAGTATACAAAGTTTGTAGAAGATACATTAGAAAATAAAGAAATTGAACCTCATAAGATAGAAGCATCTTTTGGTATACCTCAACCAGTGATAGACACTGAAGGTAAACCTGTAGAGAATGCTAGAACAGGTGTAACAGAAGCTGGATTAATCAAACAATCTGACTTAGCTGAGAAGCCTGTTATATATGTTCCAACATTAGGAGATGGTGTAATATCAAGAGGATCAACACGTTATACCAAAGCATTAGGAAAACCATTCTTAATTGGTGCTAATGGATATGTTGCTTTACAAAACAAACAACATAGCTTACAAGAAGCTACATTAATCTATGATGCTATCTACAGACTATCAGAGATTAAATACACAGATGGTGACCTTAGTTCTGCTGAAGCCACTCGTCTATTAGAATGGTTAAGAAGTGTTGTATACTGGGGTAATCCAAAGAACCAAGCTGGTGTTAATAGTATATGGTTTGACAAAGCAGGATTGATAGGATTGAAATTAAATATTTCTAATGAAGGTATGAACGTACCATTCAGCCCTGTTGGTGTTGAATCAAATAAAGATAAGATAGTTGAGCAAATACAAAAGATGTATGGTAATATAAGATCTGCTTATGTTGCTAAAGATTTGTCTAATTGGAATAAACCATATGAGCAAATCACATCTATATCTGCTGATGGTAAAATCAAATCTAAGACTTGGAAGAACTATCAATCATACTTATTATCTACAGAAGGTAGAACTGGACAAGAGACTCCTCTCACTGTACCTATCAGACCAACTAAAGGTGTGGGTGATACAAATAGAGAAGGTATCTACTTTGTAGTTACAGACACTGCTGATAGATATGCAGGTGTGGTAGATAAGATTGGTAGAGAAAAACCAACTCTATTAACTCCTGGTGCTGTTAGAACAGGTGAGTTAGCTGAAACAGCTACAGCTAGATATATCCTTGATAATCAAACACCTAATGTAATTGATAATCCTCAATTAGGAAAGATTACATTTATAGCTGATGCTAAAGCCCTTGAAGAAAGTGGTGGTAAAAGAGGTATAGGATTATTAGAAAATGATCCAGGTAATGCTAAAGCTATTGAAACATTAGCTAAGAGTAAGAACATTGACAAGAAGAAAGCTACAGATCTTTTAGTAGCATCTATATATCAAAAGGTGGCTCCTCAACAAGCAGCCACTGTGGCAGAAACAAAACCAGTTGAGAAACAAGCTGCACAGATTGTTACAACTACTCCTGACGCAGAAGAGTTAATCAGAAGACAATTAAATAGCATGGGTGATGATGCTCCTTTTCGTATTAAGACTAAGGATCAAATCACTAAGTTTGAAAAAGAAGACTGGCCTAAGATAGAAGCTTTCTTTAAAGCAAACTTCCCTAACATTCCTTTATACAGAGTTAAGAATATAATCAGAGGAACTAATGGATTAGAAGCTTGGGGTATGTTAAAGAATGGTGGTGTATATGTATATGCCAACGCAGAAGTTGGTACAGCATATCATGAAGTGTTTGAGGCTGTATGGAAGATGTTCTCTAGCCCTGAGGAAAGAGATAACATTGTAAGTGAATTCAAAGATAGAAGTGGTAGTTTTGTAGATAGAATTACAGGACAAGAGATTAAATACTCTAATGCCACTGCATTCCAAATCAAAGAACAATTAGCTGAGGAATTCAGAGACTTTGTTCAAGATGGTAAGGTTCCAGCTAAACCAGCTAAGGGACAAACATTTATTGTTAAGTTGTTTAATGACTTGGTAAACTTTATCAAGACATTCTTCTATGGTCCTCAAGCTGCAAGAAACACAGAAGAGTTATTCAAGAGAATGACTAGTGGTTTCTATAAAGGATATGCTCCCCTAGGTTCTAAGTTATCATATGCTAAGAATGGCATTATAGATATCTCAGATGCTTATGGTGGTGCTAACAGTGAGTATCGTCTTAAGGATTTACCAGGTCAAACTGTACATGACATCATGCAACAAATGACCTATGTAACATTAGGTAAGTTCACCAAGACCAACAAAAGTTTATTCACTATTCCAAGCATAAACAAAGTAGAATTATATCAAGAGCTTAAAGAAGATATACAAAAGACAGCACTTAAAGAAATGAAAGCTGCTGAAGACTTAGTAGATCAAGGTGCCATCACTGAAGAACAAGCAGCTCCTGCTAAAGAAAGATCTAGAGCTTTATGGCAAAAGATTACAGATAACTGGGATGAGTTAGCTGAGAAGCATAAAGAATATTTATCTGCTTATAACATTGAGTTTGATGATAATGATTCATATGGTGAGGCTAGTCAGATAGATAACTTCAAGAAAGCAAATGCTGCTATTAAGATGTTACTATCTACAATACCTGTTGTAAGAGAAGGTAAGTTAGTATATTCATCTATCAATGGTGCTACACTACTTCCTACTAGTCAGGTGTTTATGGCTATTATGAATAAAACACATGATGCTAATAGTCCTGATGAGATGGTAGAAGGTCTTCGTAAACTAGCTGAAGATGATGAAAACTATCGCACCCTATATGAGCGTATAACAAAGAGTGCATACAATGAAGATACATTTGACTTTAACAACTTAAAGAACAGACATGATCTTCAATTAGTTACAGCTTTATGGAGAACTTTCAACAAACAAAGTCCTGTTGTAAAGAACTTATATGTACTTGGTAATGGTGATGTACAAGTGGGAGAATCTAATTTCACCACTGCTACAAGACAAACTAACCAAGACTTCTTAAATGCAATCATCACCTCTGTAAAGAAACAAACTGGATGGTTCCAGTATAGTAGTTTACAAAAGGCTTACATGCCTGTTGTAGATAGAAATGGTAATGCTGTTATTTCTAAGTTTGCTGTAGATACTCTTGATGAACAAGTTAACTTTTTAAAGAAGTTTGGTATTGTATTTAACAAAGCTGACTTATTAGAAATGTCAGGTGAGGATCAAGATGACTTCTCAGAATCAGTTAAAGGTATTAAGAAGAGCTTTACAGAGTTAAAGAAAGTGGCTACCTTCTCTGGTAGTGTATTGTCTATCAATGGAAGACTTTTAAAATTAGCTGAGATCAAAGCTAAGATAGATAACCCTGAGTTTGATAGTGTATTCTACAACGTTAATGGAGATGCTACACAATCATTTATTGGTGTAAATGCTTTAAGTAAATTATCAGATGTTCTTTCTAAAGCAAAGAATATCAATGACTTACGTGATACTCCATATTCATATTTACTTACAGATAGCTTTGCTAAAAACTCAGTTATCCTAGGACAGATGTTTAACCTTGCTGAAGGAGGTAATCGTATCAAAGGAACAGAAGAACTAATGGAATCTTCTTGGGCTGATGGTACAATAGACCAAAGTACAGGTATTAAGAAACAATCTTCTAGACTTACATATAAACAACGCTTGGTTCAAGAAATTAATATGAACCTTGCTGGTTACTATTACAACCTTGTACCTGGTGATGCTTCTCTTGAGCACATGGTAAACATGGGTAACTCTATCTCTAAAGAATCAATTAGAGCAGGATATGATCAACCAGGTGGTGTACTTGATACATTCAGAGGTTACTTATTCTCTGAGATTGAATTAGCTAGAGAGAATCGTCCATTCACTAGAAAGGCTAATGAGTTACGTTTCTTTAGGGATATTCTTGGTGAAGAGTTACATGATCAAATCATGGCTGAAGAAGGTGAGGTGCTTACACCAAAAGAAGTGTATGATGCATTCACTGATGAAGATACACAAATCAATGCCATAGATCAAGCTATCACTAGATACATTCTTGAAAAGGCAGCATCTTTCAAAAGAACTCTTAACAACTATGGTATCATTACTAAAGGAGAAGAGAAGGATAGTTGGGATGTTGAGAAGTTAGCGTTTGCTAAATCTGGTTCAACTACCACTGAGAATCTAAACAGAGAAATTGAAATGTTGCAAATCAACTTCATGATTAACAACATTGAATTACATAAATTATTATACTCAGATCCATATCAATATAAGGATGAGTTAAAACGTATTAAGAGTTTCCTATCTCCACGTCAATCTATTATTTCTAATTCATCAAGCATGAATGCTGCGTTGAATAACATTTGGAATGAAGGATTTGATGAGGGTGACATAGGACGTACAGACTTCACACAAGAATATTTCAGAACAGCAACATATGCTGATGTCTTAGCAATTGGTGACATCCCTGGCTATCAAGAAGAAGCTTGGGAAGAAACTGATGGTTCTGGTATCATTACTATAAAAGCTTATAGAAACTTTAGAATACGTGCAGGTGAGTGGAATGATAATGAAGAAGCACAATACAGATTTGATGTAGCTTATGAAAAACTTGTTAAGTCTGGTGCAAGTGATGAAGAGATTGCTGAGTTCAATAAAAAGAACCCAGGTGTGAAGAGTGCATACACTCCACTTAAACCTATTGTGTCTGGTAATAAAGCCAATGGTAGAAACTATAATGATATTGTATTGGATAAGTTTGCTCTTTATCCATTGAGTTTCAGAGTATTACATCAACTTAATCCAGAATCAAATGGTATTAAGTTTTATAACAAAATGCAAGCAGAGAACATTGACTACAGCATATTCAAGTCTGGTAGAAAAGTGGGATCTGAAGAACTTAATGATGCATATGATGCTGATGATAATTTCAACGAAGCTCCTTACGTAGGTGTTGTAAATGTACCATTTGGTATTATGTCTATACAATCTGAAGTTCCATCTAAGGATGACCCAGTGGTAACTAGAGGTTCTCAGGTTACTAAGTTAATCACTCTTGATTTCATGGAGGCTGGTGTACCTGTTGACTTTGAACCAGGTGATAATTTCAATGAGCGTTTTGCAAAATGGGATGCTCTTAAAGATAAGTCTAGCTATAACAATGGTGAAAACTTATACAATGAAATTAAGCATAACCAAGACTTACTAGAAGCAATGATTGACAATGGTTATGAAAGTCTTCTTAAGCAAATGGGAATCAATGAGTTAAGCAATGGAGAGTTTAGTATTACAAACTTCTCTAAGGCTGCTAACTTATTGCGTAGAGAGATATTGAAAAGAGAAGTGAATGATAACGTGGCTGATGCCTTAGCTGGTTTCTTAGAAGGCACAGTGGTTATTGAAGCCACTCCTGCATACCAACAAATTAGAAACATTCTATATTCTATTGCAGATAGAGAGGTGATTACACCAAAAATATCTGGTGGTCAAAAGGTACAAATTCCTTCTACCTTCATGGAGAAGAATAGAATTAAATCTAAAGATGGCAAAGGATATACATCTGATGTTCTTAAGTTTTATAAGAATGCTAAGGGTGAGCGTGTAGCTGAGGTGATGTTAGGAAGATGGTTTGATAGCAGTAAAACTGATACAGAACTTCTTGACTATTTCAATAATACAGAAGAAGGACAGGAGATATTAAAAGGTGTGGCATATCGTATCCCTACACAGAAACAAAACTCTATTGATGCAATTGTTATCAAACAATTCCTTCCTAGAGAGTTTGGTGATAGTGTTGTGATTCCTTCTGCCCTAGTTAAGAAAGCTGGTTCTGACTTTGACATTGATAAGTTGTCTATATATTTGAAGAACTTATATGAGGATAACAATGGAGATCTTAAACTTGTTCCTTATCTAGGCACTGGAGAAGCTGCAAAGCAAAAGCTTGCAGACATGAACATTGATCGTGATACAGATTACATATATAAACTTTCTCTTGAGAATGAGTATATTAAGTCAATGGAAAACTTAATAACAAGAGAAGAAAACTTTGATGCATTAACTAAGCCTAACTCTGCAGAACAAATGAAGGGATTGGCTACTAAGATTACAAGAAAGCTTGGATTTGAATCATTTAACTATGACACTCCAGGTAATATGTTGGATAGAAACTTTATGTCTAGATTGAGACAAGCATTTGTATCTGGTAAGCAAGCAATTGGTATTGCTGCTGTGAACAATACAAACCATGCATTAAATCAAAGACAGCCTATTTATATTGACACAGATAAACTAGCTATGTTAGATCTTGAGGATCGAGCATGGATAGGTGATGCTAAGATAAACTTCAAAGACTATAATAAGATAATGGTAAACAACAAACCTGTTGCTACATTGTCTATGATTAAGAATGCTAAGGGAGATAACATCTCAGATATTCTTGGTCAGTTTATTGATGGTTATGTGGATATATCTAAGGGTCCATGGATTATGGAACTAGGTGCCACTCCTAATACAGCTTCCACTTGGTTATTCTTAACTAAGCTTGGTGTGCCTATTGAAGACATAGCCTACTTCATGAACCAACCAATCATTCGTGACTATTTACGTAAGGTTGAAAATGCTGGATATTCTTGGTTATTTATAGATGACTTTGTTAAAGAATTAAAAGCAAGCCCTAAATATAGAGTGGCTGATAACTACAACTTCAAGAAGATTACAACTATACCTTCTGCATCTAAGTTATCTAGCTTGGTGGGAAATAACAATTTGAATCAAGACCAGAAAGCTGAACAACAGTTTATGCTAGATGAGTTCTTGAAATATGCTAGGATGGCAAATCAAATGTTCCTTGTTACTCAGGGGTCTAACTTTGATACAGCTACATTTAATGATCCATTCTTAGTGTTTAAGAAACAACAACAGTTGCTCAAAGCACAGAATACAATCATCTCTTCTGTAGATGACATATTAGAAAATTCCTTCTTAGGTAAATTAGCTGAGAGAATTGGTAAGATTAGAAATGCTTATGCTGAGATTCTTGTATCTGATAAGAAGACAGTTAGAAATGTAATTGAGAATGTACTTACTCCTTATGTAGATATGTCAGATGAAGACTTTGTTAAGATATCTAGAAAAGCTGTATCTAATCTATTTGATTGGGCTGTACAAGTGGATCAAAATCTTAATGAGGAAATTAGTGATATGTTACTAGGTGATGACAATGCAGCTAGTGAAATTACAGACTTTGTAAACAAGGTTAAAGCAGATCCTAATAATAAGTTGTATAACAACATCATTATCAATCTGTTAGAAAACTTACCAGCACCTACAGAAGATGGTGTAAACAACATTAAGATTAAGAACAAGAACAATAAGACATATGATCAAAACCAAATGATATATGGCTTCAAAGAAATCAAAGCTTATCTTGGTGACAGTCCATTATATGACAAGTTAGTTAGACTTTCTGTGTTACAATCTGGTATCACTAATAGTCCTATATCATTTACCAATTTACTTCCTTATGAAGACTTTGCAAAGATATACAACAAAACTTTGTCCAAGTTGGAGAAAATGCCTAACTTAGATCAGTTTTATACATTAGGTGTATTCCAAAGAAATAACTGGGCTGATGATGATATTGTTCCATACAAGAGAGCTACATTCAAACAGGATAAACAAGGTAACTGGTATTACAGCAATGGCATACAGTTCAACAAGAATGAAGCATTAAATCTTGATATCCAAGCAGGTAAGACTCCTCAATTGGTGAAGATACATCATATGGCACGTGAGTCTAAAAGTGATTACATTGTATATACATGGGAAGAAGGAACTAAGGCAGAGAAGATAAAGATGAGAAAAGATGGTGACTTCTCTTATATTAAGAAAGGATTGTTCAAGAAGGTATATGATGGAAACACACCATTTGCTATTAAGAACTTCTATGGTGCTGATACATACATCTATAAGATGATTAATGCATGGGGAGATAGCTTTAGAGCTAATGAGTTTTATCAAAATGCTAGAGAGTCTGTAATCAATAATGGTTTTATCAAAACTATTGAGAGAGAAGATGCTGACATTAGAAAGTACTTTGAGGTTAAGAAGAATGATCCTAAGAAGGCTGTATCTAAAAAGGTTAAGAAAATCAAAGCTCCTGGTCTTCCAGAGATAGAAAATAACAATGAAAACAACTGCTAATGAGCAAATGTATATTAGATATTAAGTTTGATATTACAGACACAGCAAGGGATCTTGCTATGGATGGAGGTGGATTTACCTATATCCATGGACAAAGAGATTCATTAAAGATAACTGACAACAGGTTAGCTGAGCTTTCTGCTAAGAAAGTTAATGATGCCTTTGGAGAAATGTTACTCACTCCAAGCTATGGAGATAGAACAACCTACTTCATCAGTCCATCTAATGAGCTTGCTCAGAAGTATTTAGATTATTATAATTCAGAATTAGCTGTAGAAGAAGATAAACCTACAACAGAAGGAGAGGAGAATAATTATAGTAACAATGAACCAACTAACTTCTTACAAGTAACTGGATTCCCAAGCACAGTGGCTACCCCTGCTATTATAGAAAAGGTTAAGGAAGCTGCCACTAAGATGGGTATATCCATTGAAGACTTAGCAACCTATGCTAAAAAGACTGGTTTAGACACTACAAACATTAATGGTGTGGCTGACTTAGCTAGAGGTGTAATTGCTATTGCTGAAGGTCATGAAGATGTAGCATTGACAGAGGAGCTTGTTCACATTGCAACAGCTATGATAGAACAGACTAATCCTCAACTAGTTACGCAAATGATATCTAGAATAGATAAGTTTGCCATCTACAAACAAACATATGATTTATACAAGGACAATAAAGACTACCAACTTCCTAATGGCAAGCCTGATATTCGTAAGATAAAGAAGGAAGCTGTAGATAAGTTAATTGCAGAAGTGATTGTAAATGAAGGCACTGGTAATGAATACTTCCCTGAGTTGGCTAATGAAGATAACATATCATTAGTTCAGAAGTGGTGGAGCATGATTAAAGACTTTATCCATGGTCTATATAGCAAAGCTAGTATAGATGTATTCAGAGAAGCAGCTAGTGAAATCATTGGTGGTAAGATAGAAGGTCTTCCAATAGTCAATGGTCAAGGTCCTTACTATCAAATTGTTACTAGTCAACAGAAGGCTATTCAAGATAAGATCAATGGTACAAAAGATAGCCTTAGAAAAGTTGAATATGCTGAGAAGAATGCAGATCCTTTGTTATTAGATTCTGAAGAAGCAAACAATGGTTATGAGATTAAGAATGATGATGGCACTTGGACAAAGATAACAAAGAGGGTAACTGATAGGGTCAAAGCTTGGTATAAAGAAAGATTTGGCAATAAGGTGTTTAGTGAACAAGAGAAGAAGTTTAATGAACTTAAAAGAACTTTAGGAGTAGCTGGACATAGAGATTTAGAAGAAATACATAGTAGATACTACAATGAGGATGGAACCAAGCGTGAGTATCCTGAGCCTAGACCTACTAAGTATAATCTAGAGAGCAGAGCCATGTATGAAACTCTAGAAAACTATTACACAGAATTAATCAAAACATTCCCAAAGGATACGCTTGTATTCTCTGAGGTTGTTATATATGATAAGAAGAACAAAGAGGCTGGAACAATTGACTTCTTAGCTGTAGAACCAGAAGGTAAAACACATATTCTAGATTGGAAGTTCATGCACATTGCAGGTAATGATGTAGCATGGTTTAAACAAGGAGCGTTCAATATTCAGATTGGAACATACAAGAACATCCTGCGTGAGAACTATGGCATCAAAGACTTTGGTATGTTGCGTGCTATTCCTATATCTCTAGAGTTTGGAAGAGTGGATAAGATGGATGCTAGAAAAGGATTTAAACTTGATGGCATAGCAATAGGATCTGTAGACAAGTCTAAGATAGATCCATTGACAGAGATGAAACTTATTCCTCTATCTGAAGAATCAGAAACCACTGGTAGTGAAGCACTTGATGGTGTATTAGGTAAGTTGAATGCATTGATGCGTGAATATGCTAAAGAGAAAGTGACTGATGAGGGAGAGCGTATCTTCAAGATTGAACGTATGAATACTCTCAGAAGAGCTATTCGTTTAGTACAAGGAACTGGTAACTTACAACCACTAGTGGATGTAATCCAGGTTATGAGAAGAGATGGTGATAGAATCTTAAATGACTATAATACCATCTTCAAAGACAGACCTGCTAGAGATACAGACTCTACAAACCAAGAGCTATCTGATTTTGCTGATGACATGAATAACTACATCAGATTCTCTGAGGTGTTTTCAAGTATTGGTGATGATATAGGTTACTTAATCTATACAGCAGACATGGAAGAGGGAGCTGCTACAGAAGCAGAGAAAGAAAACATAGACCTTAGAAAGGAAATATTACAAGACTTAGATTCTGAATCTAAAGCTATTAGAATTTCTATCAAAGAAATTACCAAGGCATCAGAAGCCTTTGCTGATAAACACATAGGACAAAGAAACCTTGTAGCAGGATTGACCAAAGCTGAGGCAGTAATCAAAGGACTGGCAGCTAGGTTTAGAGGAGTATCAGAATTACCTTCACGTGCATTGCAAGTGTTATATAAGCTTACATCTACAGCAAAGAACAATGCTGCAGCTGATGCATTTAAAGAAGTGGAAGTTTTAATGGGACTTAGAGACAAACTTGTTGCTAGAGGTGGTGATACAAGAAAGCTTGTACAAAAGCTTTACCAAAAAACTACAGAAGGTGGATTAGTAAACAAACTAATCTATAAGTATAAGAAAGATTTCTTTGAGCAAATAGATAAGAAAGCTAGTGAAGGTGGAGATAAAGAATGGTTATTAAATAACATTGATGTAGAGTCTTATAAGAAAGAAGCTACACCTTTATTAGAAAACCAGATTGCTAGAATCAATAAAAACTCCTATCCTGGTACAGCTGAGGAACAAAATGAACAAAAAGAAAAGTATATACTTGAGGCACAACGCTTATGGGATATAGATAGAGAAGACTTCAATGGCTTTAATAACTATGTAGTTAAGAGACATCCTAAGAGTGAATGGTTATCTGATGAATACTTAGATATTCAAAAAGACCCTGAACTACTTGAGTTGTACAACTTCATTACTAAGTATAATGAGAAAGCAAAGGATATTGGTTACATCAATAACATGGTGGCTAAGAACTTCCTACCATTTATTAGAAAGAGTATGGCTGAGCAGCTTGTGTGGGATAACAAACTATCTGTCATGAGCAACTTTACCAATAGTCTACAAGCTAGAACAGATGACACTGGTTATGGAAGTATCAATGAAATCACAGGAGAACTACAAAATGGTATTCCTAAATACTATACATATGACTTCACACAAACTGATACAGGAGTTAATGACTACTCTCAGGTGAGTGAAGACTTATTCAAAAACTTAATCCTATACATCCAACAAGTAGAGAAATACAAATATCTATCTGAGGTGGAAGGTCAGTTAAACCTAGTAAGAACTATTGAATCATTCAAGGGACATCTTAACACCACTAGATATAGTGATGTAGTTAGAAAGGATGGTAAGGTGCAAGAACTCCCTGGTAATGAGGAGAATACAAAGATATATGATGAGTTCTTAAGAGCTTTGTTGTATGATCAGAAATACACTATAGATGATGCAGACTTACCATTGAACATGGGTAAAGTGACAAACTTTATTAAGAATGGTATTAATAAAGTGGCAGGTAAAGAAATCTTCTCACCTGAAGAAAACCCTACACCTACATCATTGATTAAAACAATGGATGCTGCTAATAGAGCATTTCAATTAAAGACACTTGGATTTGAATTCATCTCTGGTGCTGTAAACATGTTTGGTGGTAACATTCAGATTGCCACCCAAGCAGGAAACTACTTCAAAGGTAGAGAGTTTGCTAAGAATGAAGCTAAACTTATAGGACAAAAGTTTGCTAATGAGCAAGATAGAGAAACCTTTGTTGAGCTTGTTAATACATTCATGCCATTGAAAGATGATCCTTCTTATGAAGAATATAAGAGAGCTGGTATGAGCAAATTAACCAGAGGTAATCTTGGTGATACACTTATGGTGTTTATGAGAAAGCCAGAACAACTTTTAGAGAAAGCTACATTCCTAACCCTACTTGAAAACATGATGGTAGAGAATGGTAGAATAGTTAGTATCAGAGAGTTTGTAAACAATAAGTATAAGGACAGATATGACAGCGCTGCTAAGTTTGAAGAAAGCAAAGCTAAGATAAATGAGGAGATTGAAGAGTTAAAGAAAACAAGATCTATTGCTAACACTAGAAAAATGGAAGATGGCAAGTTGGTCATTCCTGGCTTAGATCTAAATAATAGAGAAGAGATACAGAGATTGACTACACTGACTAGACGTATATCTAGAAATGCAACAGGTAACTTATCAGATGGTGACATCAATAGAATGTCTATGTCTATATGGACTAAGAGCATGATGCTATTCAAAAACTGGATACCAAAGCTAACAGATACACGTTTCTCTGAGTTCAGAAGAGTGAGTGATGACTTCTCTGTAGAGATTGGTGAAGATGGTATACCTATTGGTGAGAAGTATGACATTGGACGTATTCGCTTACTAGCTGCTGTAATTGGTTCTTCATTTAAAGATAAGCAAACTAACCTACTCAACATCATGAATATGAATGATGATGGTATCAAGAAGCTTAATGAGATGTATGAAGAGTACAGAGAAGAGTATGAAAGAACTACAGGTCAGGAGTTATACATGACCAAGGAGCAGTTTATTGATATGGTGAGAAACAACTTACAAAATCAGATTAAGGAATTAGCCATCTTAGGTTCATTGATAGGAATGATGTTCTCTCTAGGATTCATAGCACCTGATGATGATAAAGACAAGGCAGCTAAGAACTTCCACAGATACACAACAAGAGTGATAGATAAGTTTGTAGGTGAGCTTTCATTCTTCTACAACCCAGTTAACTATCAATCCTTATTAGATCAAGGTATATTCCCAGCAACTGGTATCATTAAAGACTTTGGTAGATTCATGGATCATGTGTGGATGGAAACAACAGGGCTTGATATGAAATCAGAAACAACAGCAGAAGATGTAAGGAAGAAAGCACAGCCTGTAAAGAACGCTATGAAGATGTTCCCTTTCACAAAATCACTAGTTACATACCTAGCTATTCTAGATGCTGACTTTGCTAAGGAGTATGACGTTACAGTTCCTAAAGAAAGTAGATAAATAATGCTATATTATGTAGCATAGTTTTATCTAACTCATTGAAAATAAACTAATTTCAACTATTTTTGCGTATATAGGTGTACTTTACAGAAAGAGGTACACCTATTTGCGTATCAATTACTTACACATTTTTATTATTAATATATTATGGATGTATCTTGTTCAGCAGAACCATGTCCAGTCATACTAAATGCCACCTGCGTATTCTATGAAGGTGAGAATTTAATATACACTGGCATCAACACTAATGATAATCTTCAGACAGCTCTACAAAAAATAGACGCAAAGTTTGGAGATGCTGGTCTTGGGTATA
>Ga0214919_10002673_pt1 | contig 27712 bp, 28 predicted proteins | sample LL1503_MetaG_FD_177994 | JGI IMG/M metagenome (GOLD analysis project Ga0214919, IMG submission 177994) | Freshwater microbial communities from Lake Lanier, Atlanta, Georgia, United States - LL-1503 | ecosystem: Environmental > Aquatic > Freshwater > Lake | place: USA: Georgia | collected...
GCCAGAAATGGAACATGCCCATTCGGGACTGGAAGGCCGCGCTGAATCGGTTTAGTATTGAGTTTGAGGACCGGGTCCCTCAGCAATGACCCTTAACTCCGTTTACACAAAAATTCGGACACCCTCCTTTTCACATAATCGCGAAGTGCAAGTTGGACTTGAACTCTTGCCATCTCAGCAATTCCTAAGTTTGGCAACACGTTAGCAACCAGATGCGCTATGGCTTCATTGAGGATAACTTGCCGCCGAATAGGTATGCGGGCAGTGCTGAAGTCTTTGAGGTATTCGTCGATTTCGTAAGCTGCTTTACCCAGTTGGAAGCTGGCATGCCGCAAGCACTTCTTGGCTTCCTCTCTTACGCGCCTAGCCTCTTGCGCCCTTAGCTCAGACATTTCTTCATCTTCATCCATTGCCGCAGCCCTTTAAGTTACTGTGACAACAGTTTTATTTCAAATTCCAAAATGGGCAACCGATATTTTTACGAGCCTGGCTTTCTGTTAATGCGGAGGTGGTATGCGAATCACCAAACCATCAAGTTCCGCAGTGACCTTGATCTGGCATGTGAGCCGACTATTGGGTAGCGCGTTCAGGCAAGCAGCATCGATCATGTCAAGTTCATCAACTGAAGATGGCGGAACAAGAGAAATCCACGCTTCGTCCACATAACCGTGGCATGTAGCGCATGTGCAAGCACCTCCGCAGTCGCCTGTAATACCTTGCACCATTGCACTAAGTGCAACTTGCATCACTGATTGTCCGATATCGGCCTGAGCTTGCTGCTCGCTGCCGTCTTTATGTATAAAAAAAATATGTGTCATGAGTTCTTGTACAACTTAGATTTCAGACCATTAAGGCAGCTGTCACGTTATTTGTGTTCTGTAAATCCTCCCGGGTTCCGCCCCCAGTTAGTTCACCGGAGGAGAGGACCACATAACGGTCGCACAACTGAGCAGCGAAACGGTGATTTTGTTCCGCGAGAAGGACCGAAACACCCAGGCCACGCATGGTAATGATCTGTTGTGCCAGGTTCTCCAGCAGCATTGGGGCCAGACCTTGCGAGGGTTCGTCTAGTAGTAGCACGGAAGGACGTCGTGCAAGCGATACCGCCAGCGCAAGCATCTGTTGTTCCCCACCTGAGAGCAGTCCTGCGACTTGCATTCGTCGGGGACCAAGTATGGGGAACAAGTCGAGCAGGCTTTGTAGCATGGCAGCACGGTCTCCCTTTGGAAGCAAACGCAAACCCAACTGCAAATTTTCATATACAGTCAGAGGCGGAAAAAGATTTCGTCGACCTTCAGGCACTAGCGCCAGGCCATGACGCGCGCGATCACGGGCATTCGCCCGGTGCAACGGTTTGCCGTTCAATTCTATTTGCCCCCTTGCGATCACGGAACCTGCAATGGCACCAAGTAGGGTACTTTTACCCGCGCCATTAGGTCCGAGCACCGCTAAGTATTCGCCGTCTTCAAGCGTCAAGGAGATCTGGCGGCAAACCTCGATTCGCCCGTAGCCCGCGTTTAAGTTGACAATGCGCAGCGTCATTTAGCCTCCCCGGTTGCAGAGGTACCCAGATAGAGTTGCTTTACGCGCTCATCCCGACTTGCGCATTCTGCCGTTCCTTTAAAAATCACAGCGCCCGCATCGAGAACGGTAACTTCTTCACACAACATTCGAATAAGAGAAAAGTTATGCTCCACCAGCAGCACGCCCATACCCCTGTCGGCAAGGGCACGAATCTCCGCGGCCAGCACTTTCATCTCTTCGCGGCCTAGACCTGCAGCGGGCTCGTCTAATAACAGGTAACGCGCATCCGCCGCAATCGCTCGAGCCACTTCGACGCTGCGTACTCTTCCCATAGACAGCTTACTGATCCGGCTAGAAGCCCAGGAGCCCATGTGCAAGCGGTCAACGACCGCGTCAGCGCGTGTATGCAGTTCGCGCTCTTCACGCATCGCAGACGGAAGGCCAAGGAGAGACGAAACAAAACCATGCTTTACCTGCGAATAGAGGCCACATAGCACCGCATCGCGCGCAGTAGTATTAAAGTCGATACGCGGGGTCTGGAAAGTTCGGGCCACGCCGGCGTTCATCACTTCATGAGGCTCGTGGCCCGTGATGTCCTTGCCATCCAACAGGACCTTACCGCTGCTCGGCGCAAGAAAACCGGTCAGGCAATTAAAAAGCGTACTCTTTCCCGATCCATTGCGACCGATCAGTCCAAAAACATGGCCAGGCTTGACATCAATGCTTGCCTTATCGAGTGCGACCACCCCCCCAAAGACCATGCTGATATCGCAAGCCGACAGCACTGGCCCGGTCATGAAACATCCTTGGTAGCAGCTACTTTCGTCTCTTCAAGCACCCGGGTACGATTGCCTTGAAGGCGCTGCACAAGTTGGTCGATCCAGCCCAAGATACCTTGAGGTGCGACGATCAGAATCACAATCAAAGCGCCACCGTAAAATAAACCCTGCGCCTCCTGCGCAGGAAGAAATTTTCCGAGTAGGCTCAGTAGAAACGTGCCCAACACCGGTCCAAGGATGTAGCCGGCACCGCCAACGACCGCCATTAGCAAGGCCGTAATAGAAACATGGATATCGAGCGACTGCGGGCTCATATAAGTAATGTAGTGAGCGTAAAGCCAACCGCCCGCACCCGCCATGGCACCCGAGGTAGCAAGCATTGAGGACAGCAGCGGAGCCACGGCAATACCATCGGCCATCGCCCTCGTGCGATCGTGCCGGACGATGTTGAGAGCGCGGCCATATGCTGAGCTCATAAGGTTTTCGTAAAACATCACTGCCAACACCACAAAGATCCACACAAGTATGTTGAAGCGCCAAGCTACATCAAAACCAGCGATTGGCGGAATGCCAGCGATACCAACGAAGCCGCCGGTCACAGCGTCCCAATTGCGGGCGATAATCTCGAGCAAGGTTGCGAGAGCGAGAGTTGCCAGTGCAGTAGCCAGCTCTGGCATTCGAGTCACCATGCGGGCTAATCCCCAAGCCAGCACTGCTGGCAGGACCATCGATAGTGCAAGGCTCACCCACGCAGATAGCCCAAAGCGGGTAGCTAGAATCGCCGTAGTGTATGCAGCAATTGCAGCGAATCCGCCCTGAGCCATCGAAAGGATTCCGGCTTGCCCGAAGCTAAGGCCGCATGAGAGCGAAATTAGCGCGAACACTCCGGTGAGGATCACTGTATCGAGCCATGTCGCACTGAGCGGCGCGAGCGTGCAAGCAAGCACGGCCACCACTACCATAACAATAGTGTTGCGGCGGCGATTGGCAAAGTTCATGGCCGGTCTCCGCTGTAGCGGCTCGCACCAAGCTGCCCGGTGAGAAGTACCAGTAGCATAAAGAATGACGGGACCATAGATGTCACCATGCCAGTTGTGTAGCCGGCTGCTAGAGCCTCGATGACTCCGATGCCTAGTCCGCCGGCCAGACAACGTAAAGGACTCTGTATCCCGAATATGATGGCAGCTGCAAAACCAATGAAGGTCAACCCAAGCGACGCCGTGAAGTCAAGGCCCGATGTATGCATGAGTAAAAGGCCAGCTATGCCGCCCAGGAATCCGCCTGCCAGAAGCGTAGAGCACTGGACACCGATGACCGGAATCGCTGCAAGCTCGGCGCCCTGTGCGTTAACAGCAGCAGCCCGCATCATGCGGCCAAGCTGAGTCCTATATATCACAAGCCACGTAATAATTACAAGAGACCCCGCGATGGAGACGTTGATCAACCATTGTGGATTGAGGCGGAACCCGCCAATCTCTAAGACGGTAGTGAAAGTCTGCCGTGCGAAAGGCTTAGTTCCCCAAATAATCAATACAAGCGACGAGATCGCAAGGGACAGGCCGAAGCTAGCCAATGCCACGCGGATGCCCTCGCCGTTTGTACGTTTTATAAGAACGAACATAACAGCCATGAAGCCCGATGCGAGCATAGCGCACAAGAGTCCAGCAGCGATGCCTATTGGTCCGGCAATCTCCGTCGCCACAGCGGCCGCGAGCAGCGCATAAGTGCCGATAGCAAAATCCACTGTGGCGGCTGTCGTGAACAACAAGGTCATCGGTAAAGCCAGCAATGCATAGACCGTGCCGCTCAACAACCCGCGGATAATGTACTCGAGCATAGGTTTACTTAGTATCAGAGCGGAACTTACCATCTCGGATCGTGGTCAAAATCACTGCATCGCTTCCCCATCCGTCATGGTTGTCCTTGCTGAAACACCCCTTACCCATAGACATGGTCTCAAAGCCGCAAAGTCCTTCGATTGTGTCACGCATGACCTGACCGGTAACCGGACCACTAATCTGCTGCAGCGCTGCCTTGATCGTGAAGTATCCATTAGAAGCCAGCAAGTCACCCCAGCCTTTTGGCTGAAAGCCATTCTTCACAAGAATCGCAGAGAGCTTCTGCTCCGGTGGCGTCGGGTCGTAGGGCAAGTTACCGATCGACAACACCCGGACGCCTTCTCCAAGCGGTCCGGCTGCATCGATGAAGCCTTTTTGCGCAAGTCCGCTGTTCGCGTAGAGCGGTACCTTCAGCCCCACCTCATTAACCGCCTTGAGAAAGGTGGTACCAAGGGACGGCACCGAGAGTTGCATGAAAACTGCATCGGCGCCGGCGTTTCGGAACTTGGTCACCTGTGAAATTAGATCAGTCGCTGTATAAGGTACACCAATCGATTCAACGATAGAAAAGCCGAGGTCTTTAGAAAGTTTCACTGCGAACTCAGCGCCGAATTTTCCGTAAGCGTCCTCCTGGTAAATAATAGCGACCTTTTTTGCACCATTCTTTACGATAAGTCGCCACAGGGAGTCCATGCCTGCCGTGTCGTTAGGTGCGATCCGAAAGATCCAGGGGAAGAACGCGTTGTTCTTATCAGTTATGGCGACAGTACCGGCCGGGCCAAGTAAGGGCACATTCAGCCTTTGGGCAACTGGGCCTGCGGCCAGTATTCCACTGCCCGTGCCAGGGCCAATGATGGCAACGACTTTCTCATCGTTAATGAGTTGGGTCACACAGCGGGCGGCTTCTGTTGGATTAGTCTTATCGTCGCAGAACACGATGTCGACCTTGCGACCGTCCATGTTTCCAGCAAATTCTTTGTTTAACGCGATGAGCGTGTCTCTTTCCGGGATGCCAAATATCGCGGCAGGCCCGCTCATGCTTAGCACAGCGCCAACTTTTACCGCCGGCTTGGGTTGGGAAAAGCCCACTTCGGGCCAGATGGCAGATGCCGTAGCAATTATCGCAACAACTAACTTCTTGATCTTGTACATATTTGACTCCTTCACCATGAGGTGTGTTAACGAAGCCCGCCGCTTACTCGGATCAGCTCGCCACTGATGGCGTCCGAGTCGGGCGACAGGAAGAAGGCAAGGGCCTTCGCGACATCGAGTGGCCCGACGTGTTCCCGTATGGGAATTCGCTTTCGCTGCAACTCGATGAACTCTGGACTGAACGCCTTGCGCACCTTCTCTGTGTAGACCGAGCCAGGTGCAACGACATTCAAACGGATACCGTCGGGACCGAGGCTACGCGAAAGCGTATGGGTCAACCCTACAACTGCTGCCTTAGCAGCATCGTAGCAGGCGTTACCCATATGGTCGAAGTTCCCAAAGGCTGCAAGGGAAGCGACATTCACCACCTTGCCATAGTGCTTGTCTCGAAAGTGCGGAACCAAAGCGCGCGTCATCAAAAAGCTACTGTGCAAGTTGAGTCGAACGGTCTGCTCGTATTCGGTGAAAGAGATACTATCAATCGGGCGATCAATTACGTTCTCGCCAATACCAGCGATACCGCCTGCGATGTTGGCAAGACCATGCACAGTTCCAAACTGCTTGATAGCAGTATTAATAGATAGAAAGGCGCCGTTTTCGTCAGCTACGTCCACCTTCAGGACAAACAGGCGGTCGGCAGCTATGCCTGCGTTCTCTTGCAAAAGCGCAAGGCGTTTACCGCTAATATCGCATGCCAGCACCCTATCTCCATTAGCAAGCAGGAGCTTTATAAGCTCTCCGCCGATGCCACCTGCCGCGGCCGTTACCAGATAGTTGCGCTGTTCGTGACTCATACATCAGCCTTATGCTTCAGGTCGGCACCGCAGACGCCACAGAACTTGTGGTCTTCGGGAAGGTGGTCTGCACCACACGACTTGCACAGAATGCTATAGCCTCCATAAGGTGCGAGCGTGTTGTGACCAGTATCCAACGCCTTCCAGCTTGGGTTCGAATCGATTGGTTTCTTGTGGAAAAAGGCTCCGAAACCCGAGCGCGATTCCATCGATGGAAAATGTAAAGAGCACCATTCGCGCGCCTGCGTCATCTCGCGAAACAGTAATTCCTTGCTATGATTTAACGCCACCTTGGTATAGCGCAGCGCCTCTGGAAACTTGGAAGCCAAGTTTTCTACGAGCTTCTCCACTTCAGCATCTAGCTGGTCGTAGTCGCAAACTGTTGTGGCCACTCCCCATTCCTCAGCAAGGTCAGACGTTATGGGCTGGAGAGCCATCAGGATACTACGTGCCCGTCTGTCATTAACCATCAGCGGCCACCATTGTGTCGGTCCGAAAGCGGCTACACTGCCAACCCCAACGCCAACCTGCTGAAACTTGGCTGTGCGGTTCATGATAACGAAGTCCGCTGCAAGGTGAAACGCGTTTGCGCCACCGACCACGTCTCCGTTCACGCGGTTGATAACAGGCTTAGGGCAATGCATGATCTCCGAGAACGTCCGCTCCATAGCGCGCTCATAAGCCCGCATGCCAGTAAGATCATCCATGTAGCGCGTGTTGTAATCAACAACGTCGCCTCCCGTGGAGAAGAATCGCGAACCAGCAGCTGTTAAGACGACACTACGGATGCCTGGTGCATCGCCACAACGCTCAATGGCATCGCGAATTTCGTCGAGCGTTTCACGCCGGAACGAATTTCCACGCTTCTCGCGATTGATCGTGATCCATGCCGCGTAGCCGCGCTTTTCAAACTTGATGTCCTCGTACTGGACATCGAACGTACGATATTCCTTCATCAATTCACCTTCTTGCTTTGCCCGACCCAAAACCGGGACCGGAGATCGGATTTGAGGATCTTGCCAAGTCCATTCTTAGGCAACTCTTCAACGATTTCGAAAATGCGTGGGCACTTATAGCTTGAGAGGCGCTCTCTGCAAAAAGCTAGAAGTTCTTCAGAAGAGACAACTTCTCCCGCATTAAGCGACACGAATGCGTGAGGCACTTCGCCCCACTCTTCATCGGGCTTACCGATAACACCTGCCTCACGGACTGCGGGATGCCAGTAGATGACCTCTTCTACCTCACGACTGGAAATGTTAGCGCCACCACTAATGATCAAGTCTTTCTTTCGGTCGACGATTGTGAGATAGCCGCGCTCGTCCATCGTCGCCATATCGCCGCTGTGCATCCATCCGTTGCGCATGGTTTCGGCCGACATTTCCGGATCGTTCCAGTAACCTGTCATTACCTGCGGACCGCGAAAGACAATCTCGCCAATCTCACCACTCTTCACATCATTGTCTTCTTCGTCAACAACACGTAACTCAGTTCCGAAAGCGGCGCGCCCGCAGGAGTTTAGGCGAGCGCGATCTCCCTGGGCCTCAAGATGATCCTGCTTATCGAGGTAGGCTGCAATCGACGATACCTCGGTCATCCCATAGCCCTGAATCAACACGTTGCCGAAGACGGATTGCAAACGCTCAATGCGTTCCGAGGGCATGGGCGCCGAGCCATAGCCGATGGTGACGATGCTACTGATATTTGTACTTTTTAGCCTCTTACTTTCAAGTATGCGAAAAAGCATAGTTGGTACTAAGTGGGAATGAGTGATGAGCTCCTGCTCGACCAGCAAGAGCCAGCGATCAGCATCAAAATTACGCTGATCAGTTAGTACAACGCAGGCGCCAACCAACCAAGCGGGAACATAAAACATGTTTATCGACGCAATCGAGTTGTGCGGATAAACCAGTAATACCTTAGTGTCCGGCGTGAACTCGTAGCCGAGCACCACTACCGGCCCGTGAGCCACACTCTGGCGTTGCTGAAATAGTACGCCTTTTGGGATGCCAGTGGCTCCGCTTGTATAACAAATAAAAAAGTTATCGTCGCTGGTAATATCTACCATCGGCTCGCTGGCGTCCTGCTCGGCCAGCCACTGTTCATATTCCGAGTCGGAATTGTTAGGGTCCAGCACGATAACCCTTTTTAGGGTGGGCAAATCACCAGCATCAACGAGCTTTGCAACATATTCCTTTTCGATAAAAATCAGGCTCGCCTCGGAATGATTAATCACGTATGCGATCTCGCGGGGCACGCTTCGAAAATTTATCGGTACATGGACAAAGCCACCCTTTGCCGCAGCTGCTACCGCTTCAATTGCTTCGACGTGGTTGTTCATTAGTACTGCAACGCGGTCGCCACGCTGTACACCCTCGGCGTACAGGCCGTGGGTCTGCCTATTTACCCGGTCATTAAACTGTTTGAATGTGAAGCGGCGCTCACCATCAACATAGGCAAGCTTGTCTGGACGACGTAGCGCGCATCGCCGAATCCACTCAGCCACCGTCATAGTTTCACCTGCTGAGAAGTTTCTAGTTTCATCGCACGTACAAAGTGAGAGGCGATTCGATCGCACGGCTAAGAATGCGGGGCTCGTACTTGACAGGGCCAGCTAACTCCAAATTCGGAAAACGCTTCGTCATCTCGGTCAAGGCGATTTCCACTTCAAGACGGGCTAAAGGGGCACCTAGGCAAAAATGAATACCGTGTCCGAAAGCCAAATGAGGATTCGGATTACGACTGATGTCTAGGTGTTCAGGATTATTGAATTGGACAGGATCACGATTAGCCGCGGCCATAAGCAGCATTACCCGGTCGCCCTTTTTGATATCGACACCACCGATAACCATGTTTTCAGAGGTCGCTCGCATCGTGCCTTTCATCGGTCCATTAAAACGAAGGCACTCTTCGATTGCGGTCTTCACCATACCAGGATTCTCGCGAAGCCGCTGCCACTGTCTTTGCTGAAGGAGTGCCGCAACAGTGTTGCCTATCATGACCTGTGTTGTCTCGTGGCCAGCGTTCAGGATCAACATGCAGGAATAAATGACATCGTCAGCAGTGAGCGTTGCGTCGTTACGCTGCACTTCTATGAGCCAACTCATCATGTCGTCTCGAGGTTGCTTAAACCGCTCATCGTAGATCTCCTTCAAGTAGGCCTTGAATTCGACTATCGACTGCTGCGCTCGCTCCATGCGCTCTGGCGAGCCAACACCCCCATGCAGCAACTCATTCAACTCCCATGACCAAGCATGGAAACGGCCTAGATCCTGACGAGGCGCGCCGATGATAGTCGCGATCACATTGGCGGGCAATAGTAATCCGAAATCACTTATCAGGTCGACCTCGCGCCTATCTTGCCAGGCATCAAGAAATTCACATACGAAAGTCTGGACAATGCCGCGCATAGTCTGAACGGTTTTCGGTGTGAACGAGCGGCTAAAGATCTTGCGCAGGTGGGTGTGCTTAGGTGGATCGACAAACACGGGCCAACTGTTGAGGACCTCATAAGTGAGCGCAAAACGTATGCGATCCTCAGGTGAGAGCCGCGTTTCGAAATAGGGTGTGATGGTATCAGCGAGTAGGCGCTGATCATGCAAGCCGGCATATACGTCAGAGTAGCTCGCCACGATCCAGCCGCGCCAGCGCTCATTCCAATGCACGGGGCGATCTTCTCGCAACTCACGATAGTAAGGAAACGGGTCCTCAAGTAGCTGAGGATCAAGCAAATCATCGTTGACTGAAATAAACACTTTATTGCCTTTATTTACTAAGCGATTGCTTAATTTGCGTTGAGCAGGCGCTTAGTGTAGGCTTCCAAAAAAGGAGTGTCAATAGTATGAACTTAAAAATCGCTGGAAAGATTGCGTTAATCACCGGATCCAGTCGCGGTATCGGTCTGGCAACAGCTCGGCTGTTCGCCAGGGAGGGCGTTCGCGTTGCCATAAATGGCGTGGATTCGGCTAGGGCGGAGCAGGCGGCAGCTTCAATCCGGGCAGAAGGGTTCGACGCGCAGGCGTTCGCAGCAAACATCACGAAGGCAGATGAAGTGACAAAGCTCTTTGAGCAAGTAAGAACGCAGATGGGGCCATGTTCTATTCTCGTTAACAATGCTGGTCTCGCCGGTCGCCACCTTGGCAAACCGGTCGACCAAATCACCGAAGAGGACTGGGACAAGATTATTGAAAGTCACTTGCGCGGGACCTGGTTATGCACTCGGGCCGCTCTGCCCGCAATGCGTGAAGTACACTGGGGCCGCATCGTGAATACCTCATCCATCCATCACACCGGCGGAGGTCGTCCGGGACTATCATCCTATGCTGCGGCCAAGGGTGCCATCTCTGCATTCTCCCGGACGGCGGCCAAGGAAGTTGCTGGTGATGGGATCACGATTAACACCATCGCCCCTGGCTTCGTGCAAACGGACATGTTGACTAAGCTGTCGAAAGATTTCCAGGATAGAGTCCGTACCCAATGCCCGCTTGGCCGACCGGCGGAGCCGGATGAGATCGCATCGGCGGTCGTATTCTTGTGTTCGCAGCAAGCTTCTTACATCACGGGTGCATTGCTTGCTATCGACGGAGGACGTCGTGAATATGTTTGGAACTAGTTTCGATGCGGGGTACTTCCGAACTGAACTAGCGCTACGCCTGCCAGTGCAGCTGCGGAGCCAGCTAACTTGAGCGGTGAGAAGGTCTCGCCAGTCATCCACCAGCCCGCCACGCCTGCGATCGGTGGAAGCAGATACATCAAGGGCGCAGTGCGCGCGACACCAAGCAGGCGATTCACCCAGCCCCACAGGATCCAGCCCGCAAAAGACGATACGATCATCGCCCAGCCAAGTCCCAAAGTAGCTATAGGTGTTAATGAACTCCAATCCGCTGATAGCCCCCAGAAGCCCGTCAGGACCATCATTGGCGGAAAAGCCATAAGCGTCGTGTAGGCCATCACAAGCATCGAGCCACGGTTGTTTATTATGTCTCGCGCCGCAACGGTATGCAAAGAAAAAAACAGCGTTCCCAGAAAAAGAACGCTGTCGCCAAAACCCGTTTGCCAACCTAAATTTATTTTATCCAACAAGAAGACTATGATGCCCATGCAAGCCATGAAAGCACCCACAATCTGCAAGATGCTAAGCCTTTCCCTCTGCCCAACGACGAGAATGACTAGAGTCATTAAGGGTCCGCAGGCGATAATAAGTGCTGTGGAAAACGGTGACGAAAAATAAATCCCCCAGTTCATGAACGTCACATGCAGAATGTGGCCGAGCAACGTTAACCACACAAGAGTTTTCCATTCTTTTTTCGATAATCTGGGCCAATGCAGCCCATAAACAGCGACCAATAACAATAGCGCGCACAAAGGCGTAACAATATAACGCGCAAAAAGGAAACCACCTGGCGATGTGTATGACATTACCAGCTTAATGATGCTGAAGTTGGTGCCCCACACGGTCAAAAGCAGGACGGCAACCACCAAAGCCTGGCTCTGCTTAGAACCTCCGGTGCGAATCACGGTGGCGACCAAATGGTAGAGTAGATTGTTCCGTTTAGTGCGGCAATTTTCTTCATCGATAGTGGTGGAAGCAGACGTGTTGACGCATATTTTTTGGCAAGTTGCTCGCAACGCTCGACACACAAATGCACGCCCATTCGATCAATCCACGACAAGGGGCCACCAGTCCAGGGAGCAAAACCCCAACCCAGAATAGCTCCCACATCGCATTGCGACGGGTCAGTGATAACACCCTCCTCCAAACAACGAACGGTCTCCAAGGCCTGCGCCGCGAGTAGACGGTCGCACGAATCGGCAACGCTCATCTCAATAGATGCGCTATTTGTCGCGAACTTACGCAGGCCTGGCCACAAGGATTTGCTTCCGTCTGCGGCGTAATCGTAAAAACCATGTCCGCTTTTCTTTCCCTTGCGGTCCTCTAGCTCAACCATGCGGCCCAATAGTTTGTAGCCTGACGAGAGCTTGTAGGAATCACCTATGTCACTCGCTGCCTGCAGATTGATCTGGTGAATGAGGTCAAGAGCGACAGCATCGGAAAGCACCAACGGTGGCACTAACATACCTGAGGCTATACCACCTGCTTCGACCACCTCCGGATCGACACCCTGCGCTAGCATGTCGAACGCTTCAGCCTGGTAGGCCATAACCACGCGTGTGGTGAAGAAGCCCCGTGCGTCCATCACCACAATAGGAGTTTTGCCGATGGCCTTTGCAAAGTCCATGGCGTGTGCCAGGGTCTCATCAGTGGTGTACCTGCCCCTTATAATTTCCAGCAGAAGCATGCGTGGCACTGGTGAAAAGAAGTGTAGCCCGATGAATTGTTCCGGGCGTTGCGAGGCTTCGGCAAGTCCGGTAATGGGCAAAGTAGACGTGTTTGTCGCAAATAAAGTACTTTGATTTATATTCGATTCAGCCCTACGCGTAGCATCTCTTTTCACATCGCGATCCTCGAATACAGCTTCGACCACAACTTCCACGCCATTAAGATCCTCATATCTTGAAGTCGGGTGGATGCGAGCCAGGGTTGCCTGCGACAACTTAGGATCAACTCGCCCAGCAGCAACAGATCTCTCCTCTTCTTTTACCAACAAATTCATTCCGCGCTGCGCGGCCTCTTGTGACGTATCGACCATGACTACATCCATACCCGCACGAGCCGCAACGAGAGCGATCCCGCTGCCCATAAGTCCTGCCCCCAGAACGCCCACACGTTTGAAATTACGCGTAGCAAAACCGGCAGGACGGCTGGCCAATCGATTAGCAGCTGCGAACGACAGACCAAGCGTACGAACCATGTCACGCGCCACAGGCCCCGTCGCCACATTCACGAACTCACTAGCTGCGGCGTTAAACAGAACTTCAGGCATATGAATGGAGGCCGCTTCAATAGCTGCCTCCATCGGTTTTTGCTTTCTTCGCGCAGCTTCAAGAACTGCCCAGCGCCGGGCCGCTGGCACGACTTCATCGACAGGCAGCAGTTGGTCGAGCAGTCCTGCTTTGAGCGCAGCACTGGCTGTCAAAGCCTGTCCATTCTTTAAAACTTGCTGTGCCGATACCCGATCAAGGCGTAAAGACAAAAGCGTCGCCGCACCCAGCATCGGGGGAAGCCCAAAGCGAAGATCGGTAAAACCTACCGTGTAGCCAGCGTCTAATGCGCCGATTCTGCGATGGCAAGCAAGCGCAATCTCTAGGCCAACACCATGCGCATTACTGGTGATAGCAGCTGCGAATGGCTTTGGAGATAGAGCCATTCGTCTAGCGAGTGCCGACGCTCGCTGAGCGATATCCTCGATCTCTTCGTGCGATGCAGCTTGAAGCCAGTCCAGGCTAAGCTCACCGAAGAAGCCATCTTTGCCTGCAGAAAGAACCACCGCTATCACGTTGCCATCTGATAAACAATCCGAAACCAGAGACTCCAAGTCCCTCAGGAACGTCGAATCAAAGTTCATAGAGGTAGAACGGATCGTCGCAACGCCATCAATATGGCGCTCGCAAATTACTTGCAGCTCCATGTCAGATCCCAAGGTAGGCGCTTCTCACGCGATCGTCACGGCTGAGTTGTTCGGGCTCACCTTCCAGCACGACTTTGCCGTTTTCGATTACATAAACGTTACTAGCAAGCCCAAAAACGAAGGCTGTGTTTTGCTCCACGACAAGCACTGCAATTCCCTCACCATTAATCTGCTGAATGACCTCTCGCAGCCGTCCAACCATTTTTGGGGAGAGCCCAAGACAGGGCTCGTCGACTAGCAAGACGCGCGGTCGACCCATCAATCCGCGGGCCATCGCCAGCATTTGCTGCTCTCCACCGCTCAAGGTGCCTGCGTCCTGTCCGGCCCGTTCTTTGAGGATAGGGAACTGCATAAAAATTTTCTCAATGCCCTCGCAGACCTGAAGGGGTTCTAGCAGGAATCCGCCGAGTTCTAGGTTCTCGAGCACAGTCATGTCAGGGAAGAGTTGCCGTCCTTGCGCGACCTGGATCACCCCACTACGCACAATGTCTGCGGTTTTCATGCGGCCGAGGTCCTTGCCGTCAAAATTCACTTGCCCAGTACGTGGCACCAGTCCAGTAATTGCGTTAAGAACACTAGTCTTGCCGGCACCGTTTGCCCCTACCAGCCCGACAATTTGTCCGTCATCAACTTTGATTGTCATGCCGCGCACTGCCCTTACGCCGCCGTATGAAACCTGCAAGTCTTCAATTGACAGCATCAGCTTGTACTCCTAAATAGGCTTCAATAACAAGTGGATTACGAGTGACCTCGACAGGCGTACCGTCAGCAATCACTGAGCCAGCGTCAAGAACGATGGCACGAGACACTATCTCCATAAGAAAGTGGAGGTTGTGTTCAATTACCCATACTGTCACGCCAGCTGCATGCACTGACCGGATGATACGTTGAAGGTTGGTGAGTTCCTCGGCGCTTAGGCCTGCTGCAGGCTCATCCAACAGGAGCATGGAGGCCCCAGTCTGGATGGCCATCGCGATACCTAGCACACGCATCATTCCGCTAGGGAGCGAGCCTGCAAGTTCATGAGCATAGCGTTCTAGTCCGAGCTGTGACATCACATCTCGAATAACGGGCTGGCGAGCCGACGCGATTGCTAACGACAAGTGCGCGGCGGTGCGCAGCCCCTCTTCCACCGTGAGCTTTGGAAACACGCGTGCACCTTGGAAGGTGCGTACTAGCCCCAGTCTCGCGAGCCTATGAGGGGCTATGCCGGTCACGTCGTGACCGTCAAAGAAGATTCTTCCTTCGGTGGGTCGAAAGAATCCGCTGACTGCATTGAACAAAGTTGTTTTACCGGCACCATTTGGACCGATAAGGCCGATGATCTCGCCGCACGGAAGTTCGAGATTTACATCTCTTACGGCGACCAGCCCACCGAAGCGTTGAGTCACGCCCTCTATGCGAAGCGCGGGCATCATGAGATACCCCGCTTCCAACGAGCAATGCGATCGTTAAAGACACCTGCTACACCCTTAGGCATGAAAAGCACAACTAGAACAATGATGACCCCCAACAACACCAGCCGGTAAAGGCGCGCGACACGCAACATCTCGGGAATTCCAAAGAAGATGATCGTTCCAATAATGGGGCCGGCCACGGTCCCGATACCACCTAGGATCAATACACCGATGAGTGAAATCGTTTCATGAGCGCTAAGTAGCTCCGGAGAAATAAAGTTCATAAAAGGTGCGTAAGCACATCCAACCATCGCAGCGAGCATTGAACTGATCACGTAAGCAGCGACCTTGTAGCCCACGACATTTACGCCCAGGAATGACGCCAGGGTCTCGTCTTCTCGAATAGCGACAAGGCCGCGCCCAAATCGCGAACGATGGATTATGTGAGTAATTAACAAACACAGCAACAGCATTCCGACTGCAAGCCAATAAAGTCCTTTCGCAGAGGACAAGTCAAGCCCGAAGAGCGGCGGCGGCGAGACCATCACCCGCATGCCCATAGGACCGCCGGTAACAGCATGCCAGTTGGAAGCAACCAGCCTTAGAAGTTCGCCAAATGCGAATGTGATGAGCGCAAGGTGTACGCCCCCAGTGTTGCGCAAAGCAGGATAACCTACCATGGCCGCTAGGAGAGCGGCTATCAGCATTGAAAGCGGAATCGCGACCCAGAAGTTCACGCCGTAAGAAGCTACGAGTATCGCAGAGACATACGCGCCAAACCCATAAAAAGCAGCATGCGACATTGCGAACTGTCCGGCGTATCCCATCACGATATTTAGCGAGACGGCTAGCGCTGCCTGTAATGCGATAAGTGTGCCGATATAGACGAGATAGCGAGAGCCTCCAAGCACCGGGATAGCCAAAAGAACAATAAGGCTGATCCAGCCAGCCCATGGGACGATCCGGGCAAGCTTCTGGCGCATGGACTTAGTTGGAGTTTTTTCGGCCGGGAGCACTTGCTCCATTTCGGCGTTCATACACGAAACTTTCCACGCTGCCCGAGCAAACCGCGCGGAAAATACAGCAGCGTAACGATCAGCAATATGAATCCGTAACCATCACGAAAAGACGCCGACAGATAACGCGAGCCTAGGCTTTCCGCAAGGCCAAGCAGGAATCCTGCAAGCACCGCCCCTTGCACGCTGCCTAGGCCGCCCAGCACGGTAAGGATGAAACCCTTCATCAATGGAGCCGCCGCCATGTAGGGCGATATGGCGAACAGACTTCCATAGAGGACCCCGGCAGCACCCGCCATTGCGCTGCCGAGTATGAAAATGACCGCTGTCACATGATTTATTTGGATGCCGACCAATGCTGCGCCTGTACGGTTCTGTCCCATCGCACGCACGGCTTTGCCGGTCCTGGTCTTTTGCAGGAACAGGTAGCAGCCCACGACGAGTAGCACGACCAACGTAAGCACCAGCATGCGCTGTGAAGATAGGGTTAGCCCTGCGATCTGAAAGCTGCCAGGTAGCGGCGGATCGAAGTTGCGTGGATCCGGCGTAAAAGCTGCAGCAGCGAGATTCTCGATCACCATAATCACGCCCAACGATGCGGTGAGGCCAGTCATGTGATCAGTCAGTGTGTGGCGAAATACGAGGCGCTCGAGCAGAAGCCCGAGTGCACCCATTGCCAACATACTTATCGCGAGTGCAGGCCAAAAACCCAGGCCCGCCGACACAACAAAAAAAGCCGTGTAGGCGCCGAGCATCACCATCTGTCCATGAGCGAAATTCAGGATCCCCATGATCCCGAACACCAGTGTCACTCCAATAGCAACTGTCGCGTAAAGCCCGCCAACCATTAGGCCGTCGAGCAGCGTCTGTATGAGATCCATATACGTATCGTTCTCATCTTTGAAGTTGTAGCGCGCTTGCTCGAACTGACGTTACCTTGCCATTTTTCAACATGCCGATGTCGATGTCGGACTCGGCCCGGCCGTCCTTGTCAAAACTCATGGTTCTAACCCCGTCGTACTTCATTTCTTTGATTTTTGCAGTAATGGCCTTAATGTCAGTTGTCGAGCCTACTTCTTCGATCGCCCTAGCCATCATAAAAACCGTGTCGTAGTACGTCAGCGCCCAGTAGGTATTTGGTGAGATGTCCTTCTTCGTGAAAGCCTTGTAGCGATCCATCCAGCCCTTCACCTTAGGATCCGATGCATTGTCTAGGTCGCGCGTGAGGATCTGCCATGTGAAGCCATCGATTTGCTTGGCGTACTTTAGGGCAGGTGCACCTGAGCCTCCCCGATACATGAATTTTTTCGGCAAATTACCCAGTTCTGTTGTCTGACGCAGGATTGCCTCGACCATAGCGTCGTTGGTCCCAGTCAGCATGCCATCCAATCCCTGATTTTGGAACTTTCGCAGCACCGGAGCAAAGTCTGACGTATCCGGCTGAAAATACTCGACTATTGGCACCTGTACACCGTTAGCCTCGAGAATGGGCTTGTAAATCGCGACTATGCTGCGGCTAACGTCCTCATTGGGAAGCATGATTCCGACCTTCTTTAGGCCCATTTCCTTGACGCTGGTAGGAACGAACGACCTCGCAACCGTAGCGTCATTGTTAAGCGTGCGGAACATTTTATCGGAACCTGGCTTACCCAAAATGGTGTCCATCAATGTGAAGCCGCCAACGTACAAGACATCGTTTTTGCCGAACACAGTTGCTGCAGCCATACCAGGGCCGCTAGTCATAATGCCATACACGATCTTGATTGCATCGTCACGAAGAAGCAGTTGAGCGCCACTGACGGCGAATTCTGGTTTAGATTGCGCATCCTCAGATACCACTGAAAATGTATGCTTAACACCTTTGACTGTGATTCCCCCACGTCTATTGATCTCATCAACAGCCATCAGCACGCCTTCGCTTGCAGGCAGATCGAATGTAGAGTGAGGCCCCGTGAGGCTGTTAACCATGCCAAGCTTGACAGTTTGAGCCAAGGAAGATGTGGCCAGCGCAAGGCTAGCTAGTGCTAAGGCGCCGGAGCGCGCGAAGGCCGTAAATATGCTTAATTTCATTGTGTCTCCAATTTTTTTAAAGTGTTCCAGAACTGTTCTCGTAATTCCCTGCGCAAAACCTTGCCCATGCTGTTACGGGGCAATGCATCCAGAGTGAACAGAGACCTCGGATGCTTGAAACGTGCAATCTTGCCGTCGCAGAACGCGACAACCTCTTCAATGGTCAACGACTCTCCGCTGCATGCGACGACGCAAGCACGCGGTGATTCGCCCCATTTTTCATCGGGGACGCCGACAACGGCAACCTCGAGGATCTTTGGGTGATCGGCGAGCACGCGCTCGATCTCAGCGGGATAAATGTTTTCACCGCCGCTAACTATGATGTCTTTTTTGCGATCCAAGATTTGTAGAAACCCGCGCTCGTCCATAAAGCCGACGTCGCCGCCCGTCTCCCAATGGCCGGTGCGCATTGCGCGCGTGGCGTCTTGATTCTCGTGATAGCCGAGGAAAGGAATCGGATTACATGCATATATAGTGCCTTCTCTGCCTCGCGGTAACTCCTGTCCGTCTTCATCGAGGATGGTAAGTTCACAGCCAAATGAAGCTCGCCCTACCGAGCGGTCGCTCGCAAGTATTTCGTCGTGTGCGCAGTAAGTGATCCAGCCGCTTTCGGTCCACCCGTAGCTATCGGCGAGGCTTGCATGTGGAAAAGCAGTTTCGAATCCCTCGATCATGGGTAATTGCAGGCGCGAGCCAGAGCTCATCAACCCGCGAAGCCTTGGCAATTTAAGGGTCTTGCTGCCGTCGTTGGCCGCCTTCACTAAGTCACCGAGCATCGTTGGAACCAGAAAAGCCCAGGTTATACCGTGGTAGACAAGATCCTCGAGTGCTGCCTCCGGCTTGAACTCGCGGCGCAAGATCAATTTGCCGCCGACGCACAGCGTAATTAGCGAAATTGCGCCGAAAGACTGGTGAAAAACCGGTCCGGGTACCAGCGTCACTTCTTCCTCTGTGATGCCGTATCGCCAGCCCCAGGAAGAAAAGCGTGACAGAATGACAGCATGGCTCATTACCGCGCCTTTAGGAAATCCGGTGGTACCCGATGTGTAGAAGATCGCAGCTGGATCGTTCAGGCCCGTCATTCGAACTGGTATTGATGACGATGCAGCCGCGACGGCGCGCTCGAACGCATTTTCATGGTAAGCCACATGACCAAATACGAACACGATGCCCGGAATTTTCTTGCCATTCTCCTGCAATTGTTTTAGATGCGGCAGAAACTCCTCGCCTATAAGCAAGCAACTCGACCCCGAATTGTCCAAGATGTAGAAAAGCTCTAACGGCGTAAGACGGTAATTTGCGGGCACCGCAACCAGTCCGGCGAGTTGCAAGCCGATGTAGCTCTGAAGGTACTCCGGACAGTTCTGGGCAAAAAGAGTCACACGGTCACCTGCCTTTAGACCACGCGCAAGTAACGCGTTTGCAAGACGCAGGGAACCGTCCCAGAACTCACCGTAACTCATTCGACCACGATCATGCTCGATAGCAATTGCAGCCGGATAGCGAGCAGCGGCAATTCGCACGAGATCGGCTAGGCTGGTGATTCGGGGGATGACAAGTGGCAACATGATTTTTCTATTTAATGTATTTTTTACAAAGCGCTAGGTTATTCACAGACTTATTCTGCGGAATGGAACGCATCACGTTCAACATATAAATCTGGGCAAATGCTCATTTGGGAATTAGATTCTTCAGGTTAAACGAAGGATTGATAAGGTCCTTAATATTTGATTGAACGCCAATTCCTATCAGTCGTCTTGCCAACATAAATTCCACTGGGCGGTTAACCGCATCAGCCGAGATGATTTGCCCGTTTTTCAAGTAAAAAACGCAGAAAGCTCGCGATGTCATATCTCCACGGATAGCAACCGCGTCATGACCGCGCGACAGCCCGACCATCTGAAGCTTTATGTCGTATTGATCCGACCAAAACCAGGGTACAGAGTTGTATGGTGCATGCTGACCGCAAAGTGTCGCCGCGGCCGTGCGCGCTTGCTCGACCGCATTAGGCACGCTTTCAATGCGAACTTTTGTGGTTTGCCCTGGCACAGATCGGCAGCTGCAATCTCCCGCAGCAACGATCGCAGGATCGGAGGTGTAGCAAAGCTCGTCAACAAGAATTCCATCATCACAAACTAGCCCAGCCGACTGCGCCAGCTCAATGTTAGGTAGCACACCTATTCCGACAACTACAATGTCGACGTCCATTGAGCTGATAACAGCCTGGGCGTCCTGCCAGTAGACCTGCATGACGCGCCCATTAGACGAAAATTCAAATCCAGTGACTTGCGAACCACAGCGCACGTCGACACCAGCTTCGCGATGTACCCTTTCGAAAAAATCCGACAGATCGTGTGCGGCAACCCTCGCTAGGACTCGTGACTGTGTCTCTAGCACCGTTACATGAAGGCCCTGCTTCACCGCCAGCGCGGCAATTTCCAAACCGATAAAGCCGCCACCCACAACGACGATGCGAGCACCTGACTTGAACTGGGGACGCAGGCGCTGGGCGTCACTGAATGAGCGGAGGTAGTGGAAGTTTGGTGCTTCTTCTACGCGTTGAGCGCTATCTAACGACAGGCGGCGAACACGCGCACCCGTGGTAATCGCTAACTGCGAGTAAGGTAGGCTCTCTCCAGAATCCAGCTTTATACGATGCTCGCGCCGATCAATGGCCGACACCCGCACATTCGTTCGGACTTCTATGCCCAAATTCTTGTAAGCTGCGGCGTTGCGGATCAAGAGCGGCTCTATCGTTGAGTCTGGGTTGTGCATCCAGCTTTTAGACAATGGAGGATGCTGGTAAGGTAGCACTCCTTCATCGCCCAATAAAAGAACAGAAACCGAAGGATCAATTTGACGCAGCCTAGAGGCAAGTTCCGAGCCTGCGTGGCTGGCGCCTATGACTATTCGTTGGTCCGTCATTTTGCAGATCCTTCGGCAGAAAGCAAACGGCGAGCGACTACCAGATGATTTAGCGCCGAGGTACCGTCGACCACTCCCATCATTCTTACATCGCCGCATAGTCGCAACAAAGGGTGATCAGCATGCAAGGAAGAAACGCCAAGTAGATCCTCAACCCAGCGACAAGCTTCCAATCCCAGATCTCCAGCAATCGCTTTTGCTGCAGACGCATTTGGCACAGCATTGTCAGCTTGAAGCTGCAATGAAACGCGCAGGCACAAGAGATAGGCCGCTTCGCATCGGCCTAAAAGTTGGGAATAACCGTGCTGAATTAGTGAACTTTCAAACAAATTCGTACGAGCCACAACTCTAGAGACGGCATAGCTTCGTGCTATTTCCAAAGCGGCGCGGGTAATCTGCACGCATTGAAGCGCAGCTAAAACGCGTGCAATCGGAAACGCTGCTTTGGAACCTTTGAGGCCTTCACCCTCAGCACCTAGGCGCAGTTCTACAGGAACCTCACAGCTCCGAAAAGTAAGCCGCGCGAAGGTCAGGTGACCGAGCCCTACAGTCTGTAGTGCCTCCCGCTCCAGGCCTGGCGTGTTGCCCGGAATAAGGAAACGTGTGAGTCCTGCCTCGGTGCTGGCAAGCACCACGAAAACATTCGCAGACATTCCGTGTGTCACCCAGGTTTTCTCACCATCTATAAGGTAACTGCTGCCAATCCGTCGCGCAACAGTTTTGATGCGCTCCAAATTGGAGCCTGCCTCAGTCTCCGTAATAGCGATGGCTCCAATGCTCTCCCCTTCTAAAAGATCAGGCATGAAGCGTTTCTGCTGCGCGCCGGTTGCAAACTGGTGCAGATAGCGCTGGACGCTATGATTTCCGAGTAGGGTCAACTCGGGGGACAGGCCTTCAACAATAGCCGAGAAAGCAATGGGCGTCAGGTCGTACCCGCCAGATTTTTTTGGCAATGTCGATGCAAGATAGCCAGTTGGTGCAAGCTTCCGAAAGATCGTCTGAAGTTCTGTTTTTGTAAAAGCGCGCCCAAGTGGACGTGGATGTTCGAGGACTACCTCCCGCGCACGTTCGAGCAGTACTTGTTCGGACGCAGTTCGATCAAAGCGGGCGTTATCCATAAAGCATTCTCAGAAAGGAAGTTCCGGTGGCGGTGCGGGCAGTGCGCGCTGAGTAGTCTCAAATTCAAGTGGCATACGTACTTGCAGGCTTTCACCACTTCCTTGCGGAAGACGAAACAACAGGCCTCGCGCTATGAGTTCAGGATCGGTTGTGACTTCAGCATAATCGCGCTCAGGGCCACAAGGCAGTTTCTCTGCCCGCATTAGTGCCGTCCAGTCGGCCCGTGTCCTTGAGCGCATCACAGAGTCAAACAAGATTTCGATCTTTCCTTGCTCCGCACAGCGCTGTTCGTTGGTTTGAAAGCGAGCATCAGCGGCGAGTTCGCTAATGCCCGCGACCTTGCAAAGTGCATGCCAATGCCTAGTAGACAAGATTGTGGTGAGTAGGCGGCCGTCGGCAGTGTTAAACATTGGTGTACAGGAAACGGTTGAGTGATTGCCGTTACGACGCGCGAAATACGGATTGGCGCCGAAAAGGCATATCTGCGGATACTGCATATAGAGCGCAGTGTCTGCCAAAGAGATCTGGATGAAGTCACCCAATCCCGTCTGTCTCCGGTGCTCAAGTGCGGCAAGCACTCCGAGTGCAGCCCATACACCGGTCGTAACGTCCACCACCGAAGAACCTGTACGAAAACCTTTACCCTCGGCAGAGCCTGTTGCCGCCATCAATCCCATCGCTGCCTGAGCTAGGCCATCAGTGCCCGCCGGTCCACCCATTCCAAAGCCCGTGACAAGCACTACGATGAGGCCGGGTTTCAGAAGACGTAACGCAGGGCCGTCGAGTCCGGCACGCTCAAGCATCGAAGGCGATAGATTAGAAATGACGACGTCCGCTTCTAGCGCGATTGCGCGTGCGAGCTGCGCTTGCGACTCTTCCAAGATGTCCAGACAGACCACCTTCTTATTGCGATTAGTGGATGCGTAAAGTGCGGATACGCTGCCGGCCATTGGTCCCATTCGGCGCGTTACGTCTCCTTGCGGTGGCTCGACCTTTGTAACGGTCGCGCCCAGATCGCCGAGCACCTGACCGCAAGATGGCCCGGCCACCATATGAGTAAATTCGACGACCTTGAGGCCGCTAAGTACCGCTGCCATTGCTCAGCGTCCGGGAAACGGCCGCTTCGGCGGGCCGTCATAAGTGATTTCATCATCAGGGACATGTCGCCAGCCAGACTCTCGCGTCATCTCCTCTACAGCGTGTACAGCTAGGCCGGCACTGCGCGGCATGAAGGCAAGTGCTCGCAGCAGACGCCAATCAAAGCCCATATCGAGCCCGAGCGCACCTATTGCTCCATCCTGGTTCATAGGCACTCTTTTACCTTTGACGCGTTTGAGTTCGTCTTCTACTGCCTGCGCGAGTCGAGAGTTTTCACCCGTTACGCCTTCTGCATCGGCAATGCCGTACAAGCGCGGGACTCGCGGATCACCATCGGGATGCAGTGCATGGCCGTACCCAGGAACCTTAAGCCTGCGTTCGAAGAAATGCTGGACGATCGCGGCAGCAGCCAGAGCTTGCGTCGTACGACCAGCCCGAATTTCTGGAATAAAGCGGGCTAATTGCTCGCCAAGTTGTTCGCAAGCGCCTCCATATTTGTCACCGAAAGCCATCACACCGCCGGCTACAGCTGCCTGGATTGGAGAGCCAGCGGAGGCAAGATAACGGGTAACGATGCTCGAAGGAACTATACCGTGATCGAGCACCGAGACCATCATTGTGTCCAACACTTTAGCGTGGCCAGGGGGCGGCAATTCACCAGTTGCAAGTAAGAGAAAAGCTTCCGCAAAGCTTATTTTGCCTACAAGTTCCTGCAAGTCGAACCCACGAAGAATCACCGAGTTTTTATCACCGTAAGCTATTGCGGTGCGCCACTGGTCGCGTGTCGCGCTCATGGTGTTTCTATCTCGTAAATAAGCGAAATCGCCGAGACCGGACACAACTCCTCTGCTTCCTGGCACGCGGCTTCATCAAGCGTAGTGGCGATGTGCTGTGCATGTCCGTCGGGCTTCAAAGCGAACTTGTCTGGATAGGATGAAACGCACATGCCCGAGCCCACACAGAGGTTGACATCAATGTTTATCCTAATTAATTTGCGCTCAGTCATCCTCACCCCAATTCGATTTGAATAGGCGCCGCAATGCTGCGCCCAAGGATACGGGGCTCCCATCGGATGGTATTTTTCACTTTCATCTTGGGAAAGCGCCTTAACAACTCGTTGAAGACCATCTCTGCTTCCATGCGCGCAAGAGGTGCGCCTAGGCAAAAGTGAATACCGTGGCTGAAGGACAAGTGAGGGTTTGGGTCGCGGGTCGGAATGAAGCGCTCAGGCTCTTGGAATTTCGCGGGATCGCGATTAGCGGCACCCATAAGAAGCAAAACACGGTCGCCTTTTCGCATCAACTTATCATGCATTTGTATGTCTTCGCCAGCAAGGCGGATCGTGCCTTTGAGCGGACCGTTGTAACGCAGCCCCTCCTCAATTGCAGTCTTCATACTTTGTGGATTTTTTCGCAAGAACTCGAGCTCATCGGGTAACTCGAGCAGTGTTGTTAGCGTGTTACAGATCAAGGTCTGGGTTGTCTCGTGACCTGCATTGAGCAGGATGATGCAGGAGTGCAGTACGTCGTCTTCTGTTAAAAGCGGATCATTGCGCTGCACTTCCATGAGCCAACTCATCATGTCATTCTGCGGATTGTTGACTCGCTCACCGTAAAGCACCTTTAGGTACGCTTTGAACTCAATGAAGGCAGACTGTGCGCGGTCCAGCCTCTTATCGTCACCTACACCTGCCAGCAACAACGTAGTGATTGCCTCAGCCCAATTTTGCAGACGACCCAGGTCTTCACGGCGTGCGCCGATGATGGTCGAAATTACGTTGGCTGGCAGCGGATAAGCTAGGTCTGCGTTGAGGTCGACCGTCTTGCCTGACTCCCACTTGTCAAGGTGCCAGTGGACCATTTCTTCGGTAATCGTCTTCATCGTCATTACAGCTTTGGGCGTGAATGCCCGTCCAAAAATACGGCGCAGACGCGTATGATCCGGCGGATCCGTAAACACCACGAAAGAATGTAGGGCCTCGTAAGTTGCCTTATATCTTTCGCGCTCCTCTGCGTTGAGACGGTTTTCGTACCAGGGCGTGATGCGATCAGCCAAAAACTTTGGGCTGTGCATCGCAAAATATACATCGTCGTAACGGCTGAGCACCCAGCCTCGCCAACGCTCGTTCCAAAAGCAAGGATGCTGTTCACGCAGCATTGAATAATAGGGCGACGGGTTCTGCACAATTTCGTTGTTAAGTAGGTCGTCATTAACGTCGACAGCTGCTAAGTTCATCTGCACCCCTTTGCCAATGGAAATCTCAATACGATTTATAAGCGATTGCTCAGTATTAACTAAGCGTTCGCTTATAATAGGTCTGTTCTTGCGGCATGTCAACAGCCGAGAACTTCGGCTCTGTAATCTTCAAGGAAAATCTATGTCTCAATCTATCTACGACGGCTACAAGCGTCTTCGTTTCGACCGCCCTCACCCGCGCGTGTTGCGGGTGACCCTTGATAATCCCGGAAAGAAGAATTCCATTGACGAGGTGATGCACCCAGAGATGGTCCGGGTGTGGCACGACATTTCCTATGACGATAGCGTAGCTGCTGTGATTCTCACCGGCGCCGGTGACGCGTTTTGCGCAGGTGGCAACTTCGAGATGGTGGACGAGATGGTCGCCGATCACGAAGTACGCATGAAAAACTTGCGCGAGGCCCGTGACGTTGTCTACAACATGATCAACTGCACTAAGCCCATCATTGCGGCAGTACGCGGACCTGCAGTTGGTGGCGGACTTGTCTGTGCGGTCCTCTCCGATATTTCCGTGGTGAGCAAGACCGCAAAGCTGATAGATGGTCATACCCGCTTGGGGCTGGCAGCCGGCGACCATGCCGCCATCATCTGGCCGCTCTTGTGCGGAATGGCTCGTGCGAAGTACCATCTTCTGATGTGCACGACTATCTCGGGGCAAGAAGCCGCCGACATGGGGCTAGTTTCATTAGCCGTTGAGGACAGCGAAGTACAACAACGGGCACTAGATATCGCCACTACTCTTGCTGAAGGTCCTCCTACCGCCATCAGAATGACGAAGTACACGATGAATCACTGGCTGCGCATGGCCGGACCGATTTTCGATGCGTCGCTCGCATTTGAATTTCATGCCTTCACTGGACCGGAGCTGAAGGAGGGCCTCGCGGCGATTCGCGAAAAGCGCAAGCCTAACTTCCCTACTCATAGCGCCTTTTAGACCGTCTAGATTTTTGGCACAATAGAATATTTTTCTATGATCAAATATTTGACATTAACGGAATTGTTTAATGACCGCGTGGAAAGTCAGACGATCCGCCGATTGCTGGTAGCGGGTGTTGAGTGCTTTTGGCGCAAAGGGTTTCATGCCTCGAGCACGCGTGAAATCGCAAAACGGGCCAAACTGAGCCCTGCAGCGGTTTACGTGCACTTTACAGCCAAAGAAGATCTGCTGTTCATGATCATTCTCGTAGTTGCCGAGAACTTGAGAGATCACTTACGCGAGCTCTCCAAGTTGAAAAGTACTCCCACAGAACTGCTGCAACGAATAATAATTGCTTACATCACGCTACCGGTCTACATGTACAAGGCTTCATTAGTCGCAAATCGAGAGTTCAGCTCGCTTACCGTCACCCATAGAAAGCAAATCGTTAAGATTCGAGATGAACTTGAGAATATAGTGGACGAGTGCTTGACTGCCGGAAAGATAGCGGGCGATTTCTATTTCAAAGATCTTTCAATCACGCGCATAGCCGTTTTATCCTTGTTTCGATCGACGCTCCTATGGTACACCCCTCGGGGCAAATATACGCCAGAAGAAATAGCTTTGCTTTATGTTGACCTGGTGCTAAATATGGTACGTGGACCCCGCGAAATCAAACCGCAAGTTAACCGATAAAAGTTTCTCACTACTTTGCGACCTGCTTTCTCACTCATTTTGTCCACACTGTGCTGTACAAAAAAATGGCCAGCGGCAACAAATCAATCTATCAAGTAACTTTGATGTGATAGCAGTGCACCAGTCTAAAAACATTACTCCATAATCGATGTCAACGGCCATGCTCGTCTCGGTGATATTACCGAATCAAGTTCGTGCCCGGCGTATGGACTCGAACAATTGCCTTTTTGGGTTCAAGCCCCAAGCCAAGGGTCTAACTTTCACGTGCAAAATGCCTGCACTAAACGTAAATTTGACTGTTTTGGCTGGAAAGTTACATTATGTAACTTTTGGGGTTATTACACGAAATATTACACGTTTATCAAAAACACGTATAAGTCGTTGATTTATAAGGGTTTTTGACGAGCCTGGCTTTCTGTTAATCCGTAGGTCCCTGGTTCGAGCCCAGGTCGAGGAGCCACAATAAAAACCCCCTTTTGATGAGTGCATCAGGGGTTTTTCTTTGGTTTTTAAATCAGGCCACCGCACCCATTCCATAACGCCCAGTTAGCAGCCGACCGGTTCGAAAGCGTTCAAGCGAGTACGGTAGCAAACTCACATCTGTAG
>Ga0214919_10002674_pt1 | contig 27711 bp, 29 predicted proteins | sample LL1503_MetaG_FD_177994 | JGI IMG/M metagenome (GOLD analysis project Ga0214919, IMG submission 177994) | Freshwater microbial communities from Lake Lanier, Atlanta, Georgia, United States - LL-1503 | ecosystem: Environmental > Aquatic > Freshwater > Lake | place: USA: Georgia | collected...
GTTGGACATTTTCCAGAATTCGTTGCTAAATATTTTCCATTTATACATTCATATACCTGTTTGGTAACCGGATCCTTCCAGCTATCGCCGTTACATGGTCTCGGTGGTGGTGGTGGCGGTGGCGGTGGTGGTCTCTTTGGTTGCGGTCTAAACACTTTTGATGCTTGTTGTTGCACCCGTCTAAACGAGTTTTCAAAATCTCTTTTCGTTTTTCGGTCTCGTTCTCTTTGTTGTTCATTCAATCGTCGATTATTCTCTTGTATAGCTTTAAAAATATTAAACCCTTCTACAACAGCCACTTCATTCTTTTCCATTTGTGTATCGTTTACTATTACAATCTTATTCGCTCTATTCTCTGTATTCAATCTATCAATTTCTTTCGATAACGCATTTGCTTGAGTATTTAACAAATTTACCTTCTTTTGTTCGCGTAATGCAAATGCATAGTTAGTTCGAGGGCCAGGATCTGTTTTTAAACAGACCCCATCAATATTCAATAAACCAACAGGACATAAACCATTATCTTTTGCTATATACTCACCGTCTATGCACTGAAATCGATCTCTTGTTACAGGATCATTCCAGCTTGTAGACACACATGGCATGGGTGGTCGTCGTCTTGCTAATTCTGCTTGTCGGCGACGTTCTTCTTCTTCCTGTTGTCTTCGTCGTCGGTCTTCTTCTTCCCGTTTTCGTCGTCGGTCGTCTTCTAGCCTATTATGTATCACATTCCATGGTAGCACTGATTCTAGTCGACCCCAATTTATCTTAGGCATCGTTATAGGCTTTGGTTTTGATACCTTATTTCCCATGATTTATATAATTCCTAATACTATTATATAAGTCGATAATATTTTTAATACTTTACATAATTATCATATTCAGTCCTAGAATTTGATAATGTAGTAAAATGATCTTTTACTACTACTACTACCGCATTACCATTACATTTAAGGACCGGATTTGGGATACATCGACCATTCAAATTATCCCAAACCGTAGTTCTTTCTAATGTATCACAACAATCACCACCTATGCATGCTAATGCTAAAGGGTTACCAATCATAGTGTTACCTATCATAAGGTTACCTATCGTAGGGTTACCAATCATAACGTTACCTATCGTAGGGTTACCAAAGATAGGATCGATAATGTTCCTATCAATAGCTGATCTTGGTGGTATCCTTTCTTTTAAAGGTGGTCCGTTCATTTTTACTTCATCATAATTGACTCTGTCTCGAATCAATACTTCGCGATACATTACATAACAATAGATAATGGTCATCATAATAATGAGCAAGGAAAGTGTATCTACTACATAAGAAGGAATAAAAATAATTATTTTAGAGAGAGCATAGAGTATTATCAATGCTATAAACCCTACAAATACGGCTATCATAATCTTGTTATATTGACCCACCCGTTTTGCATGCGAATCGATCATTATTTGTTCATGCTGTTGACCAATGAGTGCATTATCTATATCTATCTTTTTCTTAGCTAATCGATCGGATTCCTTTGTCAAAAGGTCGTCCAGTTGTTTATCACTAGTAGCCATAGTTGGACAAGCACTTAACGTTTTTGAAGGACAAATCGATCGACCTTGGTGAATTCCATGAATTTTGTAATGATCTGTTATTGCAGCCGTATCACCATTAAAAGAATTTTGTAAATCCTTATTAATAGAAATATAAGCTAACGGGTCGAATTTGCATGTAGAATCGATGTTACCGCATGGAGTTCTCCCTTCTGCTAGACCGACTGTAATAAAATGGTTCTCTATCGCTGGCCCATTGCCGTCAAATTTAGCTTTTACATCTGGATAAAGTTCAACATATTTATCTGCGTTAAATGCACAACCATTTGTATCAAAGTCCGACATATATAGAATATTGCATATATTATTTATTTTCTATTTTTTACACCTTTACTCATTTACGCCCACAACCGTCGCTTTCTGGTTTCTTAGAAAACGACGATTGCACATTGTATATCGTCGTTATTTTGCCAATAAAACTGCTAAAATGAGAACAGACGTAATGGCTAGTAAGCCCAATGCATGAATGTTCTCCTGAAAAAAAGACAACTCTTTAGCGTCGTGTAATGCCACATCATTTCGATCTGGCTTTTTTTTTATATCGTATTCACCGTCTTGTATTTGGTTATTCGTATTACTAAATCCCTCCAGGCTTTCTTCTCCTCCTTTTATGTTAGAATAGGAATAGGATGAGTATCTAGATGTTTTTGTATCATCCAGAAGAGATGAATTACTCAATGTAGTAAATCCCTCATTCTCTAATCTATTCACGGTTCCCCATAAATTCCATTGATTAATAGAGACAAATCCTACATAGTCGGCTGCTTGAGTAATAACTAATCGAAAGCATGAATATTTTTTTAGAGGTTGAACAAGCTTCCTTCCTAAAATTTCGTCAGGATCTAAAGCCTGACCTGTATAGGGCGGTTTTGCTGCATTTGTCAAAACATACGTTGATAACGTATTCCAATCCCCGTCTTCTACATTGCGACCCGGCCTCCTCGGATTCCCGCCTAACAATGTCATGATACGAGGATACGTATATTTATTATTATCAATCACTGGTGTTAATAATGACATTTTCTGCAGATAAATCTTATAGGGTAAATTCACCTGGATCCATTCCCCTGCATATTTGGTTTTATTGCGTTGTTTCCCTTCTGCCGTCGTAACAAAATAAGATGATCCTGTAGATGTAACGTTCATATTTTTAACGGCGTTTTTTATTGGTGCATCCGTAACAGTCCCTCCTTGATAGGTGGAATGATTGGTCCCCGTATATGGGTTTTGATTATACATGATCTGGTTTGTATTGTATTTATCTACCATGTTGCTCATAAAATTCGTTTTCCAATATTCTGTTGTCGACCCATTAAATGCCTTGAAGGGTCCTTGATTTATGTTCGCATAAGAGGAGGATGAGATCTTGTATAAACCATTAGGTTTATATGATTTATCTGTAGTTTCAATGGTCAAATCCTTGGCAGTATATTGAAATGTGTTTATATAATTATGTTGTATTGGTATCAGCCTCATAAAACCGTTTGATTTATCGAATTGACTTGATACTTGTGTATTTTTATCATCTTTTGCCTTCTGTGCAGTTGAAATTTCAGTTAAAAACCATAGAGGCAACTTTATATTTGAGTTTTTTGAAAATTGGACCAGAAGATCAAATTGTTTTTTTGATATTTTTCCTTCTAAAAACAGATTTTTGATAAAGTCAGGAGACATTTGTTCTGGCGTTAATATTTTATTTAACTCTGTGTAATCTAAAGTAAGGCTTGCTGGTTTTGTAGTTGCTGGTGCTGGTGTTGGTGTTGCTGGTGTTGGTATTTTCCATTTATTCATCAGTGTTTGCTATCTTATCATATAACCTTATTTTTATTTACATCAACTTGCTAAAACTATAGTATAGCAAAGACGTTGCTAATATAGTTAGTAGAATATTAATATGTATACTATGGTCAAGTTCCTTACGATGTTCGTAGTAAATAGATGAAGTTGATGCTGATAATTGTTTCATCTTATTATCCAATTCATCCCTGAGAGCTTGATTTGAATCGGCTTTTTCATTAATAAGATCAATAGGTTCTCCGTTGACATATGATTCATAAAATAGGTTAAACTTTAGCAGCTCGTTTATAGACATATATAATTACACATACAAAAAAAATGTAATTATATTACTTGTTCCGTATTACTTGTTCCGTATTACTTGTTCCGTATTACTTGTACATGTATATAACCAATATTAACCCTACAATGCCTACCGTTAGATTCGCCGTCTGTAGCATCGTTTTATTGTGTTTAGAATAAGAATCCATATACCTTCCCTTGGTCTCGGAAATTAATGAATTTGTATCCATCATGCCCATCTTATATTCATAATTCAGACATAGTGCGTCGTTGATACAACTTCCACTATTCTTTAAATTGATTGAACTACAATTTATTGTTTTTCTATCTTTACATCTTGCTTTATAATCGAAATTGGATGGAGAAAAATAATCATTGGGTGAAAAATCAATAACGTCGTTCATTTATGATAGGATCAGATTTTTTACTAAATACATATGCGATAATATTTTGTAAACAGGGCCGTAGCACTTTTTCGGTTAAAACTACACACATCTCCTGGGCGGATGCTTAGAGCCAGTGCATGTGGGTCGAAACGGGAAATTTCAGGTAATTGCGTCAAGCCTGTAATATTATATTCTTTTATCAATGCAGCCACATCATCTTTTGATAAAATTGTGCAATCCGGCACTAACTCATGTTTCAACATATTATACTGTAATCGCTGTATGTTATGGATCACGACGAATATTCCATCATGATCATATAAATATTTCATTCTTGTAACAATCGTCTCGTTTGGCTCGTCTTCGGTAACAATGATGAGCGTGTCCTTCTTAGTAAGAATATTCTCAAGAACGAAAAGATCTTCTATAATCGTATTCAATGTTTGCGGGCGAATTTGTTTTGTTCCGTCTAAATAGAACTTTACATAGGTCTTTCGATCTTTTTCTTGGTCATTCACTAACATGTCTAATTGACTGCTTTTTAACATGGAATCGATTTCATTGATACTAAATTCAGAATACTCATCAACATCATAGCCCTGCTCTTGGAGCAGTTCTAATATGTTGAATCGGGCTTTGTAAATTTGTAATGTTCGATTTGCGGATGTAGACATCGGAAACTGTTTCTGTTGTTATTATGTAATTATATTTTTTTAATTCAATTTTTTTATTAAGCTTATAATGTGCCGAATTTATAAGTAAAATACATTATAGACAAGTGTGTATGATCAGTTACTAAAATAATTGGTAAATTTGAGAACCCCATAATAGGAACAACCGAATATTAAACTTTTAAATATATATCCGTAAAAGTTGAAGTTCCCGTCTTCTGCATAAATCGGCAAAAAGGCGAGGCGTTTGAAGATGAGCGTATTGATGATCGGTAGTTGAAAGACCAAGAATAAAACCGTCACAAAAATGGGGATTTGCATTTCTGTAAGCAAATCATCTAATTTCTGTAGTCGCGATTTTTTTTCTTCATGTTCTCGAACATTTCGTTCTGTCATGTCTTGATAATCACGGACATAGTCTGATGATACGTTGGCTTTGGGTATGAAATTGGGCTTGATCTGCTCATCGTGTGTGAATTCGGTTGTGTCCTGCACAATATCGCGTGATGGAAGCCGCACTGCCTGCTGCTGTTGAATGGTAGCGCGATCATCTAAAGAAAGTTGCTGTTGCTGCTGCAATGGTTGCAATGGTTGCAGCGCTGGTCCAGTATTTGTATTTGGTGCGCCTATATAGGGGTTGGGATGTGTATTAATAGGAACATAATTCGTAGGAATAGATTGTGATTTATCATAACCATTGTTGCTTACAGATATAGCCGCTGGTGGACCTTGACCTTCTGGTAATTCAGAAATTCTCGTAAATGTGTTTTCCATATATACTAGTAAATGTCTAAAGATTATTAGATTTTGACGAATCTGATAATTTTGTTCTTATCTTTCTTTCTTGGGAAAAAGAAACATTGTTTATATTCTTGGTTCATCCTTTGATTTTTCAGAAATGTCTACGATTCGCTTTGTAATGTCACATTTGTTCGGGGTTACCGTATACTTGTAACATTTTTCGCCATGTTTGTAAACCTTGTCTTGGAATTCGCTAATGACCGGTCCGTGGAAATCAATACAGTCTTTTTCTGTGCACGCTTTGCGAAACAATGTTGCTAAACCCAGGCCTAAGATAATAGATAATATTATTTGCCCAGTAGGTGTGTAAAGCAATCGATCTAAATTCATTATAATATATACTATGCTACATTTTTTCTTTCCTTTTTGTTCTCGTTTTTATAATTCTCGTTTTTGTTTTTGTTGTCCTCGTTTTTGCTTTCGTTCGTTTACCTTTTGTCTTTGTATTTCTTCCTCCACCGACAAGTTTATCTTGAAGCTGTTCCTGTATCACATCTAACTTCAGCCATTTTTTAAACTCTTTTACAATGTCACCGGTTGGGGTTACATCATCATCATCAAATTCACTTAAACTCTCATACATCAAAGAATATCTATTTGCATCATCACCAAGATTAAAATCTCTAATAAACTTGTATCCTTCTATTACGTCGTCTTTCTTTACGCCAGTAAAATTAGCGACGTTAGTTAGTAGTTTATTTAAAATCGTTTTATTTCGTTGAATAAATTTCACAAACTCTACTCTGTTATATTGTTCGCCAGTATGATCGTCTCTGTCATCTTCGAACTCTGGAATCATATCTACTATATATATACTAATAAAAAATAATGTTTTATTTGCTTATCCTTGAGGCTGTATGGTCGATATATCGCTCTCTGACTTTGGACAATCCACTTCTTTTTGCTTAAAAGAAAAGCAGGTGCCGGTTTTGTCTCGGTATTGGAGAACATCTATGTTCTCGGGTGTAGGGAATACATATATTTTACGTGTCTCCGGCAATGTAATATACATCGCCATCATTCCTAAAATAAGACTCACTACAAAAACGGGTATATTGATATATTTGAAGAAATCCATGACTATATTACATAAAGAAAAAAAGAAGTAATGTATTACTAGACGAATGGATCTCTCGTTGCTCCTCCTCATCCACCCTTCATCTTATTTGTGAATAATTCTCTACCCTTTTCTGATGCCATCTTATTCTCATTTCCTTCTCTTCTCTTCTCGGTTCTCGCTGTCATATTATGCGTGTTTCTGCTCTTTCGACAGAAGCTACGCTGTGATCCACTTGCCCACTTACAGGTCTTCTTCGCAGTTCTACACGATCGACTCTTACGTCCTTTGCAGGGCGCTTTAATTGTTCTTCCTCGAGGCATTATATATAATTTGTAGATATAATGTCTAAGCCAAAGGAAATTAAGAAATTGCTCGTATCAATTAGGAAGGATAGCGTGACAAAGCCATTTTCTCTTCTTTACTGTCCCCTTGATATAGCTAATTTTTCTGCTTCTGTAAGGTTGTGTACCACTTTTCTTCCTGTATTATATCTTGGTCCTGTTGTTTCTTTGTATTTTCCACCTCCCACCATCTTATGCGCATTCCTGCTCTTTCTGCAAAAGCTACGCTGTGATCCACTTGCCCACTTACAGGTCTTCTTTGCGGTTTTGCACGATCGACTCTTACGTCCTTTGCAGGGTGCTTTAATCGTTCTACCACGAGGCATTATATATACAAAAGATAAAAAGTAAAAAGGAAAAAAGAAAAAGAAAAGAGCAGAAAGAGAACTTTCCTTTTTCGGTAACGTGACCAATAATATTATACTCCAATTTTTGAACAAGTCAATAGAACGCGGACGCATATCCCTAAATATAAGGCTTCAGTAGGTCGATCATATATTGCTTAATCAACCTCTTTGATTCTGCTGTCTCCATATTTTGTAGTTTTAGGGCCAGCGAATTTTGTGCGAGCCATCCTTCGTGAAACTCCCTGCAGCGATATAAATAGTCTAAAGAGATCCCTTCTTCGCCATCCCTGTTCCGTATGGCTACGCGTTCATGACAGATAGTCGGATCTACATCCAAATAAATGATTCCGTCTAAAGCAAAGGACGCCGAAAATTCATTGAAGAAGGTTTCGTAAATTTTATATTGAACTTCGTCGATCATACCATCTTCATGCAGCATCTTCGCGAATATGTGTTTGTCTGCATCGAGTGAACGCTCGCAAATAATCATCCTGCATTCGGGATGGTCCGCTATCATCTTCCTCAATAGGGAGAGTCGCGTTGCATAGGCCAATACTTGAAATGAAAATGCATATTTGGCCGGATCTCTATAGAAACATTGGATCACTGTCTCGTCGGTTGCTGGATCGCGAATGGATGTCCATATATCGACCGGCTCCTGTAGTATTAGGATTGTGGGATCGAATTCGCCCTTTAGGGATTCGAGCAACGTGCTTTTTCCTGCGCCGATATTTCCCTCGAGAGACACGATCAAGGGTCGCTCCAACTTCTTGTAGCGAATATAGGGGTTCTCAAAATTGATAACGTTGATCACGTGGGTATCGATAGTAGTGTTTGACATGGTCAGCGATTTTTTTGCTACTTATTGTGTCAGTCATTTTAGAATTCAATTTTTTAGGACCTGATATTCGTCTTCTCTTAATCTTTTTTGGACCTAATATTCGTCTTTGTTGGACCTGATATTCGTCTTTGTTGGACCTGATATTCGTCTTTATTGGACCCTTGTGCAGTAAACCCGTGTTCTCTTTATCTTTTTTGAAACAGTTGTTTTTTCGGTTTAAACGCCAATATATCCAATACCTTTTTGGTAGTAGGAAATTCATCCGCTCCATAAATATCTTGTAAGAGGAGCCATTCGAATAGCCCACCAATATATATATATACGTTTTTAAATCCCAGATGACTTAATTGTTTACATTTCGATAGCGCGGTTTCATCTGTTCCATTTCTGCCATACACGATAAATATCAGTTCGGTTAGCGCATTATATTGATGTAGTAGTGAATTAACCAATTGCTCTTCTAAGTGATATGCAGTGGTGGATTTTATCAAACATTCTTGTTCTGTTACTGGTAACGTATTAATAATAATATATTCTTGTGTATCTTTTATGGCTATTTGCACATCTTCAAATCCTACCTTTTTATACTCTTTTTCAAAAAATCCCGCGAACATAATTTAGATTAGTATACCATTATAGTATTTATTCTTCTTTTTGACGAAACAAATATAAAAGATATGCAATACAATTATCATATTCGATGACCGTAATTAATGACATTGAAATTGACGATATTCAATATAAACGAAATGTGATTAAAGAGGCGATTCATAATAATGAACCGATAGACGACACCCTTCATGTCATTTTGACTATTTCCAATCCTTGTCTTTATGCGCGTCGGTATATCCTGATTAAAGAGTTTATTCAGCGAATGGAATTAGAAGAAACCAATGTAGCCATTTACGTTGTCGAATTGGCCTACAAGAATCAGAAGTTTATTATCACGTCGGCAACCAATAAGAGGCACTTGCAGATCCGCACTGAGGTTCCCCTTTGGCACAAGGAGAACATGGTGAATTTAGGCGTCCGTCGTCTCCTCCCGCCAAATTGGAAGGCCATGGCCTGGATCGATTCTGATGTCGAATTTGATAGTCCAAGTTGGGCACTGGATACATTAAAGGTTCTCAATGGCACGAAGGATGTGGTGCAGGTATTCAGCCACTGCATTGACATGAATAAAGATGAAGACACCATGCAAATCTTTAGTAGTTTTGGACATCAATTTGTGAAAGGGCGTCCTTATTTTTCAGGTAAATCCAAAGATTTTTGGCATCCAGGGTATGGTTGGGCATGCACTAGGAAGGCGTATGATACGATGGGTGGACTCTTTGAACGAGCCATTCTTGGTTCTGGTGACCATATAATGGCTTTGTCTTTCATTCAAAAGGGGGCGACTGCGGTTAATCCTGAGTCGACCGATGATTACAAAGAGTCTATTCTTGCGTTTCAAAACCGGGTCAAACGGTTGAGGGTGGGCTATGTTCCTGGTGTGATCCGTCATTATTATCATGGTTCGAAAAAGAATCGGGGATATGGAGAACGTTGGAAGATATTAGTGGATTGGGAATTCTCGCCTTTTGCTCATGTTACTACGGATGATGAGGATATTCTTATACCCACGCGCGATTGTCCTGAGGGTCTTCTAGATGACATTATGGGCTATTTTGCATCGCGAAATGAGGATGAGTTTTATCAAGATGGATCGGTCGATGATGATGATGAGGATGGTAGTGATGATGATGAGAGTAGTGATAATGATGAGAGTAGTGATAATGATGAGGAGGATAATGATGAGGATGATGGTAGCGATAATGATGAGGAGGATAATGATGAGGATGATGGTAGTGATAATGATGAGGGTAGTGATAATGATGATGAGAGTAGTGATAATGAGGATGATGGTAGTGATAATGATGAGGATGGTAGTGTTGTTGCTAGTGATGATGAAAAACTAAATTGGTTTCAAATTCTACATATTACGGTAGATAAATTTATTAACAGAACATAGTCTTGATGCGCACAGCAGGCAATCAATGAATATAAGCGGATCTTAGGTGGCGTCCCTGACCGTGTTCTCAAAAAATATACAGAAAAAATATATAAATATTTATTATTATTATATATATATAATAATGATTACTTGGAAACATGTTGTGGATGGACTTCTAGATAAAAGTTGGTCGCTACAATCTAAAACATTCGAACGAGCGGGTCCCGATGGTGCTATTTTTACATATGTATATCTCTCCAATACTGGTGAAATATTTATTTCAAACGATAATTTGGTAGGTACTGAATACTATCTAGGAAAAAAATATTACAACGATAACTCTGGTGTCCAAACTTAGAAAAATTGAAAAAGAAAAACTTCATTTGTTTACGAATAGAAACAATGAAGTATTTTGTATCTGTTATCAAAAGATGGTTCCCCAAAAAGGTAGTAAAACCTGTAGGCAGGTGGGGAGTAGAGGAATGTAATACGAAAACAAATTATAAAATCGATTATTCAAACGAAGATCACTGCGGTCCTTGTGGACAATACGTGATGATTAAACAAGATGAACTTAAAACAAAATCAAAAGATACCGATAACCGATAAATGCCTTACACTATTATATATTTTTTTACGTGTCGAAAAATTGAAAAAAAGGAGAGTAAGGTTCTCCTGTTCACAAATAACAGGAATGGACGTAACTCAACAAAAGTTGTCGCGCTCGGAGTGGGAGACCATTGAGGTCCCTGTTCCCGAATCAGAAAAGAAGATCTTATCCATGATTATCAAAGGATATGATCATTTAAATATCAAAACGAACGCAGCACAATCGCTATATTCGTTTACCAAGGTGGAACAAAGTCCCGATGTAGAATATTATTTGTATACCAAGTATTTCGAGTCTACCGTTAACAAGTTGATAGAGCAATACAAATTTGGCAGCACAAAGGCGAGACCTAAGGGCAGTGGTAGCGACGTCAAGCCTATGAAAGGCGCGGATTTGATCCGTATTCAGAATACCGACGCGACCATCAGTCAAAATACATCTCACATCTTCGAGTTTCTGCTGCTAGATTTGGCCAAAGAGCTCATGAAATTACTGAGCAAAGACAACGATAAGTATGCACGATATTTGTATACCCTTATCCAGCTAAAAAAGAGTAGTATTGCCGATCAGAATAGCTACCTCCTCCACTTTATCGATTCCGTCATTGACTTTGCTAATGAACAAACAGAGCCGAGTGAAATTATCGGTAACGCCTACGAGTTCATAGAGCGCAATCCGTATTTGTTAAAGTTCGAGGACCGGGTTCTCTTCTCCCATCAAAAGGAGCTCTTCTATCTTTGCAAAGAAAAGGCAGATGTTCCCAAGCTCATCCTATATACCCCACCCACCGGCACTGGAAAAACGCTGTCCCCTATCGCCCTCGCTGGAAAGCATCGAATCATCTTCGTTTGCGTAGCTCGACATATTGGTCTTGCGTTGGCCAAGGCGGCCATCTCCATGGAGAAGAAGGTGGCGTTTGCATTTGGCTGCACCACTGCATCCGATATTCGTCTTCACTATTTCTCTGCATTAGATTACACGGTGAATAAAAGATCTGGTGGGATCGGTAAAGTAAACAATAGTGTCGGTGACAACGTCGAAATCATGATTTGCGACGTGCAGTCCTATCTTACAGCGATGCACTACATGATGGCGTTCAATCCTGTTGAATCGATCATCACCTATTGGGATGAACCGACAATCACGATGGATTATGAAGATCATCCTCTACATGAGACCATTCATCGTAATTGGCTAAACAATCAGATCCCTACGGTGATCCTCTCTTGTGCCACCTTGCCAACCGAACTAGAATTGCAACCGGTGTTTACCGATTTTAAAGACAAGTTCGGCTTGGCCGAGATCCACACGATCAGCAGCTTTGACTGCAAAAAGTCCATTCCTATCTTGAATAAGTCGGGCGAATGTGTCCTCCCGCATTATCTATTTCCTGAATACGACGATCTTGTGGCGTGTGTAAACTATTGTCGAACACACAAGACGTTGTTGCGTTATTTCGACCTTACTGAGATCATTCAGTTTGTCGAGTTTTTAGATACGCAAAATATGATCGAAGAGGCCTACATGATCGATCAGTATTTTGCTTTAGGAATCGCAAACATTACGATGAGCAGTTTGAAGGAGTATTATTTAGATGTATTGACTCATTTGAAGAGCCAACATTGGCCGACCATTTATAAGTATATGATGATGAATAGGAAGAAGAAATTTGCTAAGACTACTACGACTGGTAGTAGTAGCGCTAGTTCGGGTATCTCATTTACCACTTCCGATGCACATACTTTGACTGACGGTCCTACCATCTTCTTGGCCAATGATGTCATGAAGATCGGGACGTTTTACATACAACAATCAAACATCCCTCCTGCTGTATTCCAAACCATTTTAGCAAAGATCGCGAAGAACGATGAGGTGATTCGAGAGATTGAGCGTTTAGAAAGGGATATTGAAGAAAAAGAATCGAAAGGGCAAGGTGGTTCTTCAACTAGTGAAGGCAATGATAAAGTAAAGGTCAAAAGTAGCGAGCGTATCAGCAAGGAATCACAAGCCATGGTCGATAGGATTAACCGTCTACGCAAAGAAATCAAATTGGTAGCGCTAGATCCGAAATATATACCTAATACGCGTCAACATCAACAGATATGGTGCCCTGCTGCAGAAACAGCGGAAACCTCTGATTGCAGCGGCTCTACGGTTACGGTAAACCAAGATTGCTTCGTCGCATCTATCGGCGAAGATATGGCCAAAACAATCATGTTATTGGAGATCGACAATCATCTCAAGGTTCTCCTCCTCTTGGGTATAGGAATGTTCCTGGATTCCAATTTACAGTATATGGAAATTATGAAACAGCTGGCTGATGAACAGCGTCTCTTCATCATCATCGCGTCTACCGATTATATTTACGGAACCAATTATCAGTTTTGCCACGGTATTGTAGGAAAAGATTTGACCAATATGACACAACAAAAGACACTACAGGCAATGGGACGCATTGGCAGAAACCATGTGCAGCAACAATACACCATTCGATTTCGCGATGATGAAATGATCATGAGACTCTTTTCGGAACCAGCTGTCAATTTAGAAGCTGAAAATATGTGTCGGTTGTTCTCACAAGTATAAAAAGAATGTAAATAGATTGTCCTGTTGTTGTAGCGTATTTTTTTCTAGAGATTATATATATAATGAATAATAATAATGATGATGAGGTTACAGATATAGTTATTGATGAAACAAATGAATTGTTCCCACTTATTGCTGAATCCGCTGAACAGGAAGCTCCAAAGGGGCATACAAACTATAGTAATAATTTTACGGATATAATGAGAAAGGCCAAATTTGGCTTACAACGTTTAGCCAATCCTGGTGTATTTAATGATGGCGATGTCGATCGACTTTTGTTTAGAAATCATATCTTTATCAAATTTATTAGGCCTGATTATATACTCAGTAATAACATCCTATCTGAAACTGATTATGCCATAGCTATAAGAAGCCCTGCTATCAATAGTATTACTGAAGAGAACCCTTCTGGTTATACTCCTGGTGCAAAGGTCATGGTATCCTTCAAAAAAGCGAAAAAAGATGCTACTGAAGAGAAGGAAGCTATTATTACCAAGCGTATTGGTCACAAGGCAGGGGATGACAAAATCGTCTATTACTGGATCGAATATAAAGATAAAAATAAGGATTCGGTCACGTCCACAGTGACTCTCCCGCCTCCTCTCAGCGGTCCCGAGTTTACCGTTTATTCTTATCCAGTAGGAGATGATCGTATTACTGAAATCAAACCCGAATTTTATAAATTGAACGATCAGAAGGATGTTCCTTTTACTGAAAAAAGTATTTATTTCTTTCTGCAGATGCACAAATTCATCATGAAAAAGGCTTTTATGGTGATGCGAATAAGTTTGATCTATACCACCTTCTCCATATTGGCACAGGCTTTGGAAACGAAGACATTTAATGGAACTATTACCTTTCAGAAGCAATTAGATAAAATTATTAGAAAAGACGTTATTGATGCATATATTGCTGCTGCTAAACTTGTTGCTCATACATATAGCAAGGCTAAAGAAAAGACAAAAAAAGGAGCTGAAAAGGTGGGCGAAAAATTAAAGAAACTTTCTGCTGGACTCAGTTCTCTCATTGATACCATAACAAAGAGTAAGACGATTGATGATTCAACACCTTTATCTCAAAAAACCGAGGCTATTGAAAAGGCGTTGGTCAATGAACAGAACAAGGATAAAGAAGAAGAAGCAAAGGAGGATGCTGAGGCGGCTAAACAAAAGGGCGGGGCGACCCGTCGCAAAAGAAAAGAGAACGTCGCTAAACGTTCGACAAAAATAGAAGCGAAGAAGAGGTTGGCGAACGGCAGAAGAAGTCGCCGTCTTTGTAATAAAAAAACGAGAAAAATGACGGGTGGTGGATGGATACGTAATGTCTTTGGTAAAGGCACCCTTCTCATCAATCCTATTTATCGAAAACTTTCGAAATATATAGATACTACTAATTTGATGAACAATACTGACTATGAGAAAGATAAAGATCGACTCATTGAGCAGAAACGTTTCTTAGCATTGGCCATTATGTATTTTGAACAAAAAAGAGGTATCAATAGTAATAATATTATTCCTAAGATAGTCATAGATATACCTCCGGAATCTGGTCCCGCTGTAAATACAATTTATATTCGAGAAAAATTATTGACCCTCTCTTTCACAAATTTATTTACAGTTGATAATCATGATCCTTCTGATAGCACCGCTCAGATTGATGCATTTATTGCTAGCCGACCCGAGTTTCAGGCGAATACTATGAGAACATTGAAGGATATGTTTAATTATTTATATGAGGTTGGTTATGGACAAAAAATGATGTATCAACAGGGTGGGTGGAACCCTTTTAGCGGATGGTTTACATCAACTACTACGACTCCTGCTGCTACTCCTACTACTACTACTGCTCCTGCTACTACTACTACTTCTTGGTTTGGAGCGAAGAAAGAGGTTGTCGGTTTATTTAAAGAAAGTTGGCGATCCGAAATGGAGAAGATTTTTGTATATTCGTTTAAACGTATGGTGTATGATTCTATACAGACCATGCACCGAACTGTAAAAGATAAAGACGCTCTTGTTGAATTCTATCAACAATTCGTTTGGTGTAATTTAATGACACCACATTTTACCTGCAATAATATTGCTAATTTGGCAATTGGTTTTGTCGCGCCTATGGGGGTTCAAACTCCACATTGTTATATTTCAGGTATCATTTCACTTATGCTTAAAATGACTATTAATCCGCCTATTTTCATGCCTATTGATCTCGAAACTGGGGATCATATAGCTATTCCTGAAGAGACGCCACCTGTAGTCGCTGCATTACCTGCAGAACCGGTGCCTGTGTCTGAACTACCATTACCTGTTTCTGAATTACAACAGACTTCCGGATTAGGGTTAGAACAAATGCAGGCTTCCGGATTACCATTACAACAAATACAGGCTTCCGGATTACCATTACAACAAATACAGGCTTCCGGATTACCATTACAACAAATACAGGCTTCCAGTTTACCATTACCACAACAAATACAGGCTTCCGGTTTACCATTACAACAACAGATACAGGCTTCCGGTTTACCATTACAACAACAGATACAGGCTGCCGGTTTACCATTACAACAACAACAGATACAGGCTTCCGGTTTAGGGTTAGAACAAATACAGGCTTCCGGATTGCCAAAAGAGATATCTGAACTAAAACAAATAGTGGCTGAACTAAAACAACAAGTGGCTGAACTAAAACAACAAAAAAATATATGAACTTAAAAACAAGTTTATGAACTTAAAAAACAAAAAATATATGAACTAAGTCTACAAGTGGCTGAACTAAAACAACAAAAAAGAGATATCTGAACTAAAACAAATAGTGGCTGAACTAAAACAACAAGTGGCTGAACTAAAACAACAAAAAATATATGAACTTAAACAACAAGTGGCTGAACTAAAACAACAAAAAATATATGAACTTAAACAACAAGTTTATGAACTTAAAAACAAGTTTATGAACTAAGTCTACAAAAAAGAGTGGTTGCCTTATTGTTTCGCTTTCTTTTTCTGTGTTTTATTTTTTTTGACGCACTCTTTTTTTGTTCCTCGTCTCAGTTTCACCTCAGACATACCATTCTTCCGTTTAAATACTGATACTAATTCAGGGTATTTTTTAGATAAATATTCAGCAGCGTCTTTATTCGCTTCAAATCTTCCCTCCGTTTTTCCAAGTCCACCCGCTGCGTGAAATTTCGTTTTAATAGTTACATTATTATAACGTAATACACCCCCATCCTTCAAGAAATACAAGATACTCATTTCATAATCCTCTTTTTCTTTTATACTACTCGATGGCTGCAATGTCTTATCATGGCGATTTATATAACCGAATAATGTTCCTATGATAAACTTCAATTCTGTTGTCACTTTATCTTTCATGAAAAACGGATTACTTACTGGATAAATACCCCATATATAGAGGTTCTCCTTTTTCAGGGTATCAAACGCATCTTTGAAAAAAGTATCTACCTTTTTAATCTCTACTAATTTGGTAGTCCCTTTCGACCTAAATAATCCTTCTACGTCATCGTCTATCGAAACAATATGAGTGCCTTCTGGAAAATACTTTGTAATATATTTACGCTGTTCGGTGATACCTAGTTTTCCTGTTATCAATTTTCCGTATAACTCTTTCGGCACTTCTTTTTCATACGTTTCATATTCCTCCTTGTTCGCTACAAATATGTGTATTTTTTTGGGGTCTACTCCGCCTTTTTTTAATGTTTGAAGTGATTTTTTGATCAATACTTCTTGACGTTGATAAGAAGGAATGGCAACTACGTAATTTGACATTCTTTTTATATACTGGATATATTTTATTTCAACTTTTAGGGTCTAACTCCTAACTTTCTAATCTTATTTCTTATTTCTTCCTCTTTTTTCCAATTTTTCCCTTCTTTTTCTTTTGGCCAACTTTCCTTTCTTTTTCTTTTGGCCAACTTTTCCTTTCTTTTTCTTTTTGTCCTTATTTCTTTTTCTTTTGGCCCGATTTCGTCTTTTTCTTTGTATCCTTCTCCTTCTCTTCTTCCTTCGCCATCTCCTTTAAAATATCAGGATGGATATAAGATTTCTCTTGTGCAGCTTCACCTTCTAAACGAAACACCATTTCATTCTCGGACTTTGACTCTAAAGAATAGACAGGCTTTTCTTTTTCTTTTTGCTCTTGTTTTGCTCTCAATTTTGCCAACATCTTCTCCTTCATCGCTTGTTGCTTGGTCATGCGATCAATGGCGTTTGTATCCATACGTGCACCTTTTTGGTTTCCCATTGCCTTGGTCATATTTTTGAACATTTCGGAGAACGCATCGCCACCTGCACCTGCGCCTGCACTCGCGTTGCCCATTCCTTTCATCTTATTCATGAGTTCACCTGCCTCCTTCATGATCTCGTCCTTGGAAATATCCCCGTTTCGCATTTTCTCGTCTAGCTTCCCGCCCACCTTTTTCATCAAATCCATCATCTTTGCTGGGTTCTTCATCAGTTCCTTCATCACGTCTTCGGTGCTGTTAATCTTGCTGGGATCTATATTTAACATGCTGGCAAAGTCCTCGGAAATATCTTCTGCCATTTCCTGAGCTAGCTTTCCTATCTTGCCATCGAATAGTCCCTTCAAATGATCCTTCATTTCCTCTGGATTCGGCACTTCTCTAGTTCCTGTGTTACTAGCACCATTATTTTCATTACTTTCTTCTTCTTTCTCGGTTTCCTTGGTCATATTTGAGAAAAAATCGGACATATTCTTCATTGTCTCGTTTAGTTTGTTTTGAAATTCTTCTTGATCAATGTTCTCGAACATATTCATGGTGTCTCCGAAATTTGCCTTGTCTTTTACTCCACCTACAATGGTGAATAACATGAGTTGAAGATACTTCCATAATGCAGTGATCGTGTTCTCGGTAATGTCTCTGCAATGAAATAGCAACTTGAAGTCGACATTAGGTAGGAACACGGTGTTAATATCACATGTGACGTCGAACATATCCTTGTTTTGATTTAATATATCGAAGAAACGCTCTGGGTAAACGGTCATGCAGTAATCATATAAATATTGCAGTTCGATATCTGTAATGTCTGGTTTCGCCCACTTCGACCAAAGGTAGGAATATTCTGGAAACGTCGTTGATAAGTCATTTATAAAATCGGAGACCACAGATTTGAAATTTGGTGGATATGTAGTTGCCATTATATTGTGGTATTTTTTAGTTTTTATATACTTTGTTATGAAATGATTTATCTTTTTATGTATTGCTCGTCTATATATTTCCTACTAATTTGTTTCCTTGCACCATAACATTTCCTTGCACCATTGTATTTCCTTGCATCAATGTATTTCCCATGGTCAATACATTTCCTTGCATCATAACATTTCCTCCCATCATAACATTTCCTTGCACCATTGTATTTCCTTCCATCATTACATTTCCTTGCATCATTGTATTTACAGTTATCAATCTCTTGGCATTAGAAAAATATCGGTTTATTTTATCCACTATGGTTTCCAATGGTTCATCTGAAGTAATAATTGTAAGAAATTTTAAATCATATATTTCCGATATTAATTTTGCATCCAAAATTGAACTAATTTTCAGACTTTTATTATTTTTTGGAACAAAGCTGTGAAATGCTATTTCTATCGTTTCTTTTTGAACTTGGGTTACCGGAACAAACGCACCAGGGACGTTGGCGTCTATGTAGTTAGCCAATTGAATAATTTTCTTTGAATCACTAATGGTTGTATGTATAATATGTTGTTGAATCCAAAATCTGATATATAAATATTACGTGAATTTTCATATATGTCTCCATTAAATATATGATTTAAAAAATCAGGATTCGTAAACATACTATTTACATACTTATTCCAATCCTTCGTAGTAGCAATTTTTTCTCCTTTACATGAATCTACTATTCTTTTTGTGTCAGTATTGATTGTTTTATAAAGTTCTTTAAACTCGGTCACTGCATTATTCTTATTATTACGATCTTTATAATCTTCTATGCAAGTTGCAACATCTCTCTTAAAGATTTTATATCGCTCCATATGAACATCATCAATATTTTTCATATAGGAATCGAAATTATTCATTAAATCATCATATATATTCGTTGATGATGCTGCTGGGTATTTTTTATATAATAGATAGAATAAACTGGTTGATGTATCGAATGGTGTTGTTTTGTTAGATAATGATGTAAATGATTCTGATTCTTTTACCGGCCTGTTCATGAACCAAAGTATGCCTACTAATATACCAATTAAGATTATTAATCCAATAACCATTTGCGTTCTACTAAATTTCATTTTATACTATATTATAGATATATATATTATAAAATATTATTTTGAATACGTATTTCCAACCATTGTGTTTCCAACCATTGTGTTTCCTTGCAATACTTGCGCTGTTGCTGTAAAAGTAGATTGCGTTGCTGGCATACAAAGCCCATTTTCTTTGTTAGCTTTCAAATCTCCTGGACAATATTGCCCTGTAGCATTGTATATACCTGGATTCGTCGAACTACATGAAAAGGTTCTTCCGTTTGCTGCTGGATTAACATCCATCCAGCCTTGTCCTGAACAGGTTGCTGGGTAGGGAACACTTGTTGAGATTGGCGCTTTCGTAACAGATGTTGGAACAGATATAATAATTACACCCCCAGAACCGCTGCCTCCACTCCCTTTTAGAGCTCCTGCTCCTCCTCCTCCACTTCCTGTATTCGCAACTGCGTTTGTTCCGTCTTTGTTATTAGAACCTCCTCCGTTACCACCAATAGAACTACCGCCTTTTCCACCGGTAGTCTTACTTTTATTACTTCCACCTCCGCCACCACAACCTACGATAATAGAAGGGGACACGGCTGTCCAAGTATAACCTGCACCGCCTGCACCACCAAGACCATCTTTTTGTCCTGCTCCTTCGCCTCCTGCACCACCACCACCACCACCACCACCGTCCCGTTTTCCTGCCACAGCATCGCCTGCTAAATATGTCATTGTAGCGGCACCTGTTCCTTTATTTGATCCTCCAATACGGTTATTTCCCCAGGCAGCGCCTCCTCCGCCAGACGATCCGCCGCTTCCTGAACCTTGGTTATTATTTACATTGCTACCACCATATCCACCTCCAGGCGCATATTCTTTTATAATCCCTCCTGTAATAGTAGATTTAGAACCTGATACTGATTTAGAATTGTTTATTCCTTTACCTCCACTGCCTACTTCAATATTATAAGAAGTTGATCCTATAAACAATAATGTTCCGTATCCAACACTACCCCCACCTCCACCTCCAGCTCCAGCATCTTCATGAACGTTTTCGCTGCGTCCTCCACCTCCACCGCCTCCCACTATTAACACAGACGCTTTTGCGTTTTGTGGAAACGTAAGGCTTCCGCTTCCTGCAGTAAATGTATACACAGTATTGGATCCTTCTATTTTCGTCGTATAGTTTCCGGTAGCAATTGTTGTAGTTGGTGGCGGGCTCGTTATTGGCGCTGTAGTTGGCGCTGATGTAGTTACTGGCTCTGCCGTTATTACTGGAACTATTTTAGCATATGCATAGTTTTGCAAGTTTTTAACTATGTTATCAATGGAGTCTTTTGCTGTAATAATTTTTAGAAAACTTAAATCATATACTTCAGTTAATTTAAATTTGTTAGTTGTTTCGTCGGAAAACATACTAAAAGTCACATTACTATTTGTATTCGTGCTTGTTAATATATTTGATATTACGTTGTTTTTAATATTTATTAAATATTTTTGGAATATATCTTTAACTGCATCCTTATGATCTGTGGATAATTCGATAAACGCTCCAGGAATAGTTTGGTTTAGATAATCGGCTAATCTAAGAATTTTGTTAGCATCGTTCATTGTTTTATCGTATAATATGGTATTGAATCCTGAATCACTTATAAAAATATAAACCTTACTCTTATCGTTATTAATAATGTAACTTAAGAATAATGGCTCAGTAAATAATTTATTTACATACTTGTTCCAATCAGCTACTTGAGCCGGTTTACCTGTGGATAACAAACATGAATCTTGTATTTTCCCGCTGTCAGAATTGATTGTCATAAAATTTGATTGTAGTTCTGATAATGCTCCTCTTGGATTTTCTATATATTTTGTTAAAGTAGCTGTTGTTTTTGTCTTAAATGCAGTTAAGCGATCTTTATGAATGTTTAGATTGTTCATGAATTTGTCGTAATTATTATATATCTCATCATACACGTTGTTATAACTACTTGTTGGATATTCTTTTACATATAAAACATGATACATATTATAATCATTACTTGCTAAAGTTGTTGTTGTAGTAGGTAATGGAGAAAACCCTTCACTCTCTTTCTTCTTCAGAAAAAAAAGGACACCTAGTAATATCGCTATGATTATTACAATTCCAATAATGATTTGAGTTTTACTAAAGTCCATTATTATTATTAATATATATATATATATGATTTTACACCGATGGACAAACCACCATAGGTGTTTGCCTTTTTAATTGATTTATCGGAAACGTTGTAATTCATTGTCTACGGTTGGCTTAATTGTCTAACAGTATCGAGAATAGCTGGTGTGGCGTAGCAAGATTGGTCCCTCTCCTCCGTCACAAAATGAGCCAGTTCGTCTTCGACAACAAACCCTTCTGGCACTTCTGTCGTAGCATCGGAACGGAAGGAATGGTCGGAATGGTTGGAAGGATCAGCTCTGTTTTGTTGGTTTGGTGCATTTGTTAGGTAGGTAGGTTGGGCTCGCTCATCATCGTCATCGTCAAACATCCTTCCATATCTCGCTGGACCAGCTCTGGTCAATGTTCTCTCTTCTTCGTCTGCGTCTACAGGTCTGTTGCTCGGCGAAAACAACTGTTGGCGACCTTGTGACGACTGTCTCGCCATCGTATACATCAGACCGACTTGACTATTCAAGGTCGAGTGCGTCACCTTGATGTCATCACACAGTCGCAACATGAATGGATCGTCATCTAGTCCTCGTTCGCGCATGGACCGTCTCATCACCCGGAACAGTTCTTCCAAACTTTCTCTATATATCCGCTTTTCTTGACCAGTTAGGGTAGAGTAACTGGTAGCTTTGAACAATTTTTCTAGGACAAGTTGCCTGAACATGTAGTTGGTCAAGTCGACCGTCTCTGGTTCTCCTGATTCCGTATCAATTAAGTGAGGCACTTCGTCGATCTCTTCAATAAAGCCTGGTTCTTGAGGGATTGGATCACGTGTATGATCGATACCATGCAGTTCAAATGTAAGAAGAGCGTTCGGATTACTCTTTACATGATACGTCTTGGTGCAATCACCGATAATCACATCTTCGCGTAGCTCATTGGACCATGTATTCGTCTTCCAATTATAGATTTGACCTTCGCCTTCACTGCTGCTAGCTCCTCCGTCACTACTTGTGGCCCTAATCGTCACATTCGAAATAGCTGGATACAGTATCTGATGCAGCGCTTCGCCATAGAAGAGAGATGTATCTTCTGCATTGTCGATGAACAAATAGCTCGCCTTCTCCTTGGCGCTGCATTGTCGCATCAAATCCGCATTGTGATTCGAGCCATATCCGACGAACACATTGATAAAATGGTCATCTACTAGTTGGACAAGATTGGCAGTTCGTGATTCGCCAGCCGTCGGCGTCCCGTCTGTCATGAAAATGTGCACCGCAGTATGGGTTGGATTCGACGTTGCATATTCACTTATTGTTGCAGCAGCTAATTGCAATGGCTTGTCCAACGCTGTAAGACCATCTGCGCTTAGCTGTTGAATACGTTCGATTAGCACGTTTACGTTTGCATTTGTAACGCGAACCAAATCGATCACGGTCGCCACGTCATAGTCAAATCGATTCACTTTAATATATATTTCACTTGTCTCCGATAATGTCGCTAGGTAGCGCAACATGTTTCGAAAAGTGGACTTTACATAGTCCAACTTGGATACTCCTTGGGCGCCGGTTCCTTCATCCATAGACCCTGTCGTATCGAGTGAGAACAGAAGGAAGCAAGGTGTTCTGGTAGCCGGCACTGGCTCAGTTTTAATGGTTAGGATACCAAAACCTTCTGCCACCAACGCGGCTAGAAGCGGGATATTAGTAGCTACGGTATGGCGTTGAATGGACATGTTACTCTTATAAAAGCTTTTCTTTTGTCATGTTGTCAAGTTTCTTTTTTGGGATTCAATTTTTTATCTAACCATGGTATACAATATGTCCCATCTCCACGCTTTTCATATTGATAAATTAAAATCGAATTTCGAGAACCTCATCACACTTAAAATAGAGATTGCAAAAATAAAACAATTCGTTTTGGAAAAGTTGGGTCAGCTTAAAACGGTCTATAATGAATTGATCAAGACAAATAGTAAGAAAATCTTCCTCTTCTGTCTCGATTCGTTCTATTTTCAGTATAAAACGTTCAAATTGGAGATGGATCATATCGACAAAACGCGGGCTTTAACCAACAATCGCATGTATTGTGATTATTATAAATTATATCAATTGATCCTGTCACACATTAAGGAGAACCGTGCGGATCTTCTCCAAGTCGAACTGGAGACCAAAACGTATCCTGTCTACAAAGATTTAGACCCGTTTCAGGAATACAAGATCGAAGATGTTCGCGAAATCCACACCAATATTCTCTTTTTAATCAATCAACTGTATGAACAAAGTGTTTCTAAATCGGAGAACATAGAACATTATAACGACACACATCATATCGGGTTCTCCATTTCCAATTTTTTAAATACCCTGGAATATGAGAACAAACAGTTGCGAGAACAGGTGCGGCTCTATATGAACTATGTCTCTTTCTTCCATATTTCACAGAAGAGACAATTGAACCGACTTTTTTTGCGTATGCAGGACTTTCATAAGGAGATCGAGGAGAACATTCATATTAATAAGACGTTCTCTATCGACGATATTAGTGAAGAGAAACAGCTGGATCGGTTTTATATTATTGGTGATGAAGTTGCAGTCGAACCTCTTTTAGAAGATTCTGAATGCGAACAGTTGTATCGGGAACTGGCCGAATCTGCAGGTATTCGTTACGAGATCGATGCATCGGGTAATACTGACCATGGTCCAACCATAGAGGATCCATCGGCCAACAATCTATAATTATAGGTTCTCCAGTTCCTGTAATAATAATATAACTATACTTCATAAATGAATATGAATGAGACTACAAAAACTGCTGGAGAGGAAAATGTTGAAACAATCAGTAATCTGCGTCATGAAAACAAACATACCGAATGGACTGAGGAGAACGAGATGATTTTGGTCGAATGGTGTGATGTGGCGCAGTGTTATAAATGGCTCAATAACAGGGCACATGCATCTTATTCTTATATGCATGCCTGGTTCACCATTCCCGCAATTGTCCTGTCTACCATTAGTGGGACCGCATCCTTTGCACAAACGAGTTTACCTACTTCTTATCAGTCTTATTCTCCTATGGCTATTGGGTCCATCAATATCTTCATCGGTATCCTTACCACGGTGCAGCAGTATTTGAAGATCTCTGAACTGAATGAGGCACATAGGGTCAGTTCTATTTCATGGGACAAATTCGCGCGTAACATTCGCATTGAATTGGCGAAGAAGCCCGATGAGCGAATGCGGTGCGAGCATTTCTTGAAGATCAATCGCCAAGAATTCGATCGTTTGATGGAAACGAGCCCCCTATTGAGCACGTCTATTGTAAAGGAATTTGAAAATAATTTCAAAAATAATCCTGATTTCAAGGATGTCCGCAAACCCGATATTTGCAATGTCATTGTGAGTGCTGACAAGACGCGATATCACAAAATGGTAGTTGAGGTTAACGGCGCCAGTGAAGAATTTGATCCTGAAGGAGAGATTGACGCGGCCAAGGATGAATTGATTGAAGTGCAAAAAGAGAGATTGAAAGAAAAGGAGAGTGAATTGAAAGTGAAGGCAGCATCAGAACAAAAGCGTATTCGGGAGGAGCTGGACCGACTCAAAAATGAAAAGACAGATGCAATGCATGCATCGAAAGATTATCATGATAAGACGGCTGGTATACAACAATATATTGATGGATTTATTGAGTTACATGAGAGATATCCATTATCTCATGAAATTCATGACAATATGAAGGATGAAACAGATCCCGATGCCTTGGCCAAATTCTTGGAGACATATAGCGTGGATAATGTGTAACGGATGGAAATGCTTTTGCACACCCTTGACGATTTGAATAAGAATAAAAAGTCATAATATCATTTTATTTTTATGTAGATATTATATATAATTGTCTTTTCTATGGAAACAACCAAAGAATATACCTTTGTGAAACTTAATCAAAAAATAGAACGTGATAAGGATGTATACTCTAGCGAATATAATAATAAAGACATTTATGGTGTTTATCTTATTGACGGAACCAAATTTACTTTAGGGAGATGTATAGGCAGTGAAGAAAATAGATTTGTCAAAAATGCAATAACAAGCGACTATATCTTTAAGAATGATGACGACCAGGATGATTTAGTAAATTTTGTAAGTTTTAACAAAAAAAAAAATACCTTAGTTCTTGTGAGAGAAAAATATATAGATCCAGAATTTCGAAAATGGAACCGTTCCCGTTCGGATAAACCACCCCTTAAATATGAGTTATCGAACAGATTTTACAAAATAGAAATGCAATCAGGAGGGCGACAGGTGCGTTGCCAAACTGTAAAGAAAAGAAAAGAAAAAGGAAAGAAACCGTTACAAAAGACAAAATCGAGAAGACCGTCATAGGTGAAATTCTATTCGTTCTTTCTAATCATTATGCTATCGTTTTATTTTTGCAAATCGGTCGACTGTCTTTACTGCTACAAATTTGTCTTCCCCTTTGTAAAATAGGATGCAATCATAATCTTTGGAAACCTCACCATCTTGTATTGGCTTATCTTTATGAGCTAGGTTGAGAGCCCCGTCAACGAATACGGCATATTTGTTATTGTGAACTCCATGGTTCTCGAAGGAGAATAGGAATGCCATACCAATCCCTTCAACTTTTGAAACTTGGTGTTCACTTGGAGAACATAGATACATGGTTAAAGGTGATGGATAAGCTTCTCCGGTTTCATCGTTGTAGATGGTTTGAAGAATCGGCTTCTGATTCAACGCATGATAGGATATTGAGTTGTGGTCCGGGTTCTCAAGGATATATGGCACGGTAACAACCCCGCTACCAATATTGGGTCCCGCATTTACAATTGCCACTACATATTGTTGGTCATCTATCTTAACTTCAACGAATCCTTTATATCCATCAAGTTTTTCAACGCTTTCTAATTCATCTGTTTTCTCGGCATTCACCGACCATTCTAAAAAAGGTGTTTCTAGCTCCGTATTGATCCTATAATTAAGAATGTAGCCACTATTATTCGTTTCATCTAAGGAATAGAGCAACTCTTCATCGTCCAAGAATTTAATCATATATATAAACAATCTAAAGAATTTATCTATATATAACGTAGTAGTATCATGAGTTACGATAACGAGGACGAATACGATTATGGATATGCTAATGATGAAGAAAGCGAGATAGATATGTATCAGGATCAATATGAAGAAGAGAGCGATGAATTAGCAAGTGATACGAATGCTAAAAAGCGACGTCTCTGGAACGATTCTCTCGTAGATAAGAGCTTTCATAAGATCAAGAGAGGGGGGAGGACGATTGGAATCTACTCTTCGTCTAACACTCCTGGTTTCACCATCAAGAATGCAGTGACCGGCACCTATTGTGAACACAAGATCGGCTCGCTATATGAACATTTGTATTATAAGATAAAGTTAGCCACGGGAGAGCTAGGTAGAGAGTCTCTTTCTTTTTTCTTCGATTCTCCGGAGCAGTGTGAGAGACATATGGATTCCGAAATACCACAGGAAACAAAGGGAAAGTGGCACCAAAAATATATGATAGCCAAGCGTCAGCTTTTGCAATAAGAAAGGGGGAAAGAGAGAAGAGAGAAAGAAGAGAAGAAAGAGAAAAATCATAAATTATATCCGGTAACACGTGAGGCGAAATCCTGGTCCGTCGCCGATTTTATCAACCATCGCCCCTACTTGACACATTTGGTGTCGTCGTATACTTATACATGCTCCAGTAAGTGCGAAATGGCCTAATTTCTCGCTATGTTAGTTCAAAAAGGACCCAGATGTTGTTAGCCTGGCATAGATCAGCGTTTTGAATTGAGACAGCATGGTATCCATGTTTTCTCAATTATCAGTGTATCCAATATATATATATATATATAGAGCAGCTTCTACATAATAAAAAGTTGGTGGTCATGTTTCAGGTTCTCGACAAATCGTGAGTTAGATATGGCGCACCATCCGTCACAATAATGCTATCAAAAACGATTTTG
>Ga0214919_10002675_pt1 | contig 27707 bp, 25 predicted proteins | sample LL1503_MetaG_FD_177994 | JGI IMG/M metagenome (GOLD analysis project Ga0214919, IMG submission 177994) | Freshwater microbial communities from Lake Lanier, Atlanta, Georgia, United States - LL-1503 | ecosystem: Environmental > Aquatic > Freshwater > Lake | place: USA: Georgia | collected...
TGCAGCACGACTAAATCTGCCAAGTGTCTTCGTTTATAACGGATCAACTCTGCCCGGCGTACACAACGGCAAGAACATTGACATCACAACTGTGTTCGAAGCAATTGGTGCTTGCGCCGCCGGAAAAATGTCGCAGCAAGAACTCGAAGAAATCGAACGCGAAGCCTGCCCAGGTGAAGGAGCTTGCGGTGGCATGTTTACCGCAAACACGATGTCGAGTATTGCCGAGGCACTCGGCATGAGTTTGCCGGGCAGTGCGTCGCCACCGGCCGTTGACTCGCGACGTGACGACGATGCGCAACGAGCCGGCGCAGCAGTTGTCAACTTGTTGCGTCTCGGAATTTATCCGCGTGACATTATGACTAAAAAAGCATTTGAAAATGCGATTGCAATCGTCAACGCATTAGGCGGCAGCACGAATGCGGTGTTGCATTTGTTGGCCATCGCCAACGAGGCGGGCGTGCCATTGTCGCTCGACGACTTCAATCGCATCGCAGCAAAAGTGCCACACATCGCCGACACGAAGCCTGGCGGTAAATATCACATGACCGATATTGATCGGGTCGGCGGTGTGCCTGTGGTGATGAAACATTTACTTGATGCAGGTCTGTTGCACGGTGATGTGATGACAGTGACAGGAAAAACAATGGCTGAAAACTTGGCCGAGTTGAACCCACCAGCACCAGATGGAGAAGTTATCCACCCATTGTCGAATGCAATTCACGCCGAAGGCGGAATCAACATTTTGCGCGGCTCGCTTGCACCAAATGGTGCGGTTGTAAAAGTTGCAGGTCTCTCAGCAGAGCAGATTCACTTTGAAGGTCCGGCACGAGTTTTTGACGGCGAAGACGGTGCGATGGCGGCAATTTTGTCGGGTGATATCAAACCTGGCACCGTGCTTGTGATTCGTTATGAAGGCCCGAAAGGTGGGCCAGGAATGCGCGAAATGTTGGCGATTACTGGGGCGATGAAAGGCGCAGGTCGAGGCAGTGACTGCGCATTGATTACCGACGGTCGATTTAGCGGTGGCACTTGGGGTTTTTGTATCGGCCATGTAGCGCCAGAAGCAACTAACGGCGGACCAATCGCGTTCGTAAACGACGGAGACAAGATTTTGATTGATGTGCCCTCGTTAAAACTCGACTTGCTGATATCTGAAACCGAGTTGGCAAGTCGCAAAAAGGGTTGGAAACCAAACCCTCCGCGTTATACGAGCGGATTTTTGGCGAAATTCGCCAAGCTTGCGCAAGGTGCTGATCGCGGAGCGATCACGAACATCATCGAATAAATTGATTTACGACGTCGGCGAATTTTTCGCCAGCGTCTTCTTGCAAAAAGTGAGCAGCATCGGTAATCGTCGTGTGTGGTTGACCGTCACAGCCAGGTATCTCACGTTGAAAATATTTTTCACCGCCGGCAGTTACTGGGTCGCTGTCGCTAAACGCCGTAAGAAATGGCTTGCTGAATTTTCGCAGGGACTTCCATGCTTCGATATTTGCTTGTGATGATGGATCATCTGGTGTGATTGGTACGAGCGTCGGAAACGCTCGAGCACCAGCCTTGTAGCTTTCGTCAGGAAAAGGCGCATCGTATGCGGCTCGCACTTCATCTGTGAGTGGTTTTTTCTTGCAACCACCTTGCATGATTGCGCCGACGTTGAACACCGGAGTTTCTTGGCTGTATTTGCGCCACGCCATAAATGCATCACTTGGTGGACGATCACCGACATTTAAGAAAGTGTTTGCGGCCACGACTCGAGAAAATCTTTCGGGCATTGCAGCAACTAGACGCAAGCCGATTAGCCCTCCCCAGTCTTGACAAACCAAAGTGAGATTGTTTAGATCATTTGCAACGAGCCATTGCGTCATCCAATCAACATGTCGTTCATATGTGTAGTCGGAAGTTTCACTTGGCTTGTCGCTTCGACCAAAACCGACGAGGTCTGGCGCAACGACACGGTGACCAGCCGCAACAAATCGTGGGATCATTTTGCGGTAAAGAAACGACCAACTTGGTTCGCCATGCATGCACAAAACTGTTTCGCTTGAAGTGCTTTCACCGGTATCAACATGATGAATGCGCAGCTTGACTGACCCTGAAGTCGTCGCGTTGACGAGCGTGTATTTCGGCTCATAAGGCCAGTCGGGAAGCGAGTTGAATCGCTCGTCGGGGGTCTGCAGAATCTTCATATTTTGGGTTGCGATTAGAACACAGTACTGCCACAATAGAAGAGATGTTTAGTTCAAAAGGCACTCTTAGCGTTTCTGTCGTCGTCATTCTGTAGGCGCGCGCTCTAAAGCGTGCGCCGAAAACCTCCCGTCAGGGAGGTTTTTTTATTCCCCGAATTCAAAACCGTGAAAGAAATTGAAAAGTTAGAGCAACAGGAGACCAAAATGAAATCGAATCAACAACTAACAGGAGCCGAAGCCCTGATCAAGGGTCTGGAGCAAGAAAAAGTTGATGTGATGTTCGGGTTGCCAGGTGGCTGCATTTTGCCGGCATATGACCCACTCATCAAGTCGAGCATTCGCCACATTCTCGTTCGTCATGAGCAAGGTGCTGGTCACATGGCCGAAGGTTACGCACATGTAACTGGTCGACCGGGTGTAGCGATGGTGACAAGTGGACCCGCGGCAACAAACTTGGTTACTCCGTTGTGCGATGCATATATGGACTCGATTCCGATGGTGGCGATTACTGGTCAGGTTCCAACAAGCGCAATTGGCACAGATGCGTTTCAAGAATGTGACACCGTAGGCATCACACGCAGCATTACCAAACACAACGAGTTGGTGATGAGTGCTGATGATCTGCCGTTGGCGATTCGTCAAGCCTTTCACATTGCGACGACCGGTCGACCTGGCCCAGTTTTAATTGACGTACCAAAAGACGTGTTGCAAAACATGATGACCTGGCACTGGCCGTCAGACGATGAAGTCATCGATAGTTTGCCGGGTTACAAGCCAACGACCAAGGGACATCCGCGGATGATCAAAGAGGCGGCGAAGTTGATTCTCGAATCAAAACAGCCGATTCTTTATGTTGGTGGCGGCGTGTTAAAAGCGCGTGCAGCAGCTGCTTTGCGCGAACTAGCAGAGTTGATGAACATTCCGGTGGTTACAACGTTGATGGCGCGCGGCGCGTTTCCTGATACGCATCCGTTGTGCTTGGGTATGCCTGGCATGCACGGCACTGCAACGGCAGTTACTGCGATGCAACGAGCCGATTTGTTGATCGCTCTTGGCTCACGATTCGATGATCGGGTGACTGGCAAAGTTTCGACCTTTGCGCCAGACGCCAAAATCATTCACGTCGATATTGACCCTGCTGAACAAGGCAAGGTGCGCAAGCCCGATGTACCAATCGTTGGCGACTGCCGCTTGGTGATCGAAGAAATGATTGTTGCGCTGCGTGACTTAATGGCAGGTGGAATGAAACAAGCAGATATTTCTGCGTGGCGCAGTCGCGTAAACGGTTGGAAAGAAAACTTCCCACTTGCTTACGAGCCGAGTGAGCCAGGTGCTGCGCTCAAACCGCAGTATTGTCTCGAAAAACTTCGTGATGCTTCACCAGAAGGCACAATTTTGGTGTCTGGAGTGGGTCAGCACCAGATGTGGTCGAGCCAGTTCTGGCATTTCAACGAACCATATACATGGGTTAACTCTGGTGGTCTTGGCACGATGGGCTTCTCGGTGCCGGCAGCTATTGGTGCGAAAGTTGGTCGCCCAGACAAAACTGTTTGGGCAATTGATGGTGACGGCTGCTTCCAGATGACAGCCCAAGAGTTGGTTACTGCTGCCGTTGAGCAGATTCCGATCAAGGTTGGCATCTTAAACAACTCAAATTTGGGCATGGTGCGTCAGTGGCAAGAAATGTTTTACGACAATCGCTATAGCCAGGTGCATTTCTCAGAGTCAGTGCCTGATTACGTGAAGTGGTCTGAGGCTATGGGCTGTGTAGGCATTCGGGTTGAATCACCTGAAGAAGTTGAATCAGCAATCGACAAAGCCAACAGCATTAATGACCGATCTGTAGTGGTCGAATTCAGAGTTGCTCCGACCGAACAGGTTTTTCCGATGGTGGCAGCGGGTCGTAGTAACGACGAAATTATGTTGCAGCCATCTCAAGAAAAACGAAGGGAGTTGTTGCGATGACGACGTCTAACCCTTTCGGTAGCGAACCGAATCACCATGTTCTCTCGGTGTTGGTGCAGAACCGACCCGGTGTTTTGGCACGAGTTGCTTCGCTGTTTGCGCGTCGTGGGTACAATATTTTCTCGCTCGCAGTAGCGCCGACAGAGCAAGAAGATTACAGTCGCATCACGATTGTCGTAGACCTTGAGAGTGCGACTCTTGAGCAGATGGTCAAGCAGTTGTTCAAACTTGTAGATGTGGTTCGTATTTCAGAACTCGACCCACGTAATTCTGTAGAGCGTGAATTGATGGTTGCCACTGTGCGTTCGACTGCCGAGCAGCGCGGTCAAATCGTTGAACTCGTAAATATTTTCGAGGGCAAGATTCTGGGAGTTGGGCAAGAAGCGCTCAGCGTGAGTCTGGACGGTAGCCCTGAAAAGTTGAATGACTTTTCAGAGTTGCTGCGACAATATGGAATCATTGAATCTCAACGCACGGGTCGCGTCGCGTTGCCAAAACTAGATCGCACTGCTCGTGTTCGTGCAGTGAAAGAAACCAAGGGAAAGGCAAGTTAATGGCTGCAAATGTTTACTACGAAAAAGATGCTGATCCGTCGATTATTCGCTCAAAGAAAGTTGCGATTATTGGTTATGGCTCGCAAGGTCACGCGCATGCCTTGAATCTCAAAGAGTCTGGTGTTGATGTTGTAGTCGGGTTGCGCGAGGGTTCGACCTCGGCAGCAAAAGCAACCGCAGCAGGATTAAAAGTTTTGTCGATTGCTGATGCCACAAAGTGGGCAGATGTGATCATGATTCTTGCGCCAGACACCGAGCAGAAGAAAATTTACGACGAGCACATTAAGGCCAATCTCTCGGACGGCAAAGCGTTGGCATTTGCGCACGGTTTCAACATTCGTTTCGAGCGAATCTCGCCGCCAAAGGGTGTAGATGTGATCATGATTGCGCCGAAGGGTCCAGGTCACTTGGTGCGACGCACGTTCACCGAGGGTGGCGGAGTGCCAGCCCTGATCGCTGTGCATCAAGATGCAACAGGCAATGCCAAGGCACTCGCACTTTCATATGCCGAAGCAATTGGTGGTGCCCGTGCGGGAGTGATTGAAACGTCATTTCCGGAAGAGACAGAAACCGACTTGTTCGGCGAGCAAGTTGTGTTGTGTGGCGGCGTGACTTCACTTGTAATGGCAGGTTTTGAAACACTCGTTGAAGCGGGTTATGCACCCGAGATGGCGTATTTCGAGTGTTTACACGAAGTGAAGTTGATCGTCGACTTGATGTATGAAGAAGGCATCGCTGGCATGCGTTATTCGATTTCGGATACGGCCGAATACGGCGATGTAACTCGCGGACCACGAATCATTGACGCCGATACTAAGAAGCGAATGAAAGTGATTCTTGAAGAAATTCAGTCCGGCAAGTTCGCTGAAGAGTGGATTGCCGAAAGCGACTCGGGACGCAAGCGTTTCTCTGAACTTCGCAACGCGGGCAAGAATCATCCGATTGAAAAAGTTGGGGCTCACTTGCGCTCGATGATGCCGTGGATTTCTAAGGGAAAGAAGAAAGTTTCCGAGATCTCCGGCGGTTAAATCCCGAGTTGTTTAGTCGGGATTTGTCTGCTAGTTTGCCAGGACTATGACAAACGCAAATTGGGGCTTTGAAACTCGTCAAATTCACGCTGGTCAAGAACCAGACTCGGCAACTGGCGCGCGCGCGGTGCCGGTTTATCGCACGACAAGTTATGTGTTTCGCGATGCACAGCATGCGCAGAATTTGTTTGCACTTGCCGAGATCGGAAACATCTACACGCGAATAATGAACCCGACTCAAGGTGTGCTTGAGGCGCGATTGTCGTCACTTGAAGGTGGCATCACAACGGCAGTTGGTTTGCCTGGTGCACTTGCTGTTAGTTCTGGTCAATCAGCAGAGTTGTTGGCAATTTTGACTCTCGCTGAGGCGGGTGCGCACATTGTTGCATCGCCGAGTTTGTACGGTGGCACATACAACTTGTTTCACTATACGTTGCCGAAAATCGGCATTGAAGTGAGTTTCGTTGACGACCCAGACAATCTTGATCAGTGGCGCGCGGCGATTAAGCCAAATACAAAGGCTTTTTATGGCGAAGTATTGGCGAACCCGCGCAATAACTTGCTTGACATCGAAGGCATTGCGAAAGTTGCACACGAAAATGGTTTGCCGTTAATTGTCGACAACACAGTGCCGACGCCATATTTGATTCGACCAATTGAATGGGGTGCCGACATAGTTGTGCACTCGTTGACGAAATTTATCGGCGGGCATGGCACGAGCATCGGTGGCGCAATAATCGATGGCGGCACGTTCGATTTTGGCAAGGGCGATAAGTTTCCAAACTTCACACAACCTGACCCGAGTTATCACGGCCTGGCATATTGGCCAGCGTTGGGCGCTGGTTCATACATCATCAAGGCGCGAGTGCAAATGTTGCGTGACTTAGGCATGGCTACAACACCAGACAATGCGTTCAATTTTTTGCAAGGTCTTGAAACATTGTCATTGCGAATGGATCGTCACTGGGCAAACGCGCAGCGAGTCGGCGAATATCTCGCCGGGCATTCGCAAGTCGAAGAAGTGTTTTACGCAGGGCTGCCAACGAGCAAGTGGCATGAGCGTGCCAAGCGCTACGGTCGCGGCAAGGGTTATGGTTCAGTGTTGGCCTTCAACATCAAAGGTGGCCTTGAGGCTGGTCAGAAATTTGTTGCCGGTCTGAAACTGCACAGCCATGTTGCCAACATTGGCGATGTTCGCAGCCTCGTAATTCACCCGGCATCAACGACTCATAGTCAATTGACGCCGACAGAGCAGGCTTTAACTGGTGTGTTTCCAGGGCTCATTCGACTTTCAGTTGGCCTTGAGTCAATCGAAGATATTTTGGTCGACCTGGACGAAGGCTTTAAAGCCGTCAAATAATTCACCTGTCGTTCATCTTTACGACAGATTCAAGTCACCCGTCACAGCGAAGATTGACGGTATGTCAGTTGTGCCTTCGTTTGAAGCGACCCCAGAGCAACGTGAACTCTTGGTCATTTACAACCGAGCAGACCGGATCTTTCGAAGGATAGTTACATCTGGTGCCCTTACTTCGCTGATTTTGCTGGGTCTAATCGGCACTTTTCTGTTTGTCAGAAGTGCGCAAATTTTTAATGACCGTGGACTGCGGTTTATTACGGGCTCTAACTGGACGGCAGGCAGTGGCGACGGTGTGATTCCGGATGATTTTTCAATTGGCCCAATGTTGACCGGAACGATTTTGGTTTCGGTTATCGCATTGGTTATCGCAATGCCAATAGCGATTTGCGGCGCTCTTTATATCGAATTTTATGCAGCGGCACGTTTGCGAAAACTTCTCTCAACATTGCTTGATCTTGCAGCAGCGATACCTTCTCTGATTTTTGGTCTTTGGGGCGTGGTCTTGTTCACATCATTCGGCGAGCGGTGGTCAATTTTTTTGAATTCTCGCCTCGGTTGGGTGCCGTTTATCAAAGTTCAGGCCGAGGTTTTTGGTCGCAGCCCATTTGTCGCAGGTTGCGTTTTGGCTTCGTTGATTACACCAATAATTACCTCCGTATCGCGAGAAGTTTTCTCACGCACACCGCGCGATTTAATTGACACTTGCTATGCGCTTGGCAGCACTCGTTGGGGTTCAATCAAAACCGTAGTTTTGCCTTTCGGGCGCAGCGGGGTAATCGGTGGAGCGATGCTCGGTCTCGGTCGCGCACTTGGTGAAACTGTCGCGGTTTATCTGTTGTTGAATATTGTGTTTCGTTACAACTTTCGAATTTTGGAATCGGAGGGTGGCAACATCGCGTCGCTGATTGCTTTGAAGTTCGGAGAAGCAACCGAATATGAATTGAAGGCACTTGTCGCCGCAGGATTTGTGCTGTTTTTGTTGACACTGGTCGTGAATATGGTTGCGGCGACAATCGTCGAAAAATCAACGAGGCGCAAGTGAGCACTGTTGTAAGCAACCCGCAATCGCAGCCGGTTGCACCACAGCCGACGACGCCATGGAAACCGACTCGAAAGACTCAATTTACTGGTGCTTTTTCGATTGCCGTTGTTGCAATAGCTTCGTTCGCCATTGTTCTGCTAACCGGTCTTGCCGGAATTGACGGCTTCGGGTTGACTTTCTTGGTGGTGTTTTTTGGTGCAACATTCGTGCGTACCAAACGACTTAACCCTAAGGCTCGAAAAGATGCGATGGTTGGGGTTGCAATATGTGCTGCGTCGGTGTTGGCGTTTTTTCCGTGGATGTCAATTTTCGTGAGTGTCGTTGTTAAGGGCGCCAAAGGCTTGCAACCAAATTTCTTGATTGAAAACATGCAGTTGACGACACCGGATGATGAACTGAACATGGGTGGTGCAGCACACGCAATCATCGGTTCGTTAATGATGGTGTTAATTGCGGCTGCGATTACGTTGCCGCTTGGTATTTTGAGCGGGGTTTACTTGACCGAGATTCGAGGTCGTTTGACGTTTTTGGTGCGGTTCGTCGTGCAGTCGATGAGCGGTGTGCCATCGATCGTTGCCGGTCTATTCATTTATACGACCTTCGTGAATTACACCAATTCGTTCAGCGGAATGGCTGGCTCGCTTGCATTGGCCGTATTGATGCTGCCCACAGTTGCTCGAACTGCTGAAGAAGTAATGAAACTAGTGCCCGATGACTTGCGATCGGCGAGTTATGCACTTGGCGCGCGTCAGTGGAGGACTTCGCTGATGGTGATCTTGCCGACAGTGCGAAGTGGTTTGACAACTGCTGGTATTTTGGGCATTGCGCGAGTGATCGGCGAGACCGCACCACTTTTGTTGACATCTCTGTCAAACAACAGTTACGTGTTTAATCCAATCGGCGGACCGATTGGTTCGCTACCGACGTATGTCTTCGGGTTGTTACAGATTGGTACAGAGAACTCAATAAACCGGGCTTGGACCGGCTCTTTGGTGCTGATGTTGTTGGTGCTGGTTTTGTTCTTGATCGCCAGATATTTCGGCGGAAAGGCCAATCGATAGTTCATGGAAACTTTAAAACAAGGAGCAATTAAAGTGGTGCAAGATTCACAAACTAGTGTGGCGACGGTGAGCGCAAGTCAAACAACTGCAACGGCGGTTCGTGGACTCGAAACAAAAAATGTTCATGCGTGGTTTGGCAAGCACCACGTATTGTCAGATGTTTCTTTGCAGTTTCCTGAACGAACCGTCACTGGATTGATTGGTCCGTCAGGTTGTGGCAAGTCAACTTTTATTCGGTTGTTAAATCGAATGCACGAGTTTATTCCAAGTGCAGCAATGGCAGGTCAAGTTTTGCAGGACGGACAAGATATCTACGCGCCAGATGTTGACGCAGCGGCAATTCGACTGAAAATTGGAATGGTGTTTCAAAAGCCAAACCCGTTTCCGGCGATGAATATTCGCGAAAATGTACTTTCAGGCATCAAACTGGCGCACCTCAAAGTTGCTGATCACGACGCGATTGTTGAAAGTTGTTTAACTCGAGCAGGTCTTTGGAAAGAAGTGAAAGATCGTTTGACTGCCACAGGTGGCTCGCTTTCTGGTGGTCAGCAACAGAGACTATGCATCGCCAGATCATTGGCTGTTGAACCGAACGTATTGTTAATGGACGAGCCATGTTCGGCGCTCGACCCAGGCAGTACTTTGCGTATTGAAGAGACGATCAAAGAGCTTGCCGAGAAGATCGCAGTTGTCATCGTCACGCACAACATGCAACAGGCGGCACGTGTCAGTGATTTTTGTGCTTTCTTTCTGACCGACGGTGGTCCTGGGTATCTCGTCGAAGCGGACGCAACGAAGAAATTGTTCACAAACCCACGCGATACTCGCACCGCTGACTATGTGCAGGGAAAATTCGGCTGACTTAGAGTCGTTAATCAACTGTTAACCAATTTGTTGAATTGAGTTCGCCTTGAAGCAAGGTTCTATTCAGGTGAGATTAATAGTGTTCGGGTTAGTAAAAGTATTCGAGTAAACCCAAATAGGAGAACATAAATGCAAAAGTTAAGAAAACCAATAGTCGCTATCGCACTTGCGATGGTTGCAAGTTTGTCGGTAGGTTCGGTCGCACTTGCTGAAAGCGCAAGCGGTTCGGGTGCGACATTTCCGCAGCAATTCATGGCTTCGGCGACTGTTGCATACAACCAAGCAACCGGTCACAATGTTTCGTATGCCAACCCAGGTGGCGGTTCGTCAAAAGGCAAGAGTGACTTTAAAGCTGGTCTGACAGATTTTGGTGGGACCGATTCAGCAGTTACATCCACTCAAGCCGCAGCGTTTGATTGGGTTTATATTCCTTATGTTGCGGGTGCGATTTCGATTGCATATCGCCTCGACGAAATCAAGGGAACAACTCTTTCGTTGAGCCCAGCGACTATCAACGGCATTTTCGGTGGAACAATCACCAAATGGAATGACCCGTCAATTGCTAATGACATGAAGACAAATCCGGCGTGGGCGAACTCGTTGAAGAAGAGCGGTCTTAAGGGTGCGTCTTCAGTTTGGTCGACACCATCAGCAAATACAGCTTTAGTGACTGTGACGTTGGTGCCGTCGGTATTGAAATCATCCAAGGGAAAGACTGTCGAACTTTACGACAACACAAAAAAGAAATCAGTAAAGACTGCAACGATCGGTACCAAAGGTCAGATTTCGATTCAGGCACCAGTGGATAGCGCAAATAACTATTCAGTTAAAGTGGCTGGCAAAGAAGTCTCCAAGTATTCGGTACTGCCAGTGAACTTGCCAGATAAGGCAATCACAGTTGTTTACCGTTCAGACGGTTCGGGCACAACAAACAACTTTTGCAACTTTATGAAGAACTCGACCAACCCAGACTGGGTAGCAACTGATGCATTTACATCGTGCATTCCAGGTGGTTCGGCAAAAGTGGCTTCGTATGGTGCGAATTTCCAAGGTCAAAGCGGTTCTGCAAACGTGTCAAACTATATTGCTGATACGAATGGAACCATTGGCTACACCGAAGTTTCGTTCGTAACCGACGCAACTCGCGCTGCTAAGGGTATACAGGCAGCAAACGTGAGGAATGCCGCCGGTAAATTTGTTGGACCAACAGCAGCCGCTACATCTGCGTTCGTCGCAGGTGCAAGCATTGACTCAGTTGGTTTCGTAACCTTCGACTACAAGCAAGGAACCAACGAGGCCGCCTACCCAGTAGTTGCGGTAACTTACGGTCTTGGAAAAACGGCGAAGAGCGCAAAGAATGCGGTTGTTGCTGATTTCTTCACATGGATCTTGACAACGTATTCACCTGCAAACGCTGACGCGCTCGGTTACGCACCACTTACAGGTGCACTCAAGACTGCCGCAGAAGCTCAAGCTAAGAAAGTCAACTCGAAGTAATTCGTAAATTAATAAACTCAAATTTCAGCACCCCCTCGCGCTGATAAAAAATGCCCCGGGCTTTTGTCCGGGGCATTTTTAGTTTCCTAGAATTTATACTGATTAAAGCGCTTGCTTGATCCTATTTTTCTGTATCTTCGTCAGGCTGTTCGCGAAGAAATTTTTCGAATTCGGCGCCAAGATCATCGGCGGTCGGAATCTCGATTTGTGTGCGGGCGTCATAGTCGGCCTCTAGTTGAGCGAGGTGCTCTGAAACCTGCGCGTCGCCTTCGACTGCAGCGTCATGAAGTTCTTCCCATCGTTGAATTTCTTCGTACAGTTCGGCGTGGCGTGTCGGTACACCGAGCACGATTTCTAAATGTCGCAGCAGTGCGGCGCTTGATTTTGGGTGTTGGGCGTTAGTCAAATAGTGCGGCACGCCAACACGCAGTGAAACTGCCGCGAGTTGTTCACGCTCGAAGCGCTCTTGCATAACGCCGACGATGCCGGTGACACCTTGGTAAGTCGGTCGCGAAAGTTTGAGTCGACGGGCGAGCGTCGCGTTTGTGGTGCTGCCAAAAACCGATGGCGTACGTGAGTGAGGTATTGCTTCGGCGATTGCGCCGACGGTGACTGCAACAGTGCAGTTGAGGTTTTTTGCGGTTTGAAAAACGCACTCAGAGAAGATGTTCCAGTTTGTGTGCGGCTCAACACCAGAGAGGACCACCAGATCGCGAGAACCCTCCGGAAATCGGGCAATGACGATGTCGTTTTCGGGCCACCGTATTTTTCGTTCATCGTCTTCGTCGAAATAGACCTCAGGGCGCTCGTGGGTGAAGTCAAAAAATGGGTCAGGGTCAATGCTCGCGACGACTGTAACGGCGCGGTCGTCAAGGCACCATTCGAGCGCGGCGGTTGCGGCACCCGCAGCATCAAACCATCCACGAAGCGCGATTACTAAGACTGGGTCGCGCAAGTTAGGGACGGCGTCCCAGTCGGCTTCGAGCACATCTTCAATATTCATCGCAAGTTCTGAAAATGGCCGTGACAAATTACTTCCACTGTGTAAGCATGGCAGCCGTGGTTGCGAATTCACTACCTAAATCTCGAGTTTCAAAACGCCTTGCGGCGATTGCCGAGTCAGCAACATTGGCTGTTGATTCGAAAGCCAAGGCTTTGCAAGCCAAAGGTGAGCATGTAATCGGCTTTGGTGCGGGCGAACCCGATTTTCCGACACCCGAATATATTGTCGAAGCAGCAGTGCGTGCGGCACGCGACCCGAAAGCACATCGATATACGCCTGCGGCAGGTTTGCCACCGTTGCGCGAAGCGATTGCAATCAAGACGAAGCGCGATTCGGGTTTTGAATGTGCGGCATCGCAAGTATTGGTGACCGTCGGCGGAAAGTACGCAGTTTTTGTAGCGTTCGCGGCTTTGTGCGACGTGGGTGACGAAGTTATTTGCCCAGCACCGTATTGGACGACATACCCAGAGGCAATTGCACTCGCGGGTGGCGTGCCAGTCGTGATTGATACGACGCAAGAAACCGAATTTAAAGTAACTGTCGAACAACTCGAACGAGCAAAGACGCCGAAAACGAAGGTCTTGTTGTTCGTATCACCCGACAACCCGAGCGGTGCTGTTTATTCACGAGAAGAAACAATTGCGATTGGCAAATGGGCTGCGGCAAATGGTATTTGGGTCGTAACCGACGAAATTTACGAGCACCTGACTTATGGCAAACATGTTTTTACGTCGATGCCTACAGTTGTGCCCGAGATTGCTGATCGGTGCGTAATTGTCAATGGTGTAGCAAAGACTTATGCGATGACGGGCTGGCGTGTTGGCTGGATGATCGGGCCGCCAGATGTGATGAAAGCCGCTATTAATTTTCAAAGTCATACAACTTCAAATGTTTCGAATGTGGCGCAGTATGCAGCATTGGCTGCAGTGTCTGGTGACTTGTCGGCAGTAGCGGTGATGCGCGAAAGTTTTGCGCGTCGCGGGGCGTTGATGCATTCGATGCTGAATCAGATCGCGGGTGTTAATTGCATGGCACCGCAGGGTGCGTTCTATTGTTTCCCGGATTTTTCTGGTTTGTTGAATCGCAGTTTGAGCGGTGTCGAGTCGGCGACCACACTTGAGTTGGCAGATGTGGTGCTTGATCGCGCCAAGGTTGCGTTCGTGCCAGGCGAGGCGTTTGGTTTGGCGCGCTATGCGCGGTTCTCGTTCGCGCTCGGTGATGATGACTTGCGTGAAGGCATAAATCGTCTTGCGAGTTTCGTCAACGGCTAGATAGTTCTGCTAGGGTCGTGGCGTTGCAGCAATAGTTGCAATGTGTCAAACCTAGCGAAGTCCGGTGAAATTCCGGCACTGTCCCGCAACGGTAATTCACTGAAATCGCAATTTTGCGAAGTCTTTGATTAGTCCGGTCGCCTCGGTCGAGCACCAACCTAAAAAGTCCCCGAGTGAGGGACAGGAGGAAATGGAAATGAAAGTACTAACTCGGGCCGGCTATGCCGGTCTTTTTGTTTGTGCGGCAACATTGTTTGCTGCATGTGGAGGGTCGGATGGCTCTTCTGAAACAACAGTCATGGCGACTGAAACCACAATCGCTGAGGCGACCTATCCGGTGACTGCAGGCGGGTTAACCCTCGAAGCACAACCAATGCGAATCGTTTCGCTTTCGCCAACACACACCGAGATGCTTTATGCCATCGGTGCCGGTGACCAAGTTGTCGCCGTAGATGAGTATTCGAATTTTCCGACAGAGGCAGTAGCGCTCGGCACGAAACTTTCGGGGTACGAACCCAACGTCGAATCAATTGCCGGCTATCAGCCAGACCTCGTTGTGATTTCGTATGATCCGGGCAATCTTGTCGAGCAGTTGAATGCTCTCGATATTCCGGTTTACATTGGTAACGGAGCATCGAGTCTCGAACAGTCTTACGAACAGATCGAACAACTCGGGGCCCTGACTGGCCACCTTGACGCTGCAGTGCAACTGACAAGCCAGATGCAAACAGATATTGAGGCTGCAGTTGCAGCCTCAGCTGCGTCGACGACTGCAATGGGTGAACCGATTACATATTTTTATGAACTCGATAACACCTATTACACGGTGACTTCGAATACTTTTGTTGGTCAGATCTTTAAGTTATTTGGTCTTGAAAATATTGCGGATGGAGTGGAAGAAGGCAATGATTATCCGCAACTTTCGAGCGAAGTAATTGTTTCCAAAAATCCGACAATGATTTTTCTTGCCGATACCAAATGTTGCGCACAAACGCCTGAAACTGTTGCTGTGCGTGATGGATGGCAAAAGATGGATGCAGTCGTGAACAAAAACATCGTGCAACTTGATGATGACATTGCTTCACGCTGGGGACCACGTGTAGTCGAACTCGCAAAGAGCGTTAGTGATGCTCTTGTATTAGTTTCAGCAGGTAAATAGCCCGAAATGTTACGCGCCGACGATAATTTCGCGCCGCGTGCAGGGACACGGGTCGCTTATTTATCGTTGGTGAGTTTCGCTCTGCTCACCATTGCGGTTCTGGTCGGAACAATGATTGGTCCGGCCGGGCCGCAATGGTGGCGAGTGCCGATCGAGTTAGCCAACCGCTTGCCGTTGATTTCGGCAAACAGTGGTGTATCGCCCGAAGAGTGGAATATTGTCTGGCAAATTCGAATGCCAAGAGTTGTGTTGGCGGTGCTTGTTGGTGCGATGCTTTCGGTAGCGGGCGCAAGTTATCAAGGGGTGTTTCGTAACCCATTGGTCGACCCATATTTGTTGGGTGTTGCCGCCGGCGCCGGACTCGGCGCGACACTTGTTTTTACATTGCGCAGATCGGCAACCGAGAATTGGTTGATTGATCCGTTACCGATGGCTGCATTTGTTGGTGGGCTTGTTGCCGTTTTTGCAACTTACATGATCGGCAACTCGTTTAGTAAGGCACGATCGAGTGCAACTTTAGTGTTGGCGGGTATTGCAGTTACGTCGTTGACGACAGCGATTCAAACTTTTGTGTTGCAACGCAATAACGATGTCGTGCGCCAGGTTTACAGTTGGATTTTGGGTCGGCTGTCGAGCGCAACATGGGGAGATGTGCGGTTGATTATGCCGTACGTCGTGTTTAGTTGCGGCGTTTTGTTGATGCACCGGCGCTTGTTGGATGTATTGCGGGTTGGCGATGATGAAGCAACCGCACTCGGCATGAACATTCGGCGAGTACGACTTACTGTTGTTTTGGCAGCGACATTAGGTACGGCAGCGGCTGTTGCGGTTAGTGGCTTGATTGGTTTTGTCGGCATAATCGTGCCTCACACAGTGCGTTTGATCGTGGGTTCGAGTTATCGACGCGTGTTGCCGATGAGTATTTTGTGCGGCGCGATTTTTTTGGTTTTGGCGGATATCCCAAGTCGCGTGTTGGCCGACCCTGCTGAAACACCGATCGGCGTAGTGACGGCATTTTTCGGCGCACCGTTCTTTTTGTTGTTGCTGCGAGTGCGAAAGAATCAAGCATGAGCACACTCGGATTCTGCAACTTATCGATTGCCTACGACGGCATGATTGCGGTCAACGGTTTTAATGACATTTTGCATTCGGGTGAGTGGTTATGTTTGATCGGCCCGAACGGTGCCGGCAAATCGTCTGTGTTGAGGGCGGCGGCGGGATTGGTCAAGTATTCGGGTTCTGTGGCGATCGACCAACAAGAGATACCCGCCACATCGGCAAAGTGGCGCGCCCGACATATTGCGTTCGTGCCGCAGACGCCATTGATGCCAGAAAACATGTCTGTTTATGAATACGTGTTGTTGGGTCGTAATCCGTATATAAAACATTTTTCTTCTGAGTCGATGCATGACAAACAAGTGATCGACAAAGTTTTGACGCGACTTGACTTGACAGAGTTCAGAAAGCGAATGGTCGGCACACTGTCTGGTGGAGAGCGCCAACGAATTGTGATTGCACGCGCGCTTGCGCAAGAAGCACCAGTGTTGCTACTCGATGAGCCCACGGCGGCACTCGATATCGGTCATCAACAACAAGCGCTAGAACTAGTCGACGACTTGAGGCGTGAGCGAGGTTTGACCGTCGTCTCAGCGATGCATGACTTGACGCTTGCAGGTTTGTACGCAGATCGACTCGTGCTGATGCATCATGGTTCGAGTGTTGCGTCAGGTGATGCTCAGAGTGTTTTGCGATCTGAGACACTCGCCGAGTTCTACGGTGTATCGGCCCGAGTGCATCATGAGGCTGATGGCACCGTAGTCGTTATTCCGCAGAGAGCGAACAGCAACTAGTTTGTAATAGATGTCTGAGTCGGATCAGCGCAAATTTGCCAACACGTTGAATGAGCATGTTTCGGGTTGCGCTGCCGCACATCAGCGATTACTTAGCGCACTCGAGAACCTGACTGACGAACAATGTCGTGAAGATTCGTTACTGCCGAATTGGTCACGCGGACATGTGTTGACACATTTGGCACGCAATGCAGACAGCCATGTGAATTTATTGCAAGCGGCCGTGCGTGGAGAAGTGGGTGAGCAATATCCGAGTGTTGAAAAACGCAACGGCGATATCGAGAGTGGTTCGACAAGAAGCGCCGAAGAGTTGGTTATGGATCTGCGCCTCAGCATTTACGGTCTTGAAGCGGCTTGGGCGAGCGCTAACGAAAAAGCATGGCAGGGCCAAGGGCGAAATTTGAGCGGTCGGGTCATTGAAATGTCGTCGTTGGTTTTTTTGCGTTGGCGCGAGGTCGAGATTCATCATGCGGATTTGAACTTGGGCTTTGGTTACGACGACTTAACACCGTTGTATGTGCGACTTGAACTGGATCAGCAGATCATGCTGTGGCGTAGTCGCAAGCCGATGGGGATGACTGAGCTGCCAGATATTGCAAAAAGGTTATCTCCGTCGCAACGTTTGGCGTGGTTGATGGGTCGCGTTGAAGTTGATGGTCTGGCTAAACCTGAACCGTTGTGAGGAGGCTCTTTAGATTTGGTTTTGTTGCCGCGATATTTGTTTGCGCCAGCGTTGCAGGTGCGAGCGAAGTAGTTGAGGCTCATGCCGGATTGAAATCGAGCGAACCGCCGGCTTCGTCGGTTTTGGAACAATCACCGAAAGAGATTGTGCTTAAGTTTGGTGAGGCAGTTGAAGTTTCATTCGGCAGCATCAGATTGTTCGACTCAAACTCAAAACTGGTCGTGTTACCGATGCCGAATTATGTAGAAGTGAACGGTGCGACCGATGCCAAGTCGGTTCGAGTTGATATACCTGAATTGCAGCCAGGAAGTTATTTGGTTGTTTGGCGAGTCGTGTCTGCAGATAGTCACCCCGTGCAAGGGGCTTTCGCATTTCAAATCGGCACAAAAGGCGTGAACCTTGAGAGACTGAGCGAAGAAATTTTGGCCTCAAGCAACGCACCATACCTCGTGAGGTTGATGATGGGTTTTGCACGATGGCTGAGCTTTTTGGGTGTGGTGGCGATGATCGGTGCAATGTTGCTTGCAATTCAAATCGCAGTTCATTCGCGCATTGACAAAATAATTTTTGGTTCGTGGATTACTGCATTTATTGGCTCTACTTTGGTGTTGCTACTTCAGGCGCCATACGCGTTGGGTCAAGCGATGAGTGTTGGTGAAATTTTTGATGCTGTTGATGAGGTTGTGCGGACACGCCTTGGCACTTGGCTTGTTGTGCGCGGCATTATTTTGTTGGCGTTTTTGGTGTTGATTAAACAGCGGATTCTGCACAATAAACCGACTTATCGGATGGTGGCAATTCCTTTGGTCGTCGGATTATTCGCCACTTTTTCAATATCTGGTCACCCCGGGATGCGTCAGTTTTCTGCGTTGAGCATTGGTACCGACATCGTGCACTTCTTGTCTGTTTCGGCGTGGATGGGCGGTCTGGTGACAATGGTTTTGCTCGGACGAAAATGGCAGACCGAGTCACCCGATGTGATTTCGTGGTTTTCATTTACCGCGACGATCTCGATGCCGATAATGGTGGCAACAGGTGTTGCCCAAGCATGGCGCATGATGGAAGGTTTTCAGAACATTTTTTCGACGACATATAGCGTTATTTTGAGTGTCAAAGTTCTGTTAGTGATAGTTGCGATTGCCGCCGGCACTCGGGCTCGTCAATTGTTTAAATCTAAAAAAGTTGATCAGCAAGACTTGAGAGAAGTCAAGTTCTCTAGAACTGTTATTGCTGAGAGCATGATTGGCGTTACAGTTTTGGCTGTGACTGCAGCGCTCGTTTCGGTGCCACCTTTGTCGGTTAGCAATGCGGGGGCCTTCGAAGCGTCAGTTGTGCAGGCAAATGTGATCGCTGATATTCGAGTAACCCCTGCGCGGGTCGGCGAAGTCGAAGTGCACATTTTGTTTTCGCCACCAGGCGGTGCCTTGCAATCGATTACACAAGCAACGGCACGAATTTCTCTAGACGCTGAAGAGATACCAGCAATACCGATTGATGTGCGGCTTGTCGGCACCAATCACTTTCAGGCGGATCTGCTCGTGCCGCGCGCTGGCGATTGGCTACTAGAGATTTTCGTCAATTCAGAACCCGGTCAGAGTCTGCGGTTTAGCACCGTGGTGGCGATAAACAATTAAGAAAGTTTTCGAACGACCAAGTGATGAGGCATTTGGGTGACACCCTCAGTGAAGCCGTCACCGACTGAGATGAACTTGTTGCCCAAATAAAAGTTGAGCGCCGAGTCACGGGCCTTAGCCCAAACGTATTTGGCATCGCGAGTTTTAGCGTGGGTTATTCCGGCTTCAAGAAGTATTTTGCCAAGCCCAGACCTCTGATGTTCAGTTGCGACTGCCATACCTCGAAGTTGAATTGCTTTTGCTGACGGATCGTCCTGCCATGGGTTGACGACCCAAGTTGAAGTGGCAATCAAGACTTTGTCTTGGTCGAAGACGCCCAAATGAACTGTGCCTTGCTGCGAATCTTCGGCGTATTTTGGGTCGCTAGTCGGTGTGTCGGCGCGCAAAACCGCGATGCGCAAAGCATAAGTTTCTTCGGTCGCAATTTTTACGACTCGAAAATCATGTTCAGTCACGATTTATGAGATTAGTTGTCGCAAGTCGAGAACTCGGTCGGCAAACGCTGATGCTTCGGTTTTGTCGTGAGTGACGTGCAAGACAGTTGTGCCACGAGCGCGTAACAATTTGCTGAGATCTTCAAGTAGGCGACCGTGCAGGTCGATGTCTAATCCGGTTAGCGGTTCGTCGAGCAGCAGAACTTGAGGCTCGGCGATTAAGGCGCGTGCAACTGCCACTCGCTTCGCTTCGCCACCCGACAGATTGATGACTGTTCGGTCGAGTAGGTGCATAAGCCCGACGAGAGACAGAGCTTCGCGCACTTTTTGATCCGCAATTTGTTTGGAGACACGTTTGATCTTTAACGAGTATGCAATGTTTTGACCAACGGTCAGGTGCGGAAACAGCTGGTTGTCTTGAAACACCAAACCGATGTTGCGCAAATGGGCCGGCCGGTTGGTTATGTCTTGGCCATCGAGACGAATGACGCCAGCGCTGATCGATTCGAGACCGGCGATGCAGCGCAGCAAAGTTGTTTTGCCAGAACCGCTAGGGCCAGTGAGCGCCACGATCTCTTGGTGTTGAATCGTGAGAGAGAGATTTGCGAAGAGTTGGGACGAGTCGTAAATTACTGAAACTTTGTCGATTTCAAGCATGAGAGTCTCGCGAAAATTTGTCTTTGGTGAACGAGTCGACGATGAAAATTATCGCGAGGCTAAACATGACAAGCAGAGTTGCCAAGGCGAATGCTTGAGACTGCAGTGAGTCGCCGGGGCGCGAGAGCAGGCGAGAGATCATTATCGGCAGAGTTTCAGTGCCACGACGGGCGAGAAAACTGCTTGCGCCAAATTCGCCGACCGAAACGGTCGCAGAAACTGCAGCCGCCGAGATGGAGGCACGACGAATTATTTTGAAATCGATGTTTAGCCAAGTTTGGCGAGGCGATGCGCCGAGCACACTCGATGCCTGGCGAAGCGAATCAGGAATAGCTTCGAGCACGGGCGAGATAATTCGCATAGCAAGTGGCAATGCAACGAGTGTGTGGGCCAAAGGCAACATCAGTTGAGCACCGCGCCAGTCGAATGGTTGCGTGTCGAAGGTGATGATGATGCCGAGCCCAATTGAAACCGCCGAGATGATGATTGGCAGTGTCGTGAGACCAGAGATGAAGCGAAATTTGTTGTTGCCATAGGCGATGCTGCAAGCACTGAGCAGACCAAGAAGCGTGGCCAGACTCATTGATGTCACCGCGTACGTCAGAGTTTTTGTAATTGACCGAGTTATTTCGGGGTTGGAGAAGATTGTGCGCCAGGCAGTTGTCGTGAATCTTGAGTTGGTGTTCATTGACCGAAATGCGATGGCGAGAACAGGGACTATCGAAAATGCTGTGGCACTTGAAATAATTGCCGTGCAAACGACTCTTTGTTTGCGAGTTCGAAGTGGTATTTGGCGTGTGATTGTTGGTCTGGTTGATTGCTCGTGTTTCTTGCCGGTTGCTTTTGTTGTTACGACAAAGAGAAATGCGATTATTACCACTTGCAGTGCGCTGAAAATCATTGCACCAGAGACATCGCCAAGTTGCATGGCACGAAAATATATTTCTGTTTCAAGAGTTGATCGTGATGGCCCACCAAGAACGCGAACTACGCCGTATGAAGTGAAACAAAATGTAAACACGATCAGTGCCGCATTGGTGATTGCTTTTGCAAGAAGAGGCAAAGTGAGCGTGGTAAACAACTTGAAAGGTGAGGCGCCGAGAGTTCGCGCAGCGTCATCAAGATGCGGATGAATTTGTATCCAGCGAGCTGTGATTAGACGTGAGGCAAAACCGAAGTTGAAGTAAACATGAGCCAAGATCAGGGCGAATGACGTGCGATGAAAACTGCTTGGCAAAATTTGCAGAAAAGCCACACCGACCACGATGCTTGGCAAAATAAACGGCAGGCTGATAAGGCTTGCTGCCAGGCGTTGAGCCTTGAATTTGAAATTCGCCGACACGAAGGCGACCGGTACGGCAACAGTTAGTGCGAGTGCGGTGCTCACAAGAGACTGCCAAGTTGTGAACCAGACAACATTGCGAGTTGATTCTGTGCGAAGAAGATTTAGCGACTCGAACTGCAACGACGAAACAAAAATGTTTATAACTGGAGCAATGACGAAGACAAAAATTAAAAAAATTGGCGCTAATGCGAGCCAATTGATGGTTCGACTGCGGTTATAAATAGTCGCCATGCGGATTAACGAAGAACGATGTTGGTGAACTCGTCAAGCCAAAAAAGTAGATTGCTTGAAATGAGGTTTGGATCGAGTTGTAGTGGCGACTCTGGTCGTAGCGAGTATTTGACAAAGTCGTCTGGCAGTTTGGCATTTGTGTTTGCAGGGTAAACAAAGAGCGTGAGCGGCAGGTCTTCTTGAAATTTGATGTCAGTTAAATAGTCGATCAACAGTTGTGCTTCAGGTTCATGTTTTGTGCCACGAAGAATTCCTGCGAACTCAACTTGCCTGAAACAAGTCAATGCGGCGACAGCAGTTGGAGCCGTTGCCGGACGGGGGTTCGCGAAAATCATCTCGGCGGGCGGGCTTGATCCGTAACTTACGACGATGGGTCGATCGCCCTTGCCGGATGAGCCGGAGAATTCTGTGTAGTAGGCGGTTGTCCAATCGCTGACGATTAGCGCGCCGTTTTGCTTGAGTGACTTCCAATACTCATCCCAACCGTCTTGACCGAATTCAGCAATTGTCGCGAGCATGAATGCCAAACCCGGTGACGAGTTGACTGGGCTCGGCACGACGAGCAGGTTTGCGTAATTTGACGAAGTCAGTGCGCGCAACGTAAGAGGTGCTGCGAGATTGCGTTGTTTGAACCAGTTGACGTCGAAGTTGATGCACACGTCACCCGTATTGACTGGTGTCGCTTCGTTGTTCGGTACGAGTTTGCGTGCTGACTCGTCAATGTCGGCAAGATTTTTTGTCGCATACGAAGTGAAGATATTTTTTGAAACTGCTCGCGAAAGAAGTGTGTTGTCGACGCCCCATAGAACATCGGCTTCGGGGTTGCCCGATGTGAGGCCGGCCTTGGTTACGAGTTCGCCGGCGTCGCCGCCGAGACTGACCTCGACATGGATGCCAGTTTGTGCGGTGAAGTCATCAAAAATATTTGGCGACGGAGTGAATGAGTCGTAAGCCAGGAGTGTGAGAGTGACATTTCCAGCTTGGTTTGATTCGGTTGTCGAGTCTTTGGTCGGTGCATCTGTTGGGGTCGAGGCGTTATCTGAATCACTTGACTGATTGCCGCTACAGGCACCCGCAATTAGTGATGCGACGAAAATCAGTGGGAGAAACTTTGTTTGCATTTTGGCCCCTTTGATGCGCATTATGAGCTCTTTGGTTGATGAACAACGAGTAGTTGACCGAGTTCAATTGAGACTGAAACTCTTTCTTTGGTCGCAACATTGCTTACACCGCGTGTCTCAAAATTATTGAGCGATTCGTTGGTGAGTTGCCAATGCAGACCAGTTGTTGAGATTTTTTCTGACTTGTTGCTAAAGCTTTGCAACCCAATGGTGTCGCCGACTTGTGTCGCGATTTCGCGAGTTGCTGGGCCTTGCAATGCGAAGAGTCGGTTGTTGTGCCAGAGAGCCTCAACTTTGCAGTCACGTAACCTCGGGTTGAACATTGCGGCGACAAAACCAAATTGGTGATCGAGTCTGCCGCCACCAGCAGTGACAATGACGATGTGCTGTGAGTTTTTGTCAACGGCGAGCAACAGTGCTGACTCAAGGTCGGTGAAGTCTTTGTCCGTGCTGTGGCGAATGGCTTGGGTTTGCGCGGACGTGGCGCGGGCGAGCGCAGATTCATCCACTGAGTCGAAATCGCCGATCACAAAGTCGACGTGCATGTTGAGTTTTTGCGCCGTGTGCAGACCAGAGTCGGCGGCGATGACGAGATTGACATTTTGAATCGCGCGCGCGTGGTTTAGCGTGATGTCACTTGGGGTGAGACCGCCGCTAAAAATTAGAGTTGTGTTGGGCATATTCGCTTCCTCCGCTGGCATTACCCAGATCAGGTGTGCGGGTCGGTGGTGGCGGCCACCCTCTCAGCCCACCGAACCAGTGGACTCCCCGTGCGTGTGTGATCACTATAACAACTTGCGTGTGGCAACAGTGCGGTGGTGGCAAGTTGCGTGTGGCGAGCGCAGGTAGCCTGCTTACTCAATGAGTCAAGCCAGCCCACTTGCAGGTTCGTCGCCTTTTGCTAGTTCTTCGCCTGCGTCGGGCGACACGATAATTACGATCACTCCTGTTGCGCATGCAAAGTTGATTGAGTTGCGTGATGCCGAGTCTGAACGCGAGCGTCTTGGGTTGCGTCTTGAAATTTTGTCAGGGCCAGGTGAAGATTTTCGCTACGACTTGGTATTTGATGAGTTTGTGAAGGCGGCTTTCACAGATGAAGTTCGCACGATTAATGGATTGAAGATAATTATTGGGGCCAAAGATTTAGATCTTTTGCGTGGCGCCGAACTAGACCATGACGATGCCAAAGGTTTGTTGATTCGCAACCCGAACAAGCCGTTGAAGGCGAGTTTTGAAGGGCTCGTCGCTGATGATGAGATTTCGGCACAAATTGAGGCGATTGTGCATAACGATGTCAATCCGGCGTTGTCTGCGCACGGTGGTTTTGTGACGTTTGCTGGGCACGACAACGAAGGCACCGCTTATTTCACAATGGGCGGTGGCTGTCATGGTTGCTCGATGTCGCGCCAGACGATGCTTGAGGGAGTGCAAACGATGTTGGTCGAGCAAGTGCCGGCGATTACGCGAGTGCGCGATATTACGGATCATTCGACTGGCGCGAATCCGTATTATTCGTAATTTGCGATGAAGGCTTTCCTGCAGTTTTTGCAGCGGGCATTTAAGTATTTTCGAAATACCAAGCGTGTTTGGCGTCGTCCACCACGTGCGGATTTGTTGATTATTGATCGTGGCACTGCGAGCCCGCTTGACGAGATGTTTGCGCATCACAATCCGCACATCATGGAGATTCGTGGTGAGAGCGTCAACATGCTCGCGCTGGTTCGCGCCTTGCCGAAAATTCATCTCGGCGCTGTCGCATACCTCGAGGCCTACATAGACTTCGTCAAACCAAAATTAATTCTCTCACGCACCGACAACAATCACACTTTGTGGCAACTCAAACGCCGCCCAAATTGCCCCTACAAAGTCGCCCTCATCCAAAACGGCTGGCGCACGCGGTTTGTTCGCTCAATGGCGATTGGAATGCAGTCAGATGCCGATTCTAAAACTTTGAAGTCAGATAAATATTTTGTATTTGGCAACAACACAATTGACCTGCTTAAAGAACGGGTATCGGTAGACTTCGAAAAAATTGGCAACATCGTTCTAAATATGTTTTCGTTTGAAGACATCAGCCGGCGAGGCAAAGGTGATGATGTTAAACAAACGGTTGCTCTAATCTCAACTTTCCGCTCAAAGGAAAGTGAAATGAACGACGCACAGATCGTCGTGTACAAGTCGCTGGATAATTATGTGGCTGACAGAGGTTACAAACTTTTGATTATCGGCAATGCTTTAGGGGTGGTCGAGCAAAAACTTGAATCTGATTTTTTCGCAAAAGTTTTTTCTCGAGCGAAATACGAATTAGGTTTTTTTCGTAATGCACATGGCTCGTACAGTAAGCTCGATAGTAATAAGTGGATTGTTTCTGGTCACAGCACTCTTGGTTATGAGAGTTTGGTGACGGGTATTCCAGTCGGGTTTGTATTGCCCAGTGCGAGAATTTTTGATGATCGTGACTTTCAGTCCTCAAGTGGCCTCGGCGCGTCCGGTGCATTTTGGTGCCGCAGCGATGAGCCACAGGAGCACGAGCGTGTTTTCGCATACTTAGACAGTGTGAGTGACGAGCAGTGGGAGCGCGATAGCGGCTGGATTCGGGATCAGTTGATGGTGCATGATTACGGCAATACGAAGATTCGGGCTTATGTTGAGGGCGTATTGACTGATAGTTTGGAGAGCAATTAGCAAGAAATTAAGGGGAGAAATCATGGCTCGCACAGTGCGCGCGGCGTTATTGCAGACAGACTGGACCGGCGACAAAGGGTCGATGATCGACAAACACGAGGCTCAGGCCCGTGAAGCCGCAAAGCAAGGCGCACAAGTGATGTGCTTTCAAGAATTGTTTTACGGCCCGTATTTCTGCCAAGTGCAAGAGCCAGAGTATTACTCGTATACCGAGCCGATTCCTGATGGACCAACAACCAAGAGGTTTCAGGCGCTCGCAAAAGAACTCGGCATGGTGCTTGTGTTGCCGATGTATGAAATCGTGCAACCAGGTTTGTACTACAACACTGCTGCAGTGATCGATGCCGACGGAAAGTATCTTGGCAAATACCGCAAGCAACACATTCCGCAGGTGAAAGGTTTTTGGGAGAAGTACTACTTCACACCAGGCACCGGCGGCTACCCGGTTTTCGACACTGCAGTCGGCAAAGTCGGTGTTTACATTTGCTACGACCGACACTTTCCTGAAGGATGGCGTGCCCTCGGGTTGAACGGCGCTGAAATTGTGTTTAATCCCTCGGCAACAAGTCGCGGATTGAGCGAATACATCTGGAAGATCGAACAGCCAGCAGCAGCGGTTGCCAACATGTATTACGTCGGCGCGATCAACAGAGTGGGTATAGAACCACTTGGCGACGACGACTTTTACGGTCAAAGTTATTTCGTTGACCCAGAGGGCAAGTTCGTCGGCAATCAAGGCGACCCACACAAGCCAGAACTGATCGTTCGCGATCTTGACATGGACAAAATCAAGATGGTTCGCGATCGCTGGGCGTTTTATCGCGACCGTCGTCCGGACGCATACGACGAATTGGTAGAGCGCTAAAAATTTTTAACGAATCTAAGAACAGGGAGGAAAAATGACACGCACACTTATTAAAAACGGAACCGTCGTCAGCCCGACTGGTCAACATGAAGTTGATGTTTTGATCGAAGGTGAAAAGATTCTTGCACTGCTCGAGCGTGGCAAATCAGACTCGTTAAACATCGCGGCCGACAAAGTTGTCGACGCGACCGGTAAATATGTAGTGCCTGGCGGTATCGACGTGCACACGCACATGGAGTTGCCGTTTGGTGGCACTGCAGCGGTTGATACGTTTGAAACCGGCACAATTGCCGCCGCATGGGGCGGCGTAACCACGATCGTCGATATGGCGTTGCAGCGATATGGCGAAAATGTTCACGAGGGCCTTGCCGAGTGGCATCGCAAAGCAGGCGGCAACTGCGCAGTTGACTATGCATTTCACCAAATCATTGGCGGCGTAGACGAACAGTCATTGAAAGATATGACTTACTTGGTTGAGCACGAAGGTGTCACCAGTTTCAAGTTGTTCATGGCTTATCCGGGCGTTTTTTATAGCGATGACGGCCAGATCTTGCGCGCGATGCAAACTGCAAGCGAAAACGGCGCAACGATAATGATGCACGCAGAAAACGGCATCGCGATAGATGTTCTTGTTCAACAGCACATTGCACGTGGCGAGACAGATCCGAAGTATCACTCGTATTCACGACCGAGTTTGTTTGAAGGCGAAGCCACGAATCGCGCGATCGTGCTATCAAAAGTTGCCGGCAATGTGCCTTTATACATAGTCCACATGTCAGCATCTGAAGCGCTGAATGCACTGGCTGAGGCACGTCACGAGGGTTTGAACGTATTCGGTGAAACCTGTCCGCAATATTTATATATGACACTCGAAGATCACTTGGCGCGTCCGGGTTTTGAGGGCGCAAAGTTTGTTTGCTCGCCACCGATTCGTAGCAAGCACGACAAACACGATCATCACGGCGATTTATGGAAGGGCTTGCGCATGAATGAACTTGCCGTGGTTTCGACCGACCATTGCCCGTTCTGTTACAAAGACCAAAAAGAACTTGGTCTCGGCAATTTCTCGAAAATTCCGAACGGTATGGGTGGCGTTGAACATCGCATGGAACTTATTTATCAGGGCGTTGTGCTCGGCGAGTTGACGCTTGAACGATGGGTTGAAACCTGCTGCACTACGCCTGCTCGCATGTTCGGAATGTATCCGCAG
>Ga0214919_10002676_pt1 | contig 27707 bp, 24 predicted proteins | sample LL1503_MetaG_FD_177994 | JGI IMG/M metagenome (GOLD analysis project Ga0214919, IMG submission 177994) | Freshwater microbial communities from Lake Lanier, Atlanta, Georgia, United States - LL-1503 | ecosystem: Environmental > Aquatic > Freshwater > Lake | place: USA: Georgia | collected...
CCATTCATTGGATAAGGAGCAATAGGACATCCGCAAGAGCCACATCCGGAACTAGAACTAGATCCGCCTTTTAATCGACGATTTAAATAACATGTTCCGGGACATTTATGAGGACAATTACACTTTGGTCCGCAGTGACAATTAGGACCACATTTAGGACAATCATTGTTACCTTTACCTAAAGATGAAAAACTCTTCTTATTTTTACAGGACTTGGCGTTTTTAGAACAACCGCGCATTAAATATAATTTCTGCTTTCTTGTTTTTCGTTTCTTATTACTACGTTTATTACTAGTTTTTCGTGGCATTATATAATATACTTTTAAAAAAAAATAGTATTTTTTAAAAGTGGGATAATATTAAAGTTTTTGTTTTTACTTTGGCTCCACCTTTTTAAAGGTGGATGAATTATTCAATATCAACGTGTGTTAACATATGGCGTCTACAACACATCTTTTTTAAATTCAGTTCATCTAAAACTTCGGCTTCAGGGGTTTTTTGACTGTATTCGGGGGTTAAATAAATAACCTTTTCAACGTGTAAATCTTTAGTCATCTTTCTTTTTCTAACTTCTTCACAATAATAACGATATTTGTCGGCTAAAACAGTGCCACAGGTAAAGCATTTAATAGGAATGATCATTGTCTCTTATATAAATATAGTATAATTATTCTATATTAATATATTTTCAATTCAATTTTTTTATTTAGTTAGATAATATAATATGAGTTTTAGTGGTTTTTTATCTAATTTTTCTGGGACAGCAACACCTAACATAGATATTATAAAAAATACATCACCTACGATAGGACCATTAATTACCAATTTGAATGGAGGTGGGAATTATTATGGACGATATTTTTGTTTAGGAGATTTATTGATTCAATTTAGTGATTTTTCTAGTGGTGTTAGCCCCGGTTCAAGCACACAAAACGAATTTTATATGGATTATCCAATTGCTTACGATTCTGTGCCATATTGCGTTATACTTAATAGTGTTAAACAAGAAAACCAAAATTTTCCATGTAACCTAACACTAATTAGTTTTACAGCAACCAAATTTACATTCCGCATTTCAACCAACAATGGTGAAGTTAGTTTTCTTGTCATAGGTCCAAGACCAACAGCATTATACACATAAACTATTTTACACCGTTTTATCAGTTAAAACACAACTTATCAAAATTTATAAATAGTTATTATTTTATAATAAATTTGTTATTTTAATTTATAAAAAATCTCACCAAAAGAGTTATGTACTTCATGAATAGAGTATGTTATGTAAATTCATAATAATAACTAATATTATAAACGAATTAAAAACATATTATAAAATAACATTAAATAGTATGTTTTCTAAAATAAATGTTAAAAATATAACGGTAAACAGTATGTTTTCGAAAATATGTCAGCTTGTAAGTGAAACAAATAATAATAACAATATTGATCGGCTAAATTGGGACGAATATTTTATGTCAATTGCTCTCTTAGCGTCTCAACGTAGTCCTTGTCAGCGGCTCCATGTTGGCTCTGTTGTAGTAAAAGACAACCGTCTAATATCAATGGGTTACAACGGTTATATTCCAGGTGCGCCACACATCTCACGTCTAAAAGACGACCACGAGCAATCTATTATACACAGCGAAGTCAATGCGCTAGCAGATTGTGCCAAAAGAGGCGCCAGTTTATCAGATGCCAAGATATACGTTACGCATTATCCGTGTATAAATTGCTTCCGCTCGATAGCAGCGTGTGGCATAAAAGAGGTGATATATTTACAGGATTACAAGAATGACGAAATTGTGGATCAATTGGCTCAGGACTCTGGCATAAAAATGCGGCAGCTAGACGTGGTGCCTACATTATGTAAGGCAGCATTCTGAAGACACTTGAAAATATGCTCCCTACATTATGTAGGCAGCTGCCCTAGATAATAGTAGGCATCCATTGTTATCAATTTGCCGTCCTTGTCCGTCTTGTATGTAGGGCCTTGTAGGTCCCCCGCTACACATTGACCTACTTCGTCTACTGCGTTTAATCCGTTTTTTATGAACCCACAACATCTAGCCTGAGCGCAATTCGTCTCGGTTAACTGATTACATGCTGCTTCTAACTCTTGAGAATTACCTAAATAACTTTCACAAAAACTTTCTACTGGGTTTAACTTCATTCTTTCTATATTCTCGTTTGAATCTTCCATAGAACTTCCATTCATTGTATCTAAAGTTTCTACAGTTACTTGTTGAACCAATTTTGTCTCTGGTTTAGGAGGGTTTAAATCTATACCCTTTATATTTATTACAACTAACAAAAGCAATACAACTACTACAATTATTATTATCATCTTCGAATTTTCTTTAATAAAATCTATTATTTCGCTCATATATTCAACTTTTAAAAAAACTTTTTTAACTTTTTAAAATTTATTTTATTCGTATAATTTATAATGGCTCGTCAAAGAACTCGTAGAAACAGAACTCGTAGAAATTACAAAAACATCATTAACAAAACTGTTGATCAAAGTGTTAGTATAGTTAAATCCACAAGCAGAAAATATATGCCTAAGGTTAAATCTGGTTTAGAAAATGTTGGTTCCAAGGTTGTTAAAACTGGAGAACAATCTGTTCCCTTTTTACAACAAATGACACGCAAATTCTTTTCTATGTTTTCTGGTAAATCTAAAAAAAACAAAAAATACAGAAAATATTAACTTCTTTTAACAAGCGAAAAATAAATAATATATTACACTATTTATTTTTTATTTATTTTTTATACTTATTTTCTTGATCTCGTTTTTGTTGCTTTTCTAACACCCTTCCTTTTGCTTTTATTCAATCTTACCTTTGGAACCCTTCTCGTATTATATTTTACTCTTTTGTGTTTCTTTGTTTTTTTTCTTTTACCTCCTTCTGCTGCTTGTACTTGTTGTTGTTCTACTTGTTGTTGTCCTACTTGTTGTTGTTCTACTTCTTCTGTCTCATCTTCTTCTTGTAACCCATATTTTCTTAAATATGCATCATATTGTTCCTGTGTGTCTAAAATATGTAGTTCATATTCACCATCTTCATTTATTGCCATATCAAAACCATATTTACCGAATAATGTAGAATAAGAATATTGTAATTCATCTGGTTCATCTTGTGTTTCAACAGGCATTTCAACAGGCATTTCAACAGGCATTTCAACAGGCATTTCATTTATTCCAACTCCTTTGGCTTGTTCGTTTAATCCAGAACCAGGTTCTATTGGAAATTCTGGCTCTGGCTCTAATAATGGTGGTTCAGGTTCTGTGGTTTTTATTCGAATTGCTTGTGATGGGGTTGCTGATGATGGGGTTGCTACTGATGATAGGTCAGGAACAGGTGTATCAACTCCTCCTCCTCTTCCTCTTCTTTTTTTCCCTGAGGGTTCTTCTGTTACATTCTGTGAATCATAATCTTTTAACTTATCTTCATTATTATTGCGGAAATCGTCTATGCTAGTTACTAATGCATTTAAATCAGTTTCTTTAACTAATTCTAGAAACTTGTATGTGTAATCAATTAAATCTTGTTTTTTTTGGTCTTCTGCTAAATCATTGGACGATGAAGATGAATCGGATGGTGGGGTTGATATATAATCAACAAAAAAACTTAAAAACTGTGCTTTTTGGTCGGGTATTTTATTAACATTTACAATACAATTTTCATATAGTCTTGATAATGCATCTCTTATTTTACTGTCAATTTTACCTACAATAAAAAGTAAAGGGTCAACTGCGAGTTTTAACTCGACTTTAAATGCGTCAACATTTTTTTTACCAGAATAAAATTTGAATTTTATATTGTTTAAATCCTCTATTATTTCTTTATATTGATCTTCATATTCTCCGCCAAAATTTTTTATTTGTTCCGGAATCTCAATATCTTTAGACTTTATTGAAACACTTTTACCATAGACATATTTATAAGTAAACTCAAATGATTTTTCATCAGTTTTAATGTTGTTAACATCGATTTTAATGTTGTTAACATCGATTTTAATACATATTGGTTCTGTATATTTTCCAGAATAGGTAGTAATTTGACTGGCAGCATCATTCATGGTTACAGCTGTCAAATATACCTTACTATAAAAAGGGATTAAATTGTAACCTGATAAAGATACTCCATTTTTTAATGGTGCGTCAATAGCGCAATATGTATACCTAGGTGTAAAGAGAAAGGAGCTTAGTTGTTTACCGCCAAACCTGTTTACCTTTGTATTTGCAGTTTGAAATGCTTTATGCGCTGAATCATTGAAACAAGTTACAATAACTTTGTCTGAATCTTTATCGTCTTGTTTTAACACTTGAAATACATAACAACTTTTTTTGAGCAATCTTAAAAATAGTTGATTTTCAATTTTGTCATAATTATGTCCCGCTAATATTTTAAAAATACATTTTTGGTCATTAGTTAAACATTGAAAAATATAATTAATGTACTTGTCTAAACCTAAAAACATACTAGGTAAAAATATGTATACTTCATTTACAATTGTAGTAGCATCTAACTGTTTTATTTTGGCTGGGTCAAAAGTATCCGTATCACTTACAAAATAATAAGGAAACATTAACTTCAAATTAGCCTTTATGTCCTCTGTTGAATTCTTTAAAATAAATATTAAAACCATTATTAATCTATATATTTTGGAATGTCCATTATCGTGACATAGAGGATCAAAATTACACTTTATTAAGTCTTCGACAATATTAGGACTAGAGTTATATTTGTATAAAAAACAAGCTACACTGAAAATATCGTAGTCATTTTTTTCAATTACTAAAGCAGTTTTACTCTTTTGTTTTAATGTTGTTCTAGTGGATTCTAATAGATCTCTATAATTTTGTAAAATATAGTAACAAATATCTATTTTTTTGACTGCATTTTGTTTTGTTAATTTATTTAATTCTTCTTGTTTTTGTATTTTTAATTTTTCATTTAATTCAGGTCTTTTGAGTTGTATTATTAATTCATCTATTGTATTATCATTTTCAATAAATTTGTTATTAATTTCAGCCATCTTGGGTTTTGTTAAATTTGGTTGATGATATTTGTTTAATTCATCTTCAAGAAATTTTATAACGTTGGTATCTTTTGAAAACCATATAGTTAATAAAAATACATCATTATTATCAATAACAAAACAGGCATTCTCGGATTTTTTTTTACCTTCTAATTTAGAAGCACAATATGAGGCAAAAAATTGATTTGCAGCAATACGAGTGGCTGCTCCATCTATAGTTTCAAGCATTGGTTTATGTGGAAGTTGTATATCACTAGAACTAGAACTAATACCAGAAGCAATATCATTAGAATTAGCAATAACAGCGTTGTTTTCATCTTCAAAAGAATTCGCAATAACAGCGTTGCTTTCATCTTCATTCGCTTCATTATTAAAATTTGTTTGCTCAAAAGCATCATCACTTTTATCATAATCATAAGCAAGCTTACGATTAATACGCATTTCTGAACTCTGTGAATTTTGATCATCTATAAGAGTATCTTCTAGGCTATTATATGGGGTATTTCTTAGAGTAGGTGGTGGGCTATCTCCTGTAACAGTAGCTACTAGGCTATTATCTGGGGTATTTCTTTGAGTAGGTGTAACAGCAGTCTTACCTATAAGAGCTCGAGATCGTTTTAGTGATTCTTCTTCTTCTTCGAATTGTTGCAAACTAGCTAAAAGTTCCGAATTATTTCTAAATTCTGGTCGTAATTGGTTTAATCTGTCAAGACTATTTATAGTAGAAACACTAGAAACACTAGAATCACTATCATAGTTATACCCCATCTTTTTACCATTATTCATACCTCCTTTAGGAATGTCCATTTGTTCAACCACGGAAAAATAAGTTTTACATCTATCTAAAATTTGTTTTGCTTTATATCCTCTCTTTTCATTTAGTTTTATTGTTGGACCACAAATAGCATATAGCTGGCCTGTGTCTAAGTATTCCTTTGCAGATGATGTCGCAATAAATGCTTGTATTATTAGGTTTGCTTTTTGAGACCAATTTTCATAGTTGATGTTCATTAATAAAAACAATATTGAAATTATTTCAAACATAGCTTCATCTATATTTTTCATAGCTGGATTGTTATCTTCCATATTTTTGCGTACCAGTCCTGCTCCACCTGACATATGTTCTTCAGCTTCATCTACATTGGCGCCTTCAAAAACTTCACCAAATTTACATAAATTATAGGTCTTGGATATTGCGGTATACCTTTTATTAGATTGGTTTGCTTGAACAACTAATGTTATTTCTTTATCGTTTTGTTTGTTTTTATATATTCCAGTTTCAGTTATTGGTATTGGGGTTGGTTCTAGTTCTTTTGCATAAAAGACTAAAGCATTAGCCAAGGTTAACCAAGCTGTTTTACGAACTTTAACGATTGTAACGTCAGCTTTTAGTCCAACACGAACATCACCTTCTTTTGCAGATGAACTACTAATGTTCTCAGAACTATACTGCAAAAAACTATTCATAAGGGTATCCTGACTAGCATCTGAGACACTAACATCACTATTATTTAAAGCATTATCATTAGTTGCATTATCATTAGTTGCATTATCATTAGTTGCATTATCATTAGTTGCATTATCATTAGTTGCATTATTTGTAATATGTAATATAGGCATATACGTTTCGAAACCGTAGCCAGTACCTTTACACTCGTTTTTAATTTCAACGTATGCTTTATCACCAACAACAACATCAATCTTCTCTAATGTATTACAAATGGGTTTTTTAGTAACTTGTGCGTTTAATCTTGCTTCCGCTTCTGCTTTTTCTTTTTTATTTATTTTAGGAGTAGTTATTTTAGGAGCAGTTACTTTAGGAGCAGTTACTTTAGGAGCAGTTACTCTATCAGAAGTTTTTTTTGTTTCACGCCCCCCTCCAATAATTTCTAAATTTGTATTTGTATTTGTTTCCATATGCTATTATATTATGTCTACAAATTATTTTTTAGATTTCTTCTAATATTATTCCTATAGTCGCCTTTGTTTTCTTATATTTTTTATTTGTTTTATGAATATCATCGTGACACTTTTCACACAGATTTATCAAATTGGCTTTATTGTTCTTATTGAAAGTTAATCCATTTTGTCTAATTGTTCCTTTATCATCCGCTTCATTCTGAAAAATCATATGATGAACATCTATAGCTGGATTTTGAGCACATTTTTCACATAATCCGCCAGTTATATGTTTTGCGTTAAAATGTGATCCCTTTCTTGTCAAAAGACTAGCCGACTCTGGATGGTACTTCATTCTAATATTATGCGCATTTTCTAAAAAGTCTTGAGGCAATGACAGCGATTTACACACTTCTAATCCATACATATTATTTCCCGGACCATCTTGCAGCTTCCTATTGTAAATCAAACAATCCCTCTCTTTGTCATATATGACGCTCATATGTTTCATACCTACATTATGTAGGGAGGTAATTTCTTCGTAATTGATGATTTCGTGGAGGTGTGTAGCGAAGATGAAGGAGCACCCTTGACGCGTTAAAGCCTGGACCCCGGCAACAAATATACTAACAGCACTTATGCTCTCAGTTCCGGAACACAGTTCGTCGCCGAGGACCAGGCTTTTATCATCTGCTAAGCGTAAAATGGTTCTTAACTCTGACATTTCAACTGCAAATGTTGACAACCCTTTAAATAAGTTGTCGTTCCCTAAAATTCGCGTAAAAATATATTTATATGGTCTAAATTTGTAGCTTGATGCTGGAACATATAGTCCAGCTTGAGCCATTATAACGGAAATGCCTAATGCTCTGATAAAGCTAGTTTTTCCGACGGCATTCGTGCCATATAACAATATACCATCTAATTCAGAGTTTTTATCAGTGCCTTTTCCAATGGTAAGGTCATTTGCAACATACAATTCAGTTTGTTGAATTTTTTCTATTAAACAGTGTCTTAGGTCTTCTACCTCAACAAAAGATTTACCGGTTTCATTTAACACTATCTCTGGTTTACAATAGTTGTATTTATTAGCGATAAATGCTTTAGCAAAAACCAAATCTACATAAGTAATAAATTCACTTATATTGTTTATTTCGTCTTGATAATCTTGTATTTTTTTTACTATATTTTGATATACTTTTGAAACGGTATCGATCAAATTGACTTTAATAAACCCGACATTTTTACACAGGGCAATAATTTGACCATTTGAAATGGTTTTATTTGAAACCGATTGTTTGTTATATTCTAGTTCCAATGAGAGCGTAAATTGTTTTTCCTCATTTGAATAACTAGACCTATATTTCAAGGTCACAGAATTATTATTTTTGATTTTTTCCTCGAGTATTTACACCGTCTATCAGTGGCAATCAAACTAAAATTATTCTTTTCAGTCTCGTGTATCTTAACATACGATTTTACATCATCGTCTCCATCATCATCACCTTCTTCTACAACTTTCTTTCCTTTCTTTCCTTTCTTTCCTTTTGAACCTGATGATTCATATGCCGATATTATGTTACTAAAATAGGAACGACACGCTTCTAACTGGTCTTGAGATTCCATCAATGTTTTTATTTTATTGTCTAAGTCTTGATCTACTCCATTTTTTATAAAACTATTTTCTATTTTCTGAATATTATCAATTTCTTTACAATCCTCCAGAATTAAAACATTATCAAAATACTGTAATACACCGTCTATTTGCTTCATCAAACTAACAAAATGAATTATCTTTTGACACAAATAATCTTTTAGCTCAGAATTTAAATTTACACAATTATACAATAACTTAGCCGAACTTATGGAAGCGTATAATTGATATAATGCTTTTGGGCTAACCTTTTGTAACATAATTTGTCTTAATATTTTAGATATATCTTTCATTTGAACTAACAAATTTTTAACAGAAGAATATTCTTTATCGTTTGGTAATAAGTGTTCAATAATGTTGTATTCCTTTTGTAAATACTCTTCGTCTGTAACTGGGTTCAAAAAATTATATGTGAATTTTCTTTTTCCCATTGGACTAATACAGTCGTTCAACATTTTGACTACGGATGAATATTTTCCCTTGTAATTATCGTCATCAATAATATTCAATTGCTTTAATGAATGGTTAGCTAATATTAATTTTTTACTGTCATTTTCTAGGATCGGTTCAGAAATTTTATAGATCAAATTTGGATTGTGTTGATAAATAAAATCCAATAAATAACAAAAAGATTGAGTGGCATACACGTTATCATTGAAAATTCCCATAAAAGATGTTATATCGTTTACCTTGTAAAATTTATTTAAGAGCTCTATTTGATATGTTTGTTTTTCACAATTAAGAGCTCGTTGTATAGTCTTTGAACTCTTAGAATCTCCGATTAAACTAACAGTATGTAATGATTTGCTTTTTATATTTGCGTAACTGACAATATCATCCACTTCTGAAACAGATAAGTTGGAAATTACAATTGTTTCGCTAGGATTATAAATAGAAATAAATCGTTCTAATTCATCAAATGTGCATGGATTTTTAATATATTGTTCCTTATACTCCATTATACTGGTTGTTCCAGTAAAAATATCAACAACAGATGCTCCAATGTAAATGAACATTTTATCCTTATTTTTTGTGGAACCTTTTTTAGCTTCAATCCAAATACAGCACGTGTTGTTAGTTATGCTATCAGTATCAGTAGAAAAATATGTTCCTGGTGAAAATATACCGGTTAGACTTCTAGTAGTGTTGGCGCATTGTTCATCTTGTTCATATACAGCAATAGTATAACCGGCGTCTTGTAATTTTTTCACATATTTATCTAATAGATGGTCTTTAAATCCGGCCATAACAACTGCATCGAGGTCACAGCATGCCTTTTTATCAACAACATTTAAATCGCAAATTCTTGAAAAATCCATAATATTGCTACCATTAATATTGTCATTTTTATCTTTCAATCCATATACTTCAAAAAATGCACCGACTTGGATTAGCACTATTGTTAGTTCACCATAGTCTTCAATATGATTTTTTGTTTTTTGAAAATAATCTTTTATTAAAGACATTTTATTATATTATTTAATAAGATATCTTTAAATAGTATAATTATGATCTTATGATCTTATGATCTTATGATCTGGTAACCTAGTAACCTAATGTTGTCTTATCAAGTGAAAAACAGATTCCTTTTTCCCCATCATATCATTCAACACATATCTTTTACATTTTAAATAAAAATCTGTTGGAATTAATGGTAACTGATAATAAAATAATTTCAATAATAACAATAAAGTGGTTGTTAAAAATGTTTTGTTTATTATTGGTTTATTGAGTTCTTCTATTAATTGCTCTTTGAAATCATTATTATAAATAGCAATTTCCGCATTTTGTTCAAGTATTTTTATTTTATAACCGTAAATCATTTTACCCTCTAATTTCCAAACAACTTTATCAAATTCGTTCCGTTTAACGTGTAAAAAATGTTGTAATTTGCTCATTATGCTATTTTCGTTATCTGTAAAAACAGCAACATCAATATCACTTTTACCAGGTACATAATCAGATCTAATTACAGAACCATAAAAAACTAATTCGGTATCCAAATAATTTTCCATTTTCTTAAAAAAGTCTTTGGTTTTTTGTGGTAAATCATTTCTTATAGTGTTCATTTATTTAAACCAAGAAAATATTTTTTAAGAATTACTTGTATCTTCATTCAAAAAGTTATGTAAAAGGGTTTCCTTATTTGTGTTAGTTACTTCGCCAGTGAGAACAGCCGCTTCAAATGTCTTTCTTAAAATATCAGGAGGGCAAGTTGTCCCTACTTTAATTATTCCGTGCTGGCGCAAATATTTACGCACATCTGTAATATTCGTTTTTTTGAGTTCTTTCTGAGTGTTTATTATATTTTTTCTGGTTTGTCTATCCTTTATTAGAACGGCTACACGTTTTAATTTATCAGACTTTCCTAATGTGAATTTTCTTTTAACCGTTTTTTTTAAATATTTCTTAGGATTATCTTTTTCTATTTGATCATTACGTTGATTTATTAATTCTTCAATATCTGGCATACCAGATTTATTTTCATCAAGTTCAGGTAAGTCGTCTAATTGACTTACCCCCAATGATTTTGTTAGTTGCTTTTCCATAGTATTGAAGTCTTCTACATCTTTCATTTTTGAAGCTGTTTCTTGATCTTGTAATTTTTTTAGTTTATTTTTAATTTGTTCTAATCGTTCTTCTCTAGATAAAGATTGCTGTACACTCGGTTCAGTTGTTATTTCTGTAGCTCCGTCCAATAATATACCTACATTTTTTTTTGGAGGAGTAGGAGGTCGAACAAAGTCTGCTATATGCGTTTGTTCGTTTATGGATGATAGTTCCTTCCATTCTCTATATGTTTTTTTATGCCCATTTTTTAAACATCCATATGGTATGTCATCAGGTTTATAATTAACTTTAAAAACATCTGGAGACACAAATGTATTAGGTCTAATGGGTTCTTGTAATTCTGGAGGTAGATCTAATGAAATATATGGATTAATTGAATTATTTGAATTATTTGAATTTATTTGGTTGTTTGTTGGTACATGTAATGCAGGATGGGTTTTTAGAGTTTTATTATTTAACGCTTTTTGTTGTTTTTGTTTCTTAGATATTCCAGATAAATAATCGATTGCTCCGTAAAATTCATCCGTATATTTGTCATCTTTATTTGAAGATATACTTTCAGTATTAACATAAGTATTAGTATTGGTATTGGTATTAGTAACTGGGTTTTTGAATTCGTTAGTTTTATGTTCCTTTATTCTTTTTAATAATTTATCCTTCAAATTATTTGGAGAAACAATAGGTTTGAGTGTTAATTCCCTTCTTTCTCTGTTTTTTTTAGTTTTACTCCCGGCTACTTTAAATAACTCAGGATTAATTTGAATTGTTTTTTTAGTTGACATATGTATTATAATAAAAAAACAATTTTACGAATAAAACACAAATAGTTATATTTTAAACATACATACTATTAATAAGACTTTTATACTTTTCTTTATCCTTATCTTTACTTTTTGAGTCTTCATTCTTCAAATAAATTTCTAGACCCTTGTCTAAATCCTTAATTGTTAAATATTTCTTTACAGATGGGTCCAAACAAAATACTCTCCTACTATGAGCTATTTTGGTTTTTGCGAATAATGTTTCTATATCTCTTCCATAAAACTTAAATTTGGATTTGTTCTTTTCAAACCATTTAACATCTATTTTTGTTTCTTCTGCTAAATGCCATCCACCATCATTTACTTTCTTTAAGAAAATATTATATAGATCTTCACAGCTATATTCATCTGTTTTGAACCTCCACGTGAATCTTGAATTAAGCCCTTGATTATAACTAAAAAAACAGTTATTTAAATCGGTTTCATAACCAGCTATTATAACCATTAAGTTCTCTTTATGGTCGCTCAATGCTTCACACAATGTATCAATACATTCCTTTGAAAAGCTATCTCGTTTTTCTTCGTTTCCTAGAGCATATGCTTCATCTATAAATAATACTCCACCTAAACATTCTTTAACTACATCTCTGGTTTTTAAAGCTGTTTGACCTAAATAACCGGCAATTAGATCAGCGCGTGTTACCTTTTTGAAAATGCCTTTTTTAAGAATCCCCATTTTTGAAAAAATAGAACCAATAATTTTGGCTATTTCTGTTTTACCGGTTCCAGGTGGTCCATAAATAACAGTGTGCATAAAATCATTACCAGATGAATTTAAAGTATGTAAGTTTTGAATATAAAATATAATTTGGTCAACAATATTTGCTTTTAATTCTTTCATTCCTATCATATTATTTAATTCCATTAATGGTTGTTTAATTTTATGTAAAGCTGTTATATTAATATTATATTCTGTGTCTCTGTCGTCAGGATAGGTTTCAATTAATTTCAATAAATCAGTAATGTTTTCTATTTCTGTAGAAATAGTAACTTTATTTTTATAAACAAATGGTGTAGCATTTAACTTTTCTCTAACTCTTTCTTTATCTTTAATTATCTCTTCAGAAGATTTACTATTACTATTACTTTTACTATTACTATTATTTTTTTCATCATTTTTTTCATATAAATTAGGATCTATCTGGTTTTCAACAGAGGCCAATAATGACTCCCAAGGACTAATTCCAGTAAAATTTTGATTTTTATAATCCAAACTATTAAATGTTTTATCAATAGACTTAACAACGTCTTTTATTTCTTCTTTTTTTGTACATTTTTTACATACGGGAATAGGAGTATTCGGAGGATTTTCTTTATTTGTTTTATCTAATTCAAGTAAACAATTGTTGTAATTATTTATATCAGTATACGATCTAAACCCGGAAAAGCGTTTATCGTTTTTATTTCTTTTATTCATTATTAATTGTATAGTATAGTTAGAACTTACATTTATATCTTTTATTGAAATAATTAATAACATTTTAATTGTTCTTATCAATAACCACTTCTTTTGCTACCCTAGATATTATCTTGCTTATGTTATTTTTTTGTTCTAATTCAGTTCCTCCTGACATTGAATTGCAAACAATTTTCAAATAAGTATCGTTCTTTTTAGATGAAGAATCGTAGCAATCTGGATTATTTTTAACCCATTCAGGAATTTGTTTCATATTTTTGTTTGCTATTTGTTTTATGACTTTTGACATTTTATTATTTGGTTCATCATCTTTAATCCATTGATTATCATCTTTAATATATAGAATTTCCCGTTTATTATCTGAACAGTGTATTGGTCTTTGTCTAGTGTCCAAATCCTTTAAATTATTTAAAACAACATTAGAAATGCCTTCAACAAAATTGGTGTTACCTGTATGTTCAAGATCACTAATTTGAAATTTAATAGATTCGACGAACTCGGATATGTTCATAGCGTCTTTACAGGTTTCGTTTAAAAAGAATTGTAAATTAAATGTTTTATTATTCGAATGTATGTTACTATGAGATATATTGTTGGGTTGTCCAGTTTTACACATATCAACTATTTTGTTAGTTAGGTCTTGATTTTGTTTAATGACATCAATATTTTGTTTAATAACATCTTTAACTAAATTAGTTAGTATTTTCAATTCAGACTCGTCTTCTGGTTCGGAACTTTCTGAACTTTGTATTTTATCGCAAATCTGTTTATGTTTCCATAATCCCTGACGATATTTGTATTCACTGCCACAATTACAAGTATATGTTTTGTTAGATAATTTGTCATCCATTTGTAACTCTGTTGTCATCCGTTTATGTTTTCTAGTGTTTAAATGTCTGTTAAAATCCTTTTTATTACACGTAGCATAGTGGCAAACTTTACAACTAATTACCGATGATGAATCTGGGGAAAAAACGTCATCCGCGTCATCCATTTGTATATCAGTTTTTTTATTATGGGATTTACAGTTTATATGTTCATTATAATGTTTTTGATTAGAACATTGAATGTTACATGTATAGCAAAAATAGTTGAATTTATTAATATATGGAGGGACGCTATTTAATGTTGCCTTTAATAGTTCATAATGTTCTTGCTCTTTAATTCTGGCTTCTGTTGAATTTTTACAATTATATTTGGAGATCTCGACCATATCCCAATTATTCCACCCACCATTTCCTCTTATTGTTTTATAAATTTTAAAGTCTTCCTTAAAATTATTACAAGCCAATTTATGCTGATATTTTCTTTGAATAAAATTGGTAGTATGACCTACATATATATCAGGTATAGTTTCGTCTTTACAATAAATTTTATAAATTATAGTATTAGAATAATCAATATTATCTTTTGGCATTATATAATATATTTTAAGATTTTTTTATTTTAAAATCTTAAAATATCTTATTTGTAATTTTGTATAAGAATACATAAAAATAATATAAAAAATTACAATCACAAATAAAATTTGTAAAAAAAGATTTTTAGAGCATTATCGTCACAAATCGATTTTCACAACTTTTCTTTAAAAGTTTTTTCGGTTTTTCAAAAATGGACATTTTTAAAAATGTCCAAAATCGAAAACCAATTCACTTTTATACTTTGAAGTTGCTGACTGAAAAAAATACCTGAAATACATAGTATATTTTTCTTACCATTTATCGTAACAAATTAAAAAACTGCTATTTTTCAGTATTTTAAAATGAATTATACAAAAAAGACTAATATATAAAAAAACTATTTAAAAAAAAATTGATATATAAAATAACTCCAAGGATGAACAATAAAACCAATACGCAAACAAACACAAGTAACAGTAAAATGAGTAAATCAATTATTAAAAATGACAGTTATGATCTTGTAAATAATCCATATATTGAAGATCCTTGGACTATTATTGAATCATATTTTAAAGACCAACACTTAGATAGATTGGTCAGACATCAATTAGAATCGTATAATAATTTTGTTGGGTACCAAATTATTAAAACGATTGAAATGTTTAATCCAATTCATATCAAATCAGAGAATGATTACGATGCTAAGTCTGGCAAATATTCGTTAGAGATATTTATTACTTTTGAGAATTTTCATATTTATCGTCCCCAAATTCACGAGAATAATGGAGCTATTAAACTGATGTTTCCTCAAGAAGCTCGTTTAAGGAATTTCACTTATGCGTCTGCTATGACAATTGATATAAACATTAAATATCTTATTAGAGATGGAGAAAACTTAGAAAATGTTAAAACAATGTATAAAACTTTACCTAAAATTCATATTGGAAAATTACCTATTATGTTAAAGTCTAATATTTGTGTTCTTAGTCAATACAAATACGTTGATAGTCAACATACCGGTGAATGCAAATACGATGCTGGTGGATATTTTATTATTAACGGTTCAGAAAAGACTGTCCTAGGACAAGAGCGTGCTGCTGAAAACCGCGTTTATTGTTTCAATATTTCTAAAAATGACACAAAATATACTTGGAAAGCTGAAATTAAATCAGTTCCAGATTTCAAATGTATTTCTCCTAAGCAAATTAATATGATGATAAGTTCAAAGAACAACGGCTTTGGACTACCCATTTGTTTACAGATCCCTCGTATAAAGCAACCTATCCCTTTGTTTATAGTGTTTCGTGCTCTAGGAGTTATTTCCGATAAAGAAATTTGTGAATATATTCTATTAAATATTTCATTAGCTAAATACAAGCCTATGCTAGATAACTTACAAGCATCAATTATTGAAGCGAATAAATATATGACTTACGATGATTGTATTAAATATATTACCAGTCACGTAAGCTATACTCCGATCAATATGGATAAAGAAACTGGAGCATTAAAAAAGCACCAATTCACTCTTGAAGTTTTAGAAAATGATCTATTTCCTCATTGTCAAACTCTAAACCAAAAGATTTATTTCTTAGGATATATGGCAAATAAATTGATGCAAGCCAGTTTTGATTGGATTAAAGGGGATGATAGAGATTCATATATTAACAAACGCATTGACTTGACAGGCACATCTTTAAATAACTTGTTCAGAAATTATTTCAATAAGCTTGTGAAAGATATGGAGAAACAGATAATCAAAGAGGTTAACAATGGTTCTTGGAGATCAAGCGAAGATTACCAAAATATAATTAACTTGACAAATATCTATAAAATTGTGAAATCAAATACCATTGAAAACGGGTTCAAGCGCGCTTTATCTACTGGTGACTTCGGAATAAAACATACTAATTCCAATAAAGTAGGTGTAGCACAAGTGTTAAATAGGTTAACATATGTAGCCAGTTTAAGTCATTTACGAAGAGTGTCTACACCAACTGATAAAAGTGGTAAATTAATTCCTCCTCGTAAGTTACATAATACGTCTTGGGGATTTTGTTGCCCAGCAGAATGTTTTGATCCAGAAACAGAGATTTTAATGTGGGATGGTTCCGTTAAACGTGCAAAAAATATAATAGTTGACGATGTTCTTGTAGATGACCTTGGAAATCCTACAACAGTTCGTTCCACGTGTTCTGGGTCAAAGAATATGTATGACGTTATTCCAGATAAAGATAACTTTATGAAACATAGAGTAACAGATAATCACATTCTAACTCTTAAAATAATCAGTTCTAAACGAGATAAATTAATATACAGTGGTTTAGAGATAATAACAGTTGGTGATGATGACACATTAGATATAACAATTGAAAATTATCTTAAATTGGATATTGATACAAAAATGAATTTAGTTTTATTTAAACAAAAACATACTGATGAAAGTAAATTTAGTTTAGTAGAAGTGGGCGAAGGTCCTTATGTTGGATGGCAACTACACGATAAACGCGGAAGATTTTGCTTGACAGATGGTCTGGTCGTTCATAATACTCCTGAAGGTGCTTCAGTTGGTATTGTGAAAAATATGAGTTATATGGCGCATATAACTATTCATTCTAACAGTATTTCATTATATGAATATGTTGAACCTCATATTGTTGAATTAAAAAAATTAAAACCATCAGAAATATATGATAAGGTAAAGGTATTTATTAATGGGTGCTGGACTGGAATTTCAGAAGATCCTGAAAATCTTTACAAATTGCTTAAGGATATGAAATATAAAGGTATTATCAATATTTATACGTCTATTATATTTGATTACAGATTACAAGAAATTAGAGTTTGTAATGACAGTGGTAGAATTACTAGACCATTATTGCGAGTTAAGGATAAAAACATTATTGTCACTGATAAGATTATTGATGAAATAAAATCGAATAATCTATCTTGGGATGACTTGTTAACAAATTGTAAAATTAATGATTCGATTATTGAGTATATTGATCCTGAAGAGCAAAGTTTCAGTATGATTGCTACAAAACCAAAAAATATTATAGAAACAAATGGAAACAGTATATATAATTTTACACATTGTGAAATCCATCCGTCTACTATATTTGGTGTTGTCGCGTCATGTATTCCTTATCCTGACCACAATCAGTCACCTAGAAATACATATCAATGTGCTCAGGCAAAACAAGCGATGGGTGTGTACGCAACAAACTTCAATGAGCGTATGGACAAAACCGCATATGTTCTCAGTTATTCTACTAGACCATTGGTTGACACTCGTGTTATGAATTTGATTAAGTTGAATGAAATTCCGTCTGGGTGCAATATTAATGTGGCTATTATGACACACACTGGTTATAATCAAGAGGATTCATTGCTTGTTAATAAGGGTTCTATCGATAGAGGATTATTACAAATAACGATTTCACATACTGAAAAAGATGAGGATAAACAAAAAATAAATGGCGATGAAGAAATCAGATGTAAACCAGATCCCTCTAAAACAAAGGGAATGAAATTCGGTAATTACAATAAAGTGAATTCAAAAGGTATTGTACCGGAAAATACATTGATTGAAAATCGCGATATTATTATTTCAAAGGTAACGCCTATTAAAGAAAATAGAAATGATCATACAAAGGTTATTAAATATGAAGATGGTAGCAAGCAATATAGAACTGTAGAGGAGACCTATATTGATAAAAATTATATTGATAGAAATGGAGATGGTTATAGTTTTGCTAAAGTCAGATTAAGATCTTTAAGACGACCTGTTATTGGTGATAAGTTCTCATCGAGACACGGTCAAAAGGGCACTGTCGGTAATATAATTCCAGAAGAAGATATGCCTTTTACAAAAGACGGAATTAGACCTGATATTATTATTAATCCACACGCAATTCCATCTCGTATGACAATTGGTCAGTTAAAGGAAACGCTTCTAGGAAAGGTCTTAGTCGAACTAGGTCTGTTTGGAGATGGAACAAGTTTTGGAGAATTAGATGTAAGTACAATTTCTCAAAAATTGTTGGATTTGGGGTATGAAGCTCACGGTAACGAGTTGATGTATAATGGTCTAACTGGAGAACAAATCGAGTGTAATGTCTTTATGGGTCCAGTATTTTATCAGCGTTTAAAGCATATGGTTAATGATAAGCAACATAGCAGATCTATTGGTCCAATGGTGAATTTGACAAGGCAGCCGGCGGAAGGCCGTTCCAGAGATGGTGGATTAAGGTTTGGAGAAATGGAACGAGATTGTATGGTATCACACGGAGCTGCTAGATTTACTAGAGGAAGAATGTATGATGCATCGGATAAATTTTCAGTATATGTTTGTAAAAAGTGTGGTATCATTGCTTCATATAATGATCAACTGCATATTCACTGTTGCCGTACTTGTGATAACAGAGTAGACTTTGCTTATGTAGAAATTCCGTATGCTTGTAAACTGTTATTCCAAGAGTTAACTACAATGAATGTAGTTCCAAGAATTATGACAGAACACTAAAGAGAGTTTATAGATATAACTTTATAAAAATAAAAATAATAAATGAAAATAATATATTATTAAAACAATATAAAATTTTTTTTATATTGTTAGTATTGGTATGAATTTCAAGTATCCAAAATACAAGTTGTTAAGTAACTCTGTTTCTAAAACTGTCGATAAACACACAGATAAAAACATAAATAAAAAAGCAGAAGAAGACGAAGATGATGAAGACGAAGAAGAGGACAAAAAAATATATAGAGAAAATAACCATATTTATTTTTATTCGGAAATTGATCGTAATAGTATTTCAAAATTAAATACATTAATTCGGCAGACAGAAGAATATTGTATAGTAACTTCCCTTAGATTGCGACTAGATGAAATACCAATATATCTCCATATATATTCAAATGGCGGTTATGTTCATTCAGCTTTTGCCGCTATTGATGTAATTAAATGCTGTAGAGTACCAGTATATTCAATTATTGAAGGAGCAACTGCTTCTGCAGGAACACTAATATCTGTTGTTTGTAAGAAACGATTTATTAGACCAACAGCATATATGCTTATTCATCAATTAAGCAGTGAGTGTTGGGGTAAGATGAGTGAAATAACAGATGAATATAAAAATTTGACAAATATGATGTCAAAAATAACAAGTATTTATACTGAATATTCTAAACTAACACCTAAGAAGCTGGAAAAATTATTGAAGCACGATCTATGGCTAGATTCAAAGAAATCAATTAAATATGGATTAGCGGATGAATTATATTTTTAAACTGTATACTTTATACGTTATACTTTATACGTTATACTTTATACGTTATACTTTATAGCCGTATACCCCTTATAATGTTAACAATATAAGTTGTTAATGCGAATAAAACGCCTCCCCATAAAGAATCTATTAGAACTGTGAACCAAGACCATTTCGAAAAAAGTGCTAAATTGGTTGTTTCAAAAACAGCATATATAATTAAACCAAGTAGAAATGCATCTTGTATACTGCGTTTAGGTTTGATAATAAAATAATTAATTCCAAAAATCAAAAATATGTAGCATAAAATCGCTCCTAGATAATTTAGTTTCAAAGGCGATCCTTGAACGAGTTGAACTTGATTTTCAAAATAATTTTTGATTAAATTCAAATAAAAGTAATCCAATATAACAAATACAATAGCACTGATTAGAAGAGTAAAGTCAAACATTATAAAATACACCTATATTATTATATTATTTTTTTTGAATATAAATTTAGACATTAAGCAAATATTTTTTTTATTCTTGTATAATATAAATGTCTAATAGCGTTGGAACAGGATTTTCACAAACAGCAAATGGTAAATCAGGCTTCACTACTGGTGGAATAGGGTTTGGCTTCCCTATCCTTGGTATTGGCCGAAATATAAATGTAAATAACAATCCAGTATTAGGACCATATCTTGGCGGAGGTCTTAAAGGAATAATGCCTCAACCACTTGTAGATCATGATAACTCAGACAATTTTGCTAGAACTCGTTTTACTCTAAGAGATGCTTGGAACACAACACGAACAACTGGCAGTGGTTATCCTAAAAGAATAATAACTCCTTTTAGAGCAGTAAATAACGCAGGCGATTTATTGAGTCGTGAGAATTATTCGTGTGGAGGAAGTTGCCAAACCCCTCAAAGTAGACCAGGATTAAATGGTTTAAGACAGCGTTTTGGTAGTACCTCGACATCGTGTCAACAATCAGTAATTTGGAGTGCTATTCAAGTAAATCCAGACGTGCCTTCCTCTACTTGTAATGTTAAATTTGTATATGATGGTTCGGATTATACGAGATTTAAGAGAAATTTAGCAGTTAACAAGAATTACAATGATAGATCTTTTGGTGGAAACGACTATAATACTTCCCAAGTAGCAATTCGTCGTAGCAAAAGATATTAAGTAATAAATAATATAAAAAATTGATTTACTAAATAAATGTATTATAGATACCACCATAATACATTTACACAATGTCTCAAATTATTGAAACATCAAAGAAACAAAAATCAAGTTCTCAAAGTTCCAATATATTGTTGGAAATAATTGAGGAACAAACAAGTACAGATATATATACTAGTGCACGTTTACCATATATATCATCAGAATTTATTCCTGTTAGTTTAATTCATTTAATAATGCAACATCATTTTCCTTCTTCTGATTTATTATTATCATTAAGCGATACACAAGGTATTTATAAAATACAGGTTAAGGATTTGTTAGGTGATTCTGTTAAGAATTGGGCGTATAATAGGCCTCCTGATATGGCACGTTGTCCAGATATAGCAAGATCTATTTATAGTTCCAAGAAACCAATAGACACAATGTTTTATTTGACTTACACTAATAAAATGGAAATATTTGAGGTGTTAGATGGAATTCATAGACTAACATCTTTGAAAATTATAAAAGAAGAAAATTCGAAACCATTGGAATTATTATGGCCAGGTGAATTTGGTTCCAATAATGACGCGAGTTGGTTATATAATCAATATATACCTGTAAATATCAGATTTAATGCGACTTTAGGGGACTTAATAGAAGCATTTACAAATTTAAATAAGAGCCAAGCTGTGCCTGAATTATACATAAGAGATCATCAAAAAGAAAAACGAGATATAATTGATTCAATCGCAAATGAATGGTATGTTAAATATAAAAAACATTTCTCTTCTTCTGCAAATCCAATTACAGGGAATACCAATAGAAATAAATTTGTTGAGCTCTTAGATAAGGTGTATGATAAACATAAAATAGATGAGACAAATCCTAAAAAATTAAGAAAATTATTGGAAGATGCTAATATAAAAATTATGGGAAACATTCCTACTAAAGCGACAATTGACGTAAGAGTAAAGTGTAAAGATAGTGGTTGTTATTTATTCTTATATAAAAATGATAAATTAGAAGAAATAATATAACTCTATATTAGTAATGCAAAAAACCAAAAAACTAAGAAAAACAAAAAATAAATCATATAAACAAAAAAGAATATATAAAGGAGGAGAGTTAATTGTTATGCCAAATGATTTAAAAAATACACATATGTGTGGGAAAAATATAGGTAATAAGGATAGTCCTGGATTAGAAATATATCTAGCAATAGATAGGTCATTTCAATTAAATCCAAGGAGTGCCGGTTTTTTATTGGATAATTTTAAAAAATCGAAGAATATGTGGTTTAAATTTGTTTTGTTTAATAATTCAGATACATATTATATATATATAATTACGGGAGCGACAATAAATAAACATTCTGTTTGTTTGGTTCATGGTTTATTAGATGTAACTCCTCAAAACGAATATAGTGAAATGAGACAAAAGTTTAATGAACTAACAGAATTCAAATCAGATAATGGAATTATATCAAATGCTGAAAGTATGCCTTTAATACAAGATTTAAATAGTATTATTAATAGAGATATACCGTGTATGCCAGTAATATCAGCTGGTTCAGGAACTATAAATGACGATGATCCAAATAACATTACAATATGTATAAACAATAAATCAGGGCATTATAAGCCAACGGCTGAAAGTATGATAATTGCGCAAACTAAATTTACGGAAATAACAGGAATAAAAACTGTTGCTGTAGAAAAAGCCAATAAAGACCTATTAAAAAGTAAATATGGGGAAAATTATGAGGCTTATTCTGGAATTTGTTTATAAATATAAGATAATTATATTTTCATATCTTATATTAAATGACTACTCCATATGGAATATCAACATCAATAGGTTCTCAAACATTTCAAGGATATGTAAATGCCCCAATAGGAGGCCCTTTAGATTCAAGTCAATATCCTTGTGCGATGCCATATCATAGTTTTGGTATCTTAACAGGTCAACGCCCAACACCTCCCCAGTTCTATCCTGGTCAGGAGCCAGTTTATGCCGATATGTTCGTGAATGCTAGAGCTCAATATTTAAGAGCAACTGCTTTAAGTGCTAGAGAAAAAGCTAGACAAGATGCTTTAGGCAAGTTATCTGATCCCATAACAAAGGTATCGTATTCTTCACAGCGCCAATATCCAGTATCTAGCCATATGAATTATATTCAGCCAATACCTTCATCAATGCGAACTAACATCGTTAAAAGTGTGGCAGTAGGTAAATCGTCCTATAAAGTAGGATTATCTTTTGATGCGCCAATTGGTTCAAAGAGTTATGATACTAGTTTTAGAAGATCAGCATTACAAAGAGCTCGTTCTGGGGGGTGTACAGCGCCAAAAAAGAAGGGTTCCATATATAACTACAGTTTGTCTCAACAGGGAATAAATGGGTGGGGATCAATACCTAGACAAAATTATTAATCAAGTGTTGAATATTAAAATATTGTTTATTTTGTTAAAAATTTTTTAATATAATATAAATGGCCACTACTGCTTCAGCTCGTCGTTATTACCGAAAACGTGTTAACGGTTCTATGTGTACCGGAAAAGCACCAAAACCTTGTCGTAAGATTTTGTCATGCCGTATGACAAGAACATCCACAAAGAGAAAACATTTCTGTCGTAAGAGAACAAATACTCGCAGAGTAAGAAAATAAAGATATTTTAATAAAGTTAATACAATAATTTTCTAAAAGTAGTATATAAATGATGAACAAATATCTTGTTGAGTTTTTAGGAACATTATTCCTAGTTTTTGTGATTTTTGCTACAGGAAATTATGTTGCTATTGGCGCTGCTTTAGCGGTAGCTGTAATGCTAGGTGGTGCTATTAGTGGTGGTGCGTTTAATCCTGCTGTAGCTATTGCTTTGATGTATGCTGGAAAGATTCCTCGTTCGGATTTAATCCCATACATTGTTGCACAAGTAGCTGGAGGTTTAGCTGGTTTTGAGTTGTTCAAAATGATTGTTAACAGAAGTGCTTAAATACATTTTTTTAAAGAATTATAATATTATTTCTTATATAATATTATATAAATGACCAAACATAGAAAAACAAGAAGAAGCCAAAAAGGTGGAGATTGGTTTAACCCTACAACATGGTTTGGTAGTTCAGACCCATATGCTGAAAAGAAATCAATAATAACAGATGCTACTAGCAGTGTAACTCAAGGAGCAAGTAACTTAGCAAATCAGGCAGAAGGGTTGTTAGGTTCAGCTAGTTCCGGAATAACAAGTGGACTCGGAAATGTTTGGGAATCCACAAAAAATTTGATGTCGTCAGATGTAGATTTAACAGGATCAACTGGTTCAACTGGATCAACAGCACCTATGAGTTCGACAGCGCCAATGAGTACTGGATCTAATTCAATGAGTACAACAGCACCTATGAACAGTTATCAAAGTCCTAATCAACAGATGAGTTCATATGGTGGAAAACGTAGAAGACGAACTATGAGTAAAAGAATGAAAGGTGGAAAGGGAGGACTAAGTTTAACTTATTATGCCAGTCCAGTTTCAGGATTGAAAGTAGCTGAACCAACTTCGTGGCAATATTATGCTAATGGAACAAATCAATATTCAGTTAAAGGTGGTTCAAAAAAACGCCGAAACAGCAAAAAACGCCGAAACAGCAAAAAAAGTCATCGCAAATAAAATATAAATAATTTTGTGAGCATATACCCTAACAAAATTATCCAAAGTATTATAAATTAGGTACCATATCATTTTTTAACATAATTTTATATAAAATGTATAAGCCGAGACCGCCTAATGAGGCAAAGTACACTTGTGAAATAGGATCACTAGGAATTTTATAACATGTATAACATTGGGGTTCGCTCTTTAAATTTGTAAAGGTTTCTTTACATTGTTCTCCATTTACAGGATTCTTTTTATCTTTAAAAATACAAGGGTCCATATTTTGTATATCAATTAATGTAACAAAATGACTTTCAGTTGACTTGTTATTATAGATATCTATAGTCTCCATTGTTAATTCTTGACAATCCGGTTTTGAACCTGATAAAAATGCCTGGAACATTTCCATTGGATTAAACGCATTTAAATTGCTAATTGTTCCGGGTATTAAACCCTTAAATTCACTGAAATTAACACCTGCACCAGACGATATAAATGGTATATTTCCAGCAGGAACGTTATTAATATAAATATATCTATCAACTTCTTGACTAGTTGATTTATCAGTACATTTACCCCCTGTTTTTAAGAAAAATTTGTTTCCTAAAGGTTTACCGGTTGCTGATGCTTTTCCACCACCTGATACTAACAATTCAACATAACTAACTAACCCATCTATATCTTTTCCTAACTGTGATAAACTACCCTTACCAGACATACCAATTTCTGAGGGAGTTCTAATATATTTGTAATAAGGATAATCAGGACCTATGTACTTTTCTTCCGCTGATTTAGCATTTTTTAATACTTCTTGAAATATATTGTCAGACATTATCTAATATATACCTATAAATTATTTTTATTATGTATAACAAATAAAATAATTTAGCGTATTAAAGATAAATTACAATTTTTTTAAATATTACAATATATATTATGACTGTTATTAAGGGAATTGAATTAGATGATTTTAAATATAAAAAGAACGAATTGAAATTAGTTATTAAAAATAACGATCCAATTGAAGATAAACTACATGTTATTGCTGTAATATCTAATCCTTGTTTATATGTAACTAGATATATTTTATTTAAAGAATTTATACAGCGTATTGAGAACGAAGAACGAAATGTGATATTATATATTGTTGAATTAACTTATGGAGATCAAAAATTTATAATGACTGACTCTAAAAATCCTCGCCATCTTCAGATAAATACTAAAATTCCTTTGTGGCATAAAGAAAATATGATTAATATGGGAGTTAATAAGTTGTTACCACGTAACTGGAAAGCAGTTGCTTGGATTGATGCAGATCTTGAATTTGAGAGTTCGACTTGGGCATTAGACACCTTAAAAATTTTAAATGGACATAAAGATATTGTACAAATATGGTCTCATTGTGTTGATATGGATAAACAAGGATGTACTATGAAAATTTTCAATAGCGGAGGTTATCAATATTATAAAGGACATAAACATTGTGGTACAGGAATAAATTATTGGCATCCGGGTTATGCGTGGGCGATGACAAGAAAAGCTTATGAAAAAATTGGTGGTTTATATGATAAATCTATTTTAGGTTCTGGAGACAATATAATGATGCTCGCTTTACTTGGAAATGCTATTAAAGCTATTACTGTAGATTCTACTGACGGTTACAAACAAAGCGTTATTCAATATGAAGAAAAAATATCTACCTTGAGGTTTGGATATGTACCGGGAATGATATATCATTATTTTCACGGTTCTAAAAAAAATAGACAATATACTGAAAGATGGAAAATATTATCTGAGAATAATTTTGATCCATTTACATTTATAGATTATGATAAAAATGGTATAATAGTTCCTACAGCTATTTTTCCCGAAACATTGGCATCTGGTATTATGACATATTTTGAAGAAAGAAATGAAGATGAATTTATTTAATTATTTATATTTTATGGATTATCTTCTTCTTCAATGGATGCCTCAACACTCTCAGTTGTTTCGCCGTCTGTTCCTGTAATATCTGGAGGCGTTGAGCCTGCTATTTCCTGAGCATAATCTGCTTGTTGTTGAACTAGACCATCTATTTGGACTTGCATTGAATCAACTTCTTGTTGTATTGTATCTAATTGCTCTTTAACTCCATCAAATTTATCAATTCTACCTCTTAAAACTTCAATATTTCCAGCATTTTGTTGAGATAATATTAAAGAGTTGTTTGGATCATTCAAATTATACGGTTTATATTCCTGTGTACTTGTACTTGTAGTGGTACTAGTGTTAGTAGTACCTTCATTTTCTAATCCTTCAATGAGATTATTTGTTCTAGAAAACGCTAAAATTACTTGATAAGTAACTAATAGTACGAACAATATTATCAAAATATAAATCAAGACCATTATTATATATATAGACAAATTTTTGTTTCATTATAGTTTATTTTTATAGTTTTCTTAAAGCATATTTATTTTCTTTTATATTTATATAATGTCTACCGCTTTTTATCCTACAAATATGAGACGCCAGTCTGCCAGTGGTTATAGTAATAACAGTACATTAGAAAATATTCCGTATGTCCCTTGGAAAGGAACTGGTGTTTTTAGTAATCCTGTTGGGGTAACAGCTACCCATATTAGACCATTAACTAATATGGATCCCGGTAATATATTTCCAACTGGTTTTGGTTTAGCTAGACCTATTAAGCATTATAGAAAAGGAACTGTTATACCTATAAATTTTAATGTGATCTCTCTTGATCCCAATAATCCAGGTAAATATATTGAATCAAGTTTAATTGAATATAATGTAAACAGAGCAGTTAAATCTTCTA
>Ga0214919_10002677_pt1 | contig 27702 bp, 4 predicted proteins | sample LL1503_MetaG_FD_177994 | JGI IMG/M metagenome (GOLD analysis project Ga0214919, IMG submission 177994) | Freshwater microbial communities from Lake Lanier, Atlanta, Georgia, United States - LL-1503 | ecosystem: Environmental > Aquatic > Freshwater > Lake | place: USA: Georgia | collected 2015-03-15
GCCTGCATAAAACAGGCTCTTTGAGAAAACAAAGGGGTTTACTTAATTATTAACCGTGGTTGAAGCCAGAACACCGCCCGTGAAGTTCTCTTGGAAGGCAAAGAATGCATCCACGATATTAAGGTTTGAATTAAAGAGAGAAACTTGAGGGCCACCACCAGGGCCTGCTGCAGTAAGCAGGTAAGGAGGATAGGTGTTGGTAACACTATTAAATGCTCCAAGAGCAGCACCAACCCGCACCCCACCAGTAAAACCAGAGCCAAAAGGTTCAAGCCTAGAAGTAGCGCCATTACCAAAGTAGATCGCAACTGAACCTGTAGGCCCAGAACCTGTACCGGTATAGATATCAGCTAGGCTATCGCCATCGAGATCACCAGAACCAACAAAGACGCCACAAAGGAAAGAAGGATCGAATGCGAAGAAGCTTTGGATAGAATTTGCAGTGCCGTTTGATATCTGCCAAACCTGAACATGAGGGCCACCACCCTGAGCAGCACCCGTGATGATTTCATCTTTTCCATCGCCGGTACGATCGCCTGCTGCAACATTAACACCCAGATTAAATTCAGGAGCATAGGCGAAGAAATCAACAAGTTGGCTTTGGTTATTAATTGCAGAAAAGCTTGCATTACCAGCAAAAGCCTTGACACGAGGGCCACCACCAGCACCAGCGCCAACGATGATGTCATCCAAGGCATTTCCAGAAGCAGAAACATCGCCGTTGATGTTACCCGTAGCAAGGGTGATACCACCGATAAAGCCGGGTTCGAAGGCAAAGAAACCTGATTGGACAGTCGCGTAAGGAACACCAGCAGTAATGGTCCAGATAATAACATGAGGTCCACCGCCAGGTCCTGCCGCGGTGATAAGGTCAGGATTGCCATCGCCGTTGACATCGCCGATTGCGGTTCGAACACCACCATTAAAGCTGGTATCGTAAGCAAAGAAGGAGAAGCCTGAACCATCAGCAAAGCTGATTCTGACAATAGGGCCACCGCCTGAATCAGTAGAAACAGCAAAGAACTTATTAGGGTTTTGCGATTTAGCAGCAACAGTTGCACTAATGGATTGAATACCAGTGATTTGAATCACCACATCATTCCCACCAGTAAGAGAGGCGGCGCCGTTAGCTGCAATATTACCTGTGTAGCTGATTTGGAAAGTAGCAACATTCACACCATCGGGCATATTAACTGTAAAAGTGGAATTTTGAGTAAGAGCTTTTCCCGCAACAGTGACAAAGTTGCCAGTGACTGCATCAGTACCATCATTAGAAATGATTCCAAAAGCATTACCGATAGCAACATTTGCATCAGGGGTGAAAGCTACATCCAAGATACCATTAACATTATTTTTGGCCAAGCTGACAGCGCCTGTAACATTTACTTGGTCATAAAGATTAAAAGCAACAGAACGAATATCAACCTTATAGGTACTTTGAATGCTTAGGTTACCTTGAAGATTAAGCACACCAATAGCAGTGGATAAATCGCCTGGAGACAGTTGGCCTCTGGGAAGGACATTAACTGCGCCGAGGGTACCCTTGGTGCCGCCTAGAAGGCCGTTCCCTGCAACATTGGTAACGGTCGCAGCATTGATCTTGGCATTTTCGAAGAAGAAGTTACCATTCTCGATGGTAGTAACCAGGCCAGCGGTAGTTGCAGAACTATCGGTGTTAAGGAACACGGAACCGGCACCCTGCTTGCGGAGGGTGGTTGTCGTAGGGATGCTAATTACATTGCCTGTGGGAATGGAAGATAAAATTACAGAAGCTAAAATAACAGGATCAGGGGTCACAGCCCCATTAATAGCTGATGAAGGTGTACGACCAGCAGTCACACTTAATGCAGAAATTGTTGGAATGGAAGAATAACCTGAACCAGAAGAAGAAAGAGTAACTGCATTAATACCGCCAACGACGGTGGTTGGAATAGCTGCAAAAACGGTTGGACTCTCAACAATGACCAAATTAGTTAAATCTGTATAACTTCCTGCAAAACTATAACCATTAAAAACAGCGGAGGTATTAGTCAGGGTAAGAGAGGTAATTGCACCAGTGCCATCAACCGTAATTCGTCCCCTAGCAGGATTTGAGATAGTAGTGGGCGTAACAACAACATTTCCAGAAGCATCCACAGATATTGTACTTGGTTGTATCTCAATTCTGGCACCATTGGTAAAACCAGTGCCAAATGGAATTAAAAAAGTAACTCTATTATTTAAAGGATTAACAGTGCCATTAAATCCTTGGATAGGCAAACCAAGAGAAGCAACTGCACCAGCGCCCCTACCACCACCACCAGATACGACCAACTTCGGAGCTAAAACATAACCTATAGAAGCACTGCCATTACCATTGGTATCATCAAAACCAGAATTAATAACGGTGTTTGTTCCAAGTTGAGAAATTTTATCGCCCTGCACTTTAACAATACCGTTGAAAGTGACATTTCCAGAGCCAGTACCGGCACCAACAATATTATTAACAGGAATATAAGATGCAGGATTAGTTAAAGAGGGATAAGGGGCCAAACCAAAATCATTAGCAAACTTTTGAAGTTCTGCAACTCCGTTAACAGTCAAACTAAACTGATTGTTATTAACCTGGCCCAAAGTAGTAAAACCAGTTCCAGAAGTTGTGATGGTAGTATCAGCAACCAAGGATATCGGTCCAGGACCAAAATCTAGGAATTTCGAATTAACAGCAGAAAAAATTCCACCTAATTGCCTTACAGCAGGGCCCCGGACATTAATATTAACCGTGGATGAAAACTTATCAGTAGGTGAATTACCCAATTGAATAATTCCACTGTTTGCAATATTAGAATCCGCTGAAATAAAATTACTACTACCTAAAAGAAGAAGATTATTAACATCAGGGGTAACCGTGAAAGTATTTGAAACCTTAAAATCATTTTGAATGGTTATTCCACCAAATAATTCCACACCATAAGAAACTAAAGTTGAAGAACCATCCCCATTAGCAGAAACCCCGAAATACAAATTATTAGCATTCAACTTATTTATAAAAGTATAGTTGTTACCACGATAAAGCCCTAATTTATCATCAGTAATTCCACCCGCATAATTATCAATAGAAACATTTCCACCAATCGTAGAACCAAAAATCCCAAGTCCCCCAGCATTAATATGAAGATAACTTTCTGAGTTACTAACAGTTTTGAACGAAATATTACCAGTTACTGCTGGTAAATCACCCAAAGGTCGCGGATATCCTTCAAAAGGAGTTTGAAGGAATCCTGTAATATTTAATTGAAGAGACTTATATCCAAATAAATTAAGAACCTGGGCATTAATTTGCTCATTTGCTCTAAAAGAACCGGCTGCATCAACAACAGGATTTAAAAAAGTCGGCCCATAAACATCATTAAACATTTGGGAACTAAAATAGGTATTGATAAAAGAATCATTACTAATGACTGAATTACCCAAAATGATGTCCGTGTTAGCAGAATAAAAGCGGGAAGCTAAATTAGTAACACCCGTAATATCAATAGTGCTAACACCCCCTTTGAAAATAAAGAAATCCATATCTGATTGGGAATCAGAACCGTGGGTTCCAAAAGTTACATTACCTTTATTTAAAAACTGGGTAGAATTTGGCCCAGTAACAAAATAAAACCACCTATTAACTGGGACAGAATTTACAGAAGATGTATATGATGAATTCGAAGATAATCCATCAAATATAACATTATAATTTTGTCTGGCAGTGATAATTTCGTTCACTAAAACAGGGCCTGCAAAAATCACATCACCTACAGTATCATTAATTATGACACTACCAAAAATCTCCGACGCTAAAACAGGGTTACCAGTTGGATCACCAATAAAACCAACTTGGTTAATAGTAACTCCCCCAGAAGAGTTAACGATTAACTTACCCCCTGTTTCACGAATCTGATTAATATTGATTGTAGAATTTACAACATTTCCAGAACTCAAAGTCAGCGTAAATCCAGATGATAAAACTTGGCTAAGAGAAATAGGAGCAGGTTGATTAACAACATCCTTATTACTAGTGATACTAGAATCCCCTGTCAACCTTATGGATAAAGACTGTAAACTTATTGCAGCACCCTTGGAAAAGATCTGCCCAAAAATAGTAACAATTGGTGCTTGAGTTTGAATCTGAATACCATTAAAGAAATTAAGGACATCGTTAGAATCACCAAGCACAATACCACCAGTATTAAAAAGATTGGTATTGTTATTAACGGTAGTTAAGGACCCAAGAAAACTCAGTCCATAAGTACTCTGAGAAGCATTTCCAATTGATAAAACTTTATTAGCAAACAAATTATCATTGAAAATAACAGAGTGACCAAGAGTCACCTCAGTAATGAGAATATCTGGTTGTTGGGAAGTTATGGTTTCAGAACCAACAATACTAAGAAAATTAACATTGCCATCACTATTAATGATATTAATTTTTGATGCGCTTACATTCCCATTAAAAAAGACATCACTTGAACTGTTGATATTAATACTGCTAATATCTGTCTCTAATGAACCAAGAACAATAATCCTTCCGCCATTAATTGTAGATTGCAAAAAGGTTTGAGCATTCCTAGGGTCCTGATTTATGCCATTATAAACCTGATTAGTACTTTTAACATTAAAATTAATGATGCTAGGTAAACCACCATCGGTACCTTTGATAGACTGAATAACTAAATTGGTTGCAGCGATTCCATCACCAAGATTTAAAGTTACAGAGTTAGAAAGAAAAACATCACCGCCAAAAGTAGTTGTTCCACCAGTTAACGGAACCAATTGGTTAACAGCTCCGTTGGCATTACCATTTAAAGATTGGGAATTACTTTGATTAATTGTTCCGAAAGTTAATGTTCCAAAATCTATATAAACATTTCCGATAATTTTAAAAGAATCGGATCCTTGACTTGCAGACAACAATGATCCGGTTGAAGGAGTGGGAATAGTAAAATTAAAATCAATGGAATCAATAATATCGTAGCCCTGAATTGTAACAGTAGAAGAATTAGATAAACCGGTTTGAACATTTTGGTTTAAACCCAAAATATTCAAGATATCTACATCTTTAGAAGGATAAGCCGTAGGACCTCCGTTAAAAGAAAAATAAACATTATTGATATTTGGGTTTATAAGCGTATTTGTGAACAAATTTTGGTTTGATATATTTAAAGGAAGAGGGGCGCCAAAAGGGACTGAAGGATCATTTAAAATAATAGTCTGAAAGGATACATTAGATAAATTAAGTCGATCGGAACCCCCATTTTGTTCAACTTTTAGGCCTAAAAATGAACCTTTACCAATAGCACTAGCTTCACTAATCGGAATTGTTAAAACATTTCCCGAAGCTTTGGATCCATAAGCATAACCATCTAGACCATATATAGTATCACTAATTACTAAATTAGTTATAAGGGGATCATTAGCATCTGGTTCCATTTCAATGGTAACATTACTAAGACCATTTCCACCAATTACATTTAAAACATTATTTTGGTCAACAAAAACATAGGTTTGATTTCCTCCAGTTGCAAAACCAACAAAAGTAATAACAACATCATTGCCATCACCCCCCCGGTAAGAAATTAAAAATTCAGCTCCACTAGCAAAAAAAGTATTGCCTTCACTAAGAACAGAATAGGTACCTAAAGATTGATTAGTTAATCCTGAGAACTGTCCATAAACCGGTGTTGAACTCTTTTGCTTAACAATAGTAAACTGAGTTCCCGGTACTAGTGTTTGATTTCTAAGAATTGGATAAAGAATTGGCGCATCAACAAGTACGAAAAAATTTTCTGTTACAATCTGGTCTTGATTAAGGCCAGGAATATTTCCGAGAAGTTCAACATAATAAATTGCTTTACTATCATCAGAGGAAGCAGTAGGAAATTTTTCTTGAAAAGTCAAATTGCCTTTGAAAGTCAAAATTCCAATGTTGACCAAAAGACCTGCTGAATTATAGAATGACCCTGGTGCCAAAGTTGCTCCATCCAAAGTCACATTACCAGATAATGTTCCGGTACCAGAAACAGTAGGAGCATTAATAACATTATTAACTTGAGTTGCAGAAAAAGTAACGCCACCTTCAAAATTAAATTGTGATGCTTGATTAATTCCGAGCAAAACCTTGCCGAAATTTGAAATTGTAGTTGCACCTGCAAAATAATTGTCCGTACCTTGAAAATCGATATTATAAAAACCTGTATCTGCAGAGAGCGTTACACCACCACCTAATACCGAAGTACCAATATTTTGTTTAAATGTATAATACCCTGCACCTCGATTTGAACTTAACCCTGCACTATTTAAATTTAAATTAAGAAGCCTAACAGAACCATTTGATTGAAAACCTGCGGATTGTTGAATCGTTAATGTTCTATTGGGGCCATTAACCCCACCGATATAAATGTTGTTTAATAAACCAAGGGTGTTTGCATCTGGAATATTACCATTTACTGATGTACCCGCTGATAATGTTAAATTTGATCCAGATGTACCATTAATAGATAATCCAAAAAGTATATCGAAATAAGTTTTAGTACCAAGATTAGCTAATTCTATATTCCCATTTTGAGTCGTTATGGAAAAAGCCCTATCAAATTGAGCAACAGTAGCTGCAGCAATATTTAAATTACCATACATGGTTATGGTAGTAGCTGCTTTAATACTTCCAAATAATGTGGAAGAACTATACTGTTGATTGTCTGGTCGGACATTTTTACTGGCATCTAAAGCGCCATTAACAATAGTGAATGTTGCACCACCGTTTACATTAGGAAGCAATGCTGGGGTTCTACCTGGGGCACCAATGGCCAAAGTTCCAGTATTCTTAATTGTTGCAGAGGTAGTAATTTTAGAAATATCAGAATAAACATTTAAATCGTAAATGCCATTAGTGGGTGTAACATTGATTAGAGGGGTGAATGGATTATTAGGATCGGTTATATTTAAAGATAAAGAAGGATCAACAATAAACTTCCCCCCAACATTAAAACTGTAACTGTTACTAACAAAGGGTAATGTTTCAGAAGGTGTATTAGTATTGGCATTATTGCCAATACTAATTGAACTACCAGAAGTGCCAGACCCAAAACTATAAATCGTAAAGTCATTTATAACATTAACATTTTGATCAAAAGAGGCTTGAAAATTAAGGTTAGAACCACTTGCAAAATCAATATTATTTGCTCTTACATCCCCTGTAGCTGTAAAATCTCCTGTATTAGAAACAATTAGGTTTGAATTATTTAGTTGAATTCCGTGCAGATTTACAGATCCTTGAGTTTGAATGAATAGATCACCGCCCCCTGAAGAAAATGAAATCTGGGGAGCATCAAGAGGATTGAATTTAGCATCATACAGAGAGGCAGCAGAAGTAATGTTAACTAACTCGGTTGATTGCCTATGCCCAATTCTTAGATCAGTTGTGAGGTTTAATCTAGTATCAAAGTTTAAAAATGCAGGCGCAGTTAAAGAATTAGGAGTATCAACCTGAAAAGTAATTGGCCCAATTCCACCAGTGGAAGTAATATTTATTGTTCTGGTGGCATGGTTAGTTGTATCATAATCAGCAATATTAAAAAAGTTGAATTTACTTGTACCAATTACACTGGCGATTGATATGGCATTTTTACTAGCAGGATCTTGATTATTAATAGTCTGCCAATTTTTATAAACGATATCATCATTTTTCGAAGCGATCGTTAAATCAGCAGCGCCATTACCTAAAAAAGCAAGGGTATTAGCACCTTCATCGGTATTACGATCAAAGCCATAAAATTCTAACTGCATTGTGTTCGTAGCATTTTTATTCGTTGTGATATTTCTTAAATCTAAGCTGCCAGCTATATTTAGAATATCACTAGAAGCAAGCAACTCAACGCAAATACCAGCAAAGGTATCTGCAATAGCTGGGGTAAAATTAAGAGTATATGTAGTCTTATCATTTGTACCACCAAAAGGAGTCCCCACACCAGTACCTAACAAGCTTGGATCAGTAACCGTAAGCGTTTTGCCATCTGCGCTCAATGATATCGTTACAACATCAATTGCAGCGGAACCTACAATATGCAAAACCGACCCACCATTATGGGCAATAGCAGGATCAGCAAAAATAGTTACTGCTGGAACAATTCTCTCTTCCATGCATTCAAGGGAAAGAGATTTGTTGGCTAATGATTTAGTTAATTTAGGCTGTTTAGTTTTCTTAAACCAATTACTCAAACCAAGGTTACGAAGGAAAGACATCTTAAGATCTCCTGATCATTCATTAGGCCGCCAGGACTTCGCTCCATACGAAATTTCTGACCTGTCTCGTGACAGTCCATGCCTTACTGATTAATTCGACTAAGCGGATTATCTTCCCTAAGCAATACAATGCCTAAATAGGACAAACTTACAGGTTAGGAATGAAAAGAAGGATCAATCAGAAGAAGTGTTAAAATTGGTACAGCCACCCTATTTTGCATAGGATGGCTGTGATTTTGTAAAGATTACTTAAAGTATGGTGGTGTTAGCAAAAACGCCCACAGTTACACTAGGATTCAGCACAAATAATGAGTCAACCAGACTAAAATTGGTGTTATAAAGATTTACTTGAGGGCCACCACCAGGGCCTGCTGCAGCCATTAGGTAATTTGGGGTAGTTCCAGCCAAAGTACTAGAGGAGATACCAACTCTCACTCCGCCTGTGAAACTACCAAAAGGATTTAAGTAATAAAACCCACCAGAAGGAGCACCAAAAGCGACAGCGACAGTAGCTTTGGTACCGGGGCCGGTACCTACAAAAATATCATCATAGGTTGAATTAGTAAACCGTCCCCCTGCAACATAAATACCACCGGTAAAGGTCGTATCAAATGCATAGAAGTCTTGGATAACATTTGGGTTAAATTGCCCAGGGGCAGTTTGATTAAGTTGTAAAACTTTAACTTCCGGCCCTCCACCAAAACCAGCTCCAGTAACAATTTCGTCTAACCCATCACCAGTACGATCAGCAGCGGCTACAGTAACACCCCCGGTAAATCCTGATGGATAAACATATAAATCAACTAAAAAGAAATTTTGATTTATCGCAAAAGCTTGAGCCCCTGCAAAAGCAGAAACTCTAGGACCACCGCCTGGGCCTGCCCCTACAATGATATCGTCATAGACAAAACCAGTAGTTGGGTTAAGATCGCCATTTAAATTTCCACAAGCAATATAAAGCCCACCTGAAAAGTTTGAATCAAACGCATAGAAACTAGCAACTTGAATTGGGGAACCGCTTACCAAATTAAATATTTTGATATTCGGGCCACCACCTGGACCAGGGGCAGTAATTAAATCGACAACCCCATCGCCATTGATATCACCCATTGCAATACGAACACCGCCCGTGAAAGTAGAAGCATAAGCAAAGAAAGAGCTAGTATGTCCATCAGGATAATTAACGGTAACCATAGGGCCACCACCTACATCTGCAGCGGTGGCAAAGATTTGTTTAACGCCCGGGACAACAACAACAGCAGGGGAAACTACGCTGGTAACTGTAAGGGTGACATCATTGCCTGTGCCACCGGTATAGGAAATTTGGAAGGTATAATTTCCAACGATATAAAAACTGCCTTGGGGTTGGTTAAGGAAAGTGCCATTAATTAAATCGGTACTATCATTTTTAACAATAGTAAAACTATTACCGACACTTAAAATTTGTGTTGAAGGTAAAGTAACTGAAACAGAAAGCACAGAGTTATTAAGTAAAACTGATCCATTAACTATAAGGGAATCATTAGTACCACTGGGGATGGTAACAATACCAATACCCAGAGTCGTCAATGAATTCAGGGAAAGATTATTGGTAGTTAGAGCGCCTACAGAGTCGCCAGGAAGAATAGAACCAGCAAGGCCAAAGACTTTGCCTACGCTACCTGCCCCAGAAACTGAGCCACCAGAAACGGTAAGGTTGTCCATGCTTGAAAAATTATCTGCAAAAATTACATTACCTTGGTTAATAACCATGGTACCAAGGAATGTGCTACCAGTATTAGAAACCAGCCTGAGGCCGCCGGCCCCATTTTTAACAAGGCGCTCGTTGGCTTGAACATTAACATTGCCGTTAAAAATACTTGCTGCACCGGTATCAATGGTAAGAACACCAACATTGTTACCGTTGATGGTTAAAGGACTCTCCAAAGAAATGCCACCTAATGAACCAGTGACGATACTACCTTGGGACAAAAATCCTGCACCACCTGATTCAATAATGCCATTGGTAAAGACAAAAGAGGCAGCGTTATTATTACCTAAAGTAATAATGCCGGTATTTGCAAAGATACCAGTACCGCCAATTTGGTTATTTAAACCAAGCAGTGTAAGAGCATAAGAATCAGAGACAACATTGGTAGTCAAACTACTTAATAAGGTTAAATTATTATTAAAAAGAATAGAGTTTTTGCTGTCATTTACAGTAAAAGAGCCTGCATTGAGGGTCGAAGTAAAAGTAACACCGCCCCCCGATGTAATCACAATATCATTTAAGGGGCTAGTCAAGCCAACCGCCTTGGAGAAAACAAAGGACCCTTGGTTTAGTAAACCTTGCAAGGTAAGATTTCGCGGAGTCGTAGTTGAGTTACTGTTTAGAGTATTTTCAAAGGAAACAACAGCATTAGAGGTGGTGATAGCAACAGATGAAAAAAGTAAAACAGGATTCTTTAAAGTAATATTTCCAGCAGTTGCATTAGTGATGGTAGAAAGGTTGGAATAAAGATAAATATTACCACCGCCAGAACCACCAAGAGTGATTGAGCCAGATTCTGCAGAAAGATTAGCTCCTGAGTTTAAAAATAATAGACTTGAATTATTAATATTAATCTGGGCAGCACCAAAACAATTAACAGGCTGGTTTAAAGTTACATTACTTAAAGTCCCAGAAGTAGTGATGTTAAGACCAGCACTTTGGCTATAACTTTGTGAACCATTAAAGAGTACCTGGTTACTTGCTTGCAATATTGTAAGAGAATCAGCGACAATACTACTAGAAGCAGTAAAATTATTGACATTATTAACCAAAATAGCACTAACAGGGGTGAGTGAACCAACTTTTCCAACCAAAGAGATATTACCTATTCCCGCAACGAAAGTAACAGGATAAAATCCATCAAAGGTAGAAGAAAAAGTAATATTCGCACCTTGGCCTAAAGCACCTGAAACATTAGTAGATATCAACGAACCTTGGCTTAAAATAACAGCAGACGCAAAAGAGATAGAATCCGAGGAAGTTATAAGTGAAAAATCAGGAATTAAACTAATGGAAATTCCAACATTAGTTCCCAAAGTAACCCCACCAGAACCAGACTGGGTAAAACTCCCATCCAAAGACAACCCACCATAAACCTGAAGGGGTCCCGCATTATTAATGATAACGGTGCCATTATTAAGGGTGTTTACCGTAGAAGCAACTGAAGTGGTAGGCCCAAGGTTAACGGTGCCAAGGGAAGAAGAAGTGGTGGTTATATTTAAACCATCAATGTAATTAAGATTAATAATGCCGTTGCTCAGAAAAGCTCCCTGGGTTTTGGAAGTGATGGATTTTGCAAAAACATCATCCATAGTAAGACCAAGGGGAAGAGCATTCAAGCTATTGGTACCGACATTAATGGAACCAAGAGGTAGATTAATATTCCCTGCATCCTTGGAAATAGTAATGCTTCCAGTAGTATCAAGAGTAAGATTTTGGCCAGAGAAACTAACTCCCTGAATGGTTCCGGAAAAAGTTATTCCAGCAGTGGCATCCCCAAGGCCAGTACTGATTGCAGTAGAAGATTGCAGAATAACATTAGAAGCAAGCAGAACAGCGCCCCCCTCGGTAGAAATGGCATTACCATTGAGAAGTAAACTACCGGTAGTTCCAGATTTTAAATAAACAGTTCCAGAGCCGATATCAATAAAAGAACCTTGATTCATAAGAATATTGCTGGATTGAAAGCCATCAGCAACTAGGCGAACTTGCCCTGAACCGATGGAGGAAATAGAACCTGATGTTCCAAAATTTAAAACTTCGAGGTTAAGATTTGGGATAGTAGAATTAACAGAATCTGTAGTAAAAGCCCCAGCACCTTTAAGGGCGATAGCCCCATTAACTTGGAGAGAATCTACCCCGGTGGAAAAACCCCCTTGTGTTGATTGGACATCGATTTCAAAACCAAAATCTACAGAAGAATTAGCACCAAGAATATTACCATCCATGCTACCAAGAACAAAAGTGTCGTTTCCCTGTGAACCTGAAAAAATTATTTTAGTGAAGCCCGCAAGGTTTCTAGTATCAACTTGAACAAAACTACTATTAGTAGTTAGAGGATCAACAAAAACAAGTGGTGCAATACTGTTGAAAGTGGTTGCAAACCCTGGAGAAGCAGAAAAATTCAAGATTTTTTGTTGATTAAGAGTCCCTGTTGATTGAAAAGATTCATAAGAAGAGGATTCATTAAGTAAAGCATTTGACTGTAATAACAATACCCCAGTGTTTGTATTGAAACTTATAGAAACCGTGGGGGCAGGGTTAACCCTTTGCTCAAGGGAAACCAACGCTAGGGAAGCATAATTATTTTTATTCTTAGCCTTGGATTTGTTCCAACTATTGCGGTTTAAACCAAAATTAAGCATAGCCATCTCCTTTGATCCTTTCAAGCCTTGAAAGGTGTTTCCTTGTACCTTTTTAGTTTCACCCCCAGCAAAGAGGTGTAACTTAATGTTTCATACAGAAAGGTACTCACTATGTATGTAAACCCTAAAAGGCCTTAGAGCAAAGGAAGTGCGAACTAAGAACGGGGAATTTAAAATATTGTTCCCATGCATCCAATAAAGATAAAACCGCTTTCGCCATTGCCAAAATCAGCAAGTAAGAAAAAAAAGAAAAGACCCCGATAAGCCTAAAGCATATCAGGGTCTTTTTTAAAAATAGTTGAATTAGATTAAAGTGTGGTGTTGAGATAAAGTCCGCCAGAAAACAGCGGGTTAATAGCAAAGAAGGTGTCTACTACGACAGTCAAGGAGTTATTGAAGATATTAACTAGTGGCGCACCGCCAGGGCCCGCTGCTGCTGCAAAAGCTTCCTGTCCAAGAGAGTTTAATGCAATTCCAACCCTTGCCCCCCCGATAAAATTAGGTGCAAAAGGTATTGCGGTTGGCCTAGCCCCGGTCGAGAAGAATGCAGCAATCTGGGATGGCGCGCCAAAACCCGTGCCTGCAATAATATCAGCAGTAGCATCAGAATCCACATAACCTGCAGCAACAAAAATACCTGTAGTAATATTAGCGCCAAAGGCAAAGAAATTGTCAATCATTAGACTCGCGGCATTAAAGGATCTAACATTAGGCCCACCGCCCACCGCAGGGCCCGTAATCACTTCATCGCCTGGGTTTAGGTCTCTATTGCCTGCTGCAACAGTAACCCCGCCAGTAAAGGCTGGATTATAGGCAAAGAAATCCATCAAAGGGGCAACAGTATTAATGAAATAACCAGAATTTCCGCTAAATACTTTAACCCTGGGGCCGCCGCCTGCACCTGCGCCAACAATAATATCTGCCAGACCATCAGCATTAATATCGCCCGTAGAAATATAAACCCCACCCATGAAGGTTGGTTCGAAAGCAAAGAAGCTAGCAATTTCTACTGGCTGACCACCCTGAAGATTAAAGACTTTAATGTGAGGGCCGCCGCCAATGCCAGTGCCTGTAATCAGTTCATCAATTCCATCACCATTAATATCGCCCAAGGCAACCCGTACGCCACCTGTATAGGCAGGGCTATAAGCGTAGAAACAAAAACTACTACCATTATTGTAATTAATTTGAACCACTGAACCACCACCGTAATCAACACCAGTGACTTGAGTAGGAAGGAGGGTTCCGGGAGGAGCGGTATAAGGACTAACAGCGGTAACAGTAAGAACAACATCATTACCATCCCCACCACGGTAATTAATGCTGAAAGCGGTGGTAAAACCATTAGCAGTCAGAGAGATACTACCACCTTGAGGGAGTGGCACACCATTAAAGGTAAAATTCCCAAGTGCGCCCGAACCAGTGCCAATATTTAAAAGGGTAAGTTGATTTCCAACTTGCAAATTAGCATTAAGAACAAAGGCTAACTTTGCACTGTTAATGTTAACAAAGCCACCACTAATAATATTGGTCTGACCATACGTTCCCTGGGAAGACCCGTTAATGGTAGTGAGATAAGTATTGGAGGATGCAAGATTAAGTTGATTTCCGACGGTTAATTTACCTAACGGAACGCCTGGGTTGATGGTACCACCGGTGCTGTTATTAACATTAAGAACCCTACCCGCACCGGTAAGTGTGCCACCATTAAGAGTCACAGAGGCATTGGTGTATAATGCGCTAACCTGCAAAACAGAAGGAACAAGGACGGAATTTACCACACTACTTTTCACAACAAAATTGCCTGTAAATTGTGGAGAATTACCTGAAACAACAAGAGTACCGCCATTATTAATGGTGACTTGAGAATTTCCTGTAACTGTTGAACCAAAAGTATTATTAGGACCAGTTAAAAATAATTGCAGGGAGTTGGATATATTCAACGGTCTCTGTACATTCAAGGAACCGTTAACAATGATAGTGCCACTGGCATCAAGGGTTCCGGCGTTACTAAAGAAAGCAGAACCATTAAAGTTGGTGGTACTCGCCAAAGTTACTTTACCACCATTAATAAAGTTGGCATTCGCTCCAACAGTGGTATTACCGTTAAAAACAACATCATAAATATTAGAAGTAGTAGTTATGGTGTTCGAAATATTAGTAACACCATTGAAAACAACCCTGCCATTGGCATTGGTGATAAGAATGTTGCTACTATTGCTTCTTTGCCCTGATGAACTATTAAATTGAACAGCAATCAAATCCAGCGAATTAGTAAATCCAGCATTGACAATTTCAATGGTGGAAAGAGGATTTAAAAGGCCGATATTACCGAGAAAGAGAACCCTACCTGTTGCCTCAAGAGAAATGCCGCCCAAACCATTGACATCATTTTGGAAAATAATATCAGCCTTAGTTACAGGGTTGGTATTAGTATTATTTCTAGCACTAAACAAAGGCTTCCCAGAGAAAGAAACCGGTCCAAGAAAATTAATTCCACCTAAAGTGGTAGTAATATTTCCTGAAATAAAGGAAGATCCTGATCCAGTCTGACTAAAACTTCCTGTGATTACAAAATTAGAATTAGTATTAGTGATAAAAGAACCTGAATTTCGAATGACTATATTTCCGCCTGTGGTAATACTATTTTGTAGCACCACCAATCCGGAAGCATTGATTGTTTCAAGGCTTAAAGCCCCAGAAGTGTCCAAAGTTCCAGAAAAAGTGACAGACCCATTTGCTCCATTCACAACTAAAGTATTAGCTATCACATTTCCAATAACTCCAAAATTATTAGAATTACTAACCAAGACATCTCCCATGGGATTAATCCCGAGAGTACCCTTAAGAAGAACATTGCCACTTTGCAAACCCTGGCCTGAAATACCAGCAATAATGGTCAAGTTTTTGCTCGTCAACGAATCTACAGTATTATTAAAAGTGATTGCGCCGGAAGCTGCACCATTAATGGAAGAGTTAACCGTGAAATTAGCCTTAACATCGACAAAAGTATTAAAGAAGACATCGCCACCTGCAGAATTTAAACTGATATCAGGAACAGGATTTACCACAGTATTCCCAATATTCACTACACCTGATCCAGTTTGAATAAAATTACCTCTAGTATTAATGTTTCCGAATAAGTTAAGTGCGCCACCATTATTAATGGTTACCGAATTAGATTCTCGTGCCAAAACTGCAGTAGCATTTGCCCCAGTACCAGAAGTAGAAGTAAAGTTAATGGTGGGAATCAAAGTATAGCCAGTGCCACCGGGTGGAATAATTACAACCGCATTGACAAACCCTTTAGCGGAAATCACACCACCTGAACCGGTGCCACCAAAGCCACTTACAATCACTTGCAAATTAGCTGTTAAATCAGTAAAGCCACCACCGCTCGAAAGCATTGAAATGGTCGAAATTCCCCCATTGATATCAATACCGGTAATTTTAGCAATCGCAGAACCTATAATATCTAAATTAATTCCATACTGCACAATTTGAACTACTTGATTGATTACATAACCTGAGCCAACTTGTTGAACAGTCAGTGTTCCATCGGAATTGGATCCCAAGGTAATCCCAAGGGTAGAAGTAGCGGTAGCGCCTGATCCAACACCAGTGATAGTTACATTTGGCGAAGTTAAATAACCGCTGCCTCCTGAATTAACAATAACTGAGCCAACTGCTCCGCTAAAATATTCCCTAGTGGTAACCGTACCCAAAGTAATAGCTGAACTACTATTAATATTGGAAAGATTCAAACCAAATACAGCGCCATTAGCAAGGGCCGTACCAGTATAAATCTGAGGAGCAGTTAAATTAATATCGTTGGTTGCAGAAATACTTAGGGAAGCAGAATTGATGCCTAAACATGCAGAACCAGAGGATGCAGAAGTTACAATATTTGAAGAAGCATCTATGGCCCCCAAAGGATTGGTAGCCCCAATGGTTCCATTAAAGAAAAGATTTCCCCCTGTAATCATGGTGATACTTGGAAGCAAAGAAAGAGTGCCACCTTCAACAGGGCCAAGTGTAATATTGGAAACAATTTCAGCGCTAGCATCTAAAAATAAATTTTGATTCAAGGTAATAGCACTTGTAAAAGTAATATCTAAAAACAAACCAGCATCAATGGTAATCAGATTACTATTACCAAGATTTCCTATGATCACCTGACCTGTTGGGGTAACAAGGTTTGCTATGGCAGTTGCGTTAATCCCAGAACCACCACCGCCAGTAAAAGAAATAGTTGGGGCACTGGTATAACCAATACCGGGAGAAGTTAAATTAACTGCATTAACAAAACCACTTGCATCTAAAATAGCCCCTGTTCCAACACCCGTTGATGAGACAACAGTAAGCCCGATTAAACCATTAGGGCTACTAAGATTACTGTATTTACCACCATCAAGGAGTGTCAAGCCAGTAATACCACCTCCAGTAACTGAAGTAACGGTTGCAGTTGCGAAATAGGTTCCATTAAATCCAACGATACCAGTACCATTAAGAGAGACAATGTTTCCAACCGCATAATTTGTGCCAGGATTTGTCAAATTAAATGAATTTTGACTAATGCCTAAAAAACTTTGAGCAACAGCGCCGGAACCACCACCATTATTAAAAGTAACATTTGGATAAGTAGTATAGCCAGTTCCGCCGTTAACAAGGGTAATGCCAGTTAACAAAGGCCCTTGGGTAAAACTTCCGCCTACGGAAATATTATCGTTAATAAATAAATTACCTGCATTGCTAATGCTTACACTAGCAGAACTTGAACCAGTTCCATTTATTTTCCCTAAACGAATATTCGAAGCACTACTTAAAGTTACCAAGTTTAAACCGGCACCTAAATAAACCTGATCCTTGGTCATATTAACATCACCCTGAATCGTTGCAGTGATCGTGCCAACTTTCAAGGTATTATTAAAGGTAAGAGACGCAGGATTATTGGTAGTAGTAGAAATCACACCAACCGTAGAAGTTGCCCCAACCGTGCTATTAAATAGTAACGCCCCGGTGGTATTGACTGTCAAACCCAATGGGCCATCCAAAGTATTGTTGAAAGTTACATTATTGCCATTGCTAGTGATAAGAATCAAATTATTATTAAGATTGACGGGGCTGATGAAAGAGATTGCTGCATTTGAATTAATTGTAACATCTGCATTGCCACCGATATTAACAATGGGAGTAACGCCGGAAGTGGTGGTGGGTACTTCGGTAAACTTACCGTTGGTAATATTAGCATTAATGTTTAAGGCGCCATCATGTGCCAGATTAAGCGTAGCATTAGCAACCATGGTAATAGCACCATTTAGGGTGATATCGCCAGCGGCCCCTGCATCCAAAAAAGTTGTACTTCGTTTGGTTGCAGCAAGATCCAATCCAGTAATAGTGGAATAATTTTGGGTGCCACTAAAAAGAATATTACCTTTAACCCCCCCCGCCGTATTGAAGGAAGCTGCGCGTAAAGAAACCGCATCGGTACCATTGGCACCAAGGAGATTAAGGCCGGTAATGGACTGAGTGATGATATTTCCAAGTCGAGTTGCAGGGCCAACATTGCCCTGAAAATTCAAACTTCCAGTTGAATTAACGGTAAGGTCAAATGATCCATTAAGAGTGCTTGCAAAAGTAACATCTGCCTTGTTGACTCCTGTGAAAATATTAGTGGCCCCGGTAAGGATAGCCGCTGAACTTAAATTAATAGCACCGCCATTACTTTTTAACGCATCTCCACTAATGTTAATAAATTGCCCAGCAATCAGATTGATAGAGCCTGAAGAATTGGTATCGCCAGGATTGGTAGTTGCAGTTTCCAGATTATAAAAAGCAGTGGTAATAAAAGGATTAACACTTGCAATACCAATGATATTAATATTGCTGGTACCACCCCGGTTTGCAACGAGCAGAATATTTCCAGAACCAATAGTTTTAATTTGGCCCGCGGCATTAATGGTGATTTGATCAAGATTTTGCGTTGGGGTGGAATTGGAGGTGATAAAACTTCCAGTTCCAGTCACCCTAATTGCACCATTAATGGTAAGGGTATCCTGATTATTGGCACTTGCGATTGAGGCAGAATCAATGGTAACACCAAATGATGCAGCAGTAGTCAAAGGGTTGGATGCTGAATTAAAATTACCAAATGTATAACGATCCTGCCCAACATTGCCAACCATCTTCAAGCCCAAAATGGCATTACTTTGCGTTCCAATCGTGGCAATTTGGCCTGCGCCAGAAACAATCAGGGCACCATTAGTTTGATCAGTAAGGGTAATCGTATTGCCAGCACCTGCATCAAGCAATATGGTGGTTAAATCTGAATTGGTAATGGTGAGGGTGTTGGCACTAGCATTGATACCGGTGCTAGTAAGTGCCACCTGGATAGTGCTGCCGCTGTAAAGAACATTGGCAGTAAAAGCCACGGGGTTAACCCTAGTTTCCAGAGCAAGCAACTCGGGTGTATGGAAGCCTTTTCTCAAAAAAGAGGCCTTTTTGGATTTATTCAAAGATAAAAAGTTCAAATTCATGGCTACTGCCTCATGTAACAATTTGAAGAATCACCTCAAAGGATATATACACCTCCAAGTAACTCAACTTTAGCTTTCTTTTTGATGGTTCATCTGAAAAGTGATCACATCATTTTACTTATATTTGTAGGTTTTCAGCTTTAACTATTAAGAAATGCGTTCATAGAACAATTGGCAGTTCCGCTACTTCCAAAAAAATAAGACGACAAGCATTAAAGCTTATCGTCTTATCAACTATTTTTAAAATCTTTCGATTTTGACTCAACTTATCGAGGTGTTGATAAACACACCACCCGTAAAGTTAATTGGGAAAGCAAACAAGCTATCGATTGCAATCAAGTTCCTATTATAGACCTGAACCAATGGACCAGAGCCTGGGCCTGCCCCAACAACCATGTACTGGTTATTGTTGTTATCCTTAGCAACACCCACTCTTGCCCCACCTGTAAATGTTCCAAAAGGATAAACCACAGCCTGGTTGCCATTGCCATATCTTACATTTACCATGGCAGGCAGGTTTGGAGCAGAATTGGTGCCGGTGAAGATTTCATCGTACCCATCGTTATCCAAGTCTCCCGCGCCCACATAAATACCGTTGCGAAGTGCAGGATCAAAGGCAAAGTACTCAAGAACCGAGTTGGGGGTGTTGGTATTGCTTAACTGGAAGGCTCGTACATGAGGGCCACCACCAGGGCCTGCACCCGTAATAAGCTCATCAGGACTGTTAGCTGCACCAACCACATTGCCCGCTGCAACGGATACTCCACCTGTAAAGGCTTGTGAGTATACGTAGTAATCGCAAAGCTGATTATTCAAGTTCACATAGTTTGCACCACCCGAGTAAGCAATCACTCGAGGGCCACCACCAGGGCCTGCAGAAACAATCAAGTCTGCAATGCCATTACCAGAGCTGGAAACATCGCCATTCAAGTTGCCCGCTGCAACATAAACGCCACCCATGAACTGAGGTTCGAAGGCGTAGAAGTTTGCAACCAAGGTAACGCTACCCGAAGAGGTCACATTAAAGACCCTAATATTCGGGCCACCACCAGGGCCGGTGCCAGTGATGATTTCGTTGGTACCATCGCCGTTGAGGTCACCCATGGCTACACGAACACCACCCGTATAAGCAATGTCGTAAGCATAAAAGCTAACCGAGGTGCCATTGGTGAAGTTCACCTTAACTTCAGGGCCACCGCCTGCATCAGCACCCACTGCAAACAAGACATAAGGCCCCGTAGGTGTGGGAGTAGGTGTTGGGCTTGGCGCTGGAGGTGTAGGCGTAGGAGCTGGGCTAGGGCTAGGCGTTGGGCTGGGGCTAGGCGTTGGGCTGGGGGTTGGTGTAGGTGTAGGTGTGACACCTAAAACCGTAAGGGTTACATCATTACCCGTACCGCCCACATAAGAGATTTTGAAAGTAACACCGTTAGCGGTTACCGAGGCGCCCTCAGGAAGATTTCCAAAAGTGCCAGTAACACTACCTGCACCAGTATTGTTCACAATCGTAAACACCTGACCTGGTTGAAGTGTTTGGGCAGCAGAAATGAAAAGGGCAGCAGCATTAAGAACTACAGAGCCAGTCTTAAGCTGATCAAAACCCCCTAAAGAAGTGCTTGCCAGTTCCACTGAAAAAGTAGATGCACTGCTGAAAACCGAATCGGTAGTAGTTATTATTCCAGGGCTATTACCCGGGGCCACCGTGCCACCGCTCGAATTTAATACCTTGGTTGCACCAATACCACTAAGGGAACCGGTGGTAACAGAAACATTAGAGCCACTATAATCAGCGTTAACAGCCAGATTACCACCCGCAACATTTAAAGAACCAGTATAACTAAGGTTGGAATTCCCACTAAGGTTTAGCGTGCCTGTGCCCCCTAGGGTAAGCGAGGAAGCCCCGGAAAGAGGCCCCGAGATGGAAGATGCTGTCACGCCGGTAAGTGCCAGAGTCGTGTTCCCCACCAAGGTAGTAGGCTTGGTAATGGTAACCTGCCCACCCGAATTAATGGTTCCATTCAAGCCAAGCGAAGATGCCGTGGTGACTGAAAAACCATTGGTAAAGGTGTTGGTACTGCCTACTTTTCCAATAGCTAAAGTTCCAGAGTTACTAAAGGTAGTCGAGGAAGGCCCGGAGATAACATTGGTGAGGCCTTTAAGTGCTAAGTTATAACCCGCTGCTGTTTTAAGCCCACTCGTCAAATCAAGATTATCATTAAAGGTGATAGTCTGATTATTAGCGGTGCCATTTAGATTAATCTGAGCTGCAGTCACTGGGCTATTAAAGTTTACACCAGCCTGGCTATTAGTGATGGTAACATTTCCTCGGGTAGTGTTACTGCCCAAGGTGCCAAAAGTTACCAAACCACCTGCATCTCGAACTGTTAAACTTCCAGCCAGGTTAATGATCGAACCAACACTAATGGTAGAGCCAACTACTGTACCTGAATCAAGAGTCATGGCAAAGCCATTAAGAGTCAAATCTCCGGTGCTGATCTGACCTGCTGCTGCATTACCTGTATCAATTTCAGAGGTGTTGGTCAAATTGATCGCACCAAACTGCGCTATAGTTCCCGTAGTAAGAACTTTCCCTGCAATATTTACAGGGTTTAAAGCTGTTACACCACTTACAAAAGTAGTCTGATCGGAAATGTCGTTACCAATAATGGTGGTACCGAGATTATTGAAAGTGGTGGAAACTGAACCGCTGATAATATTCGAGGTACCTTGGAAAGCAATACCATAAAGTTGACGAAAGGTAGTGATGCCTGCAATATTCACATTCCCCATAAAATTCACTTGGCCGCCATTACTATTACTGGTGTTATCCATCAACACCAAAGCCTGCCTATTGGAATTAGATCCTTCAACAAGGGTTTCAATCTGAATCAAACCACCACCAACTAATCCAGTTCCAGCGCTGGAAAGTGTAGAATTTCCAGTTTGCTGCGTCAGGGTAACATTACCCAAAATCATAGAATCACCCGTTGTCAGCAAACTACCCGCAAGATTAATACTAGGGCTAGTAGCAGTAACCCCTGCATCAAAAGTGGTCGTACCATTGAAAGTCACCAGACCCGTATTACTAAAGGTAGAAGCATTCTTAATGGTATTGGTAGTTGCAGGTGAAAAAGTAATAGCATAGCTACCAGTCGAGGTAACCAAAGAGCCAACTGTAAGATTCTTCGCAAACAAAACAGACCCGATTGCATTGGGGGTTTGCAATGTCAAGATATAATTCTGCACGCCACCATCGGTGACTACTCCATTAAAATTCAATGCGCCATTACCCGATCCAACCTGCGCATTATTTTTTAAAGTGACACTCTTAGAGCTAGACCCAAGATTCATATCCCCCTGAAGAGTGTTCAATGCGCCTGCAACTTCCACCGCTGCAGCATTTACTGAAAGCCCGGTGTTGAAAGTAGTGCTTGCACTTGCAGAAGTACCACCAAATGCCACCGTGTTGGTGTTATTAAACACCGAAGAACCCGTCAGAATATTGTTCAACCCATTGATATTCACATTAAAATTAAAGGCATTCGCAAAGATGGAATCAATGGTAAGATTGCCGGTAACCGTCACATTCCCGGTACCAGCACCTTGCTGCAAGCTAAGCTGGAAGGAAGAAGCCCCATCGGAAACCGACCCACCAAAAAGTATTGCTCCGGAACCAGAACCCACCGAAGAGCTTGAAACCAAAGTTACAGGAGTATCAACATCCCCAAAAGTAAGTGTATTGGCGCCTGTGGTTGTAATTGCAGCCCCTAGATTGATCACACTAGGCGAAGTTGCAACCATCCCGCCAGTGAAAGTGATGTTATCAGTCGAGGCATCACCCAACTGTAAAATCCCTGCATTGTTAAAAGTAACAACGCTCGTACTCGTAATGCTGGCACCACCAAGAAGGTAAAGATTGTAAGCTCTAGATGTCACAGAACCATCCGAGGAAACCTTTAAATTCGGTGCAGTCAAAAACTCATTAAAACGAACATCTCTGCCAATCACGGTGTTCACAATTTCAACATCAGTTCCAACCGTAATAAAACCTTGGAAAGTCGCACCATTACTGTTTAGAATTTTAAGCGACTTCAAACTGTTGGTTATCCCAACATTGCCATTCACCGTAATAGTACCTGCAGTACCAGCATTTAAGGTAACAACTTGCCCATTACCTGAAAAGCCTTGGATAAAGCCGGAGAAAATAATATTAGCACCAGTGGGATTAGCCGCGTTATTGGTTGTATCACTGAGGTTGTCTGCACCCGCTAACACATTACCTGCGTAAGTAATGGATTTTGCAGGTGTACTAACATTGCCATTTACATTAATCTTGGCTGTTGACCCAGTTCTAAAAGTCACATTATAAGGAAATGAAGTTGGAGCTGTACTCGCAAGTTTAATGTCGCCCGAACCCAGAGTATTGCCATATACCACCATGCCGGAGGTAGAAAAATTAGCGATTGCCGTCGTATTTATAGAGATGTCAGTACCACCTGCAGTATTATTGATTGCCAATCCCTTAGTCACGGTATTAGGCTGCAGAGTTATGGTGCCGGAAATGGAACTGACAGCACCACTAAGAGTAAAAGCATCTGAAGTCAAAGTAATGGAACCGCTACCAGCCACATTAATTGCTTGAGAACTAATCGACGCAGAACTATTTATTATAACACCGGTTAAAGCCTGACCTGAACCCACAGCCCCGGTGAAAGTCACAATTCCCGTATTCCCTGCAGTGAGTGTTAAACCGGCACTACCAGAAACCGTACCATTAAAATTGATGCTAGCGCCACCAACCCCGGGATTGCTGATAACCGCATTGGTAGTATCAACTGCCATGTTACGCAAATTAAGGTTAGTAGAACCAGTAAAAGCAATAGCATCATCCAAAGAAATAAAGGATGTAAGTGAACTAGAAACTCCGCCATTGAGGGTAAGAGCGTTACTTGCGCCGGCATTATAGCCCTGAGTGCCATTGGTACGATAGGTAGTACCAGTAAAAGAAATCGCCCCAACAGAAGTAACCAAGGTGGTACCAATCACGCCAAACTGAGTGGTGGAACCAATACCATTGATTGCGATTAGATTGCCTTCAATCGTAAGGCCACCAAGCGAACCCGAAGCCCCTGCACCGATCAGCCCAGTAAGAGTAACATTGGAACTTTGGGTACCATTCGATGCATCAAGATTCAGTGTTGCACCACCTACAGCATTAACGGTGCTGCTTAAAAAGATAGTTCCCGTTGAATCCAAAGTGTTTTGGGAAGTATTAATAATGGTATCTGCGTTAATAACAACAGGGCCATTAAGGGTAACACTATTATTGGTGAAATTTGAAGTTTTAATATTTGAAGTAAGGGTAACACCGCTTAAGCCGTTAATGAGAACCGTGTTAACACCATTAGCATCTCCATAACTCCCAGAAACATCACCAATTTGACCAACGAAAACTGTTCCATTACTAGCATTGAGGGTTACATCTTGATTCGTAAGACCGCTGCTCCTGCTAGTAATGGTAAAGGCACGAATATTGCCACCAGTAGTATTAATAATAAGACCAGACAGGGCCAACTCAATCACACTAGTGTTAAAGGTGATGTCGGAACCCACACTGCTAAAAGTAGTAACTGCCAAAGTGGGGCTAAGCATACTAAATGCTTTTCCAGATACACCCGTATAAGTTTGGGAATTAGATGAATTATAAGTATTCCCATTGAAGTTAATATTGTTGGTACCTCCGTTATTAAAACTAGTCATTGAAACGATGCCCAAAACACCAGCTTGGCTGGCAGTACCAAAATCCTTTACGCCAATCAAACCACCAGAAATCGATAAACTTGCAAGGGCCCCATTTAAAATGTTTGCCCCTAGGCTAATATCTCCGATAATGGCGGAATTAGTTCCGCCACCTGCTGCATCTAAAATAAGACCTTGATTACCAGCACCGCCAATGAATGCAGTTGGCCCGAAAGTAATATTGCCAGAATCACCAGTATTGGTACCAAAAGTTCTAATCGTATTAGTCGTGTTGGTAGGTCCAGTAGTAACCCTGGTAAAGAATACAGGGGAATTAAAGGTCACCTCACCCCCAAGGCCGATTCCTGATGTTGATCCCACTGATCCCGTAGCTACAATATCTGCACTTACAGTGATCAATGGAGTTAAGTCCGTGGCCGTCAGCGTAATCTTCCCGGCATTTTTGCCAGTGGTAAAAACACCACCATTAGCGGAAATGTTATTTGTTAAGAATATATCTCCCCCGCTTAAGGTTATATCTCCAGCAGCGGCGTCAGAATTACCGTTTGTATTTATAAAATTAAAAGTAATGTTCCCGGTAGCTGTTACCCTTATACTTCCGCTTGACCCAGTGGGGCCAGAAGTGTTAAGAGTTAAATTGGAGCCATCAAAAACAATACAATCAACATCCAAACCACCCTGAATTGAGGAAACACCACTTATCGTAACCAGATTGGCACTATCAATATCAAGGTCGCCATTTGAACCAACAAAACTAATACTTGGTATTGTGATATTCCCAACGGAGCCGGCATACAAATCTAATAAAGCAGTACCACTAAGACTAGTAAAAGTAATATTTGCCCCGGAAGAAGAACTATTGTTGGTAGAAACACTTGAATTGCCCATAATATCAAAGGCAGCATTTATCAATACAGGCGCCCCTGAGGTTTTAATCGTGGCAACATTCCAAGTCGGCGAAGCGCCTACAAGATTTGTAAGTGTTACCAAACCTGCGGTCGTACCGGTGGTGATTGACCCGTTATCAATTTTCATATTAGAATGACCACGGCCCGCAGGAGGATCTACAGCATAAGTACCCGTATCAAGGATAACGCTGCCATTACCTTTGGTTTTAATATTACCAACTATATCAATATCGGTACGAACACCATTATTGGGAGTCACTCCGGTACCACCGCTGGTCTTCACCCCAACGTTATTAGTAGCTAGCGTTGAAAAATCCATATTTCCAAGAGCGAATGATACTCTTGTAGTAGCTGAGTCACCCGCTGGAATTGAATTTTGAATAATAAAATTTGTGAAATTATTACCAAGAAGTATGTTCTGGTTTAGATCAAAATCAAAAGTACCTGTCGCGTTAATGGAAGTTCCACCAACAAATGAGAGTCCAGATACATTGCATGTATTCCCACCCCAACCATTGGGGTTGTTAGTGGGACTTGTAGTAAAAGTGGTGGTAACCCTCAGAATTGATCCTGCTAAAGTTATATTACTAGTTACATTTCTTAATATATCAACAGGATCTCCGTTTGGTAATACTTGAAGAACTAAATCGGTACCCTGAAGGACTAAATTATACGCAGGAGTTATCCTGTCTTCCAAACGCAACAGTTCTAAATCCTTGAATAGCCGTGGCCTGAGCAATGAGACAGGCTTTTTGTTTTTCTTTTTGGAAGAGAACATGCTGCGAATCCAAGAGCTTACCATGGGAGAACCTCATATTGATCTGGTACTAAAAAACAAAATATTAAACATTCGTAAAGCTTAAGAACAATGACTGCTTAGGATACCCTAGCTGTGCATCTTTCCCAAATTACGCACTCTAGAGTAAGTCTAATCCCGGTAATAAATAGACGCAAACGATATTTAAATGTAACCTAAATTATTTAAACATCAATGCCCTCAAGAGTGTTAAAACTAACATAATGTGCAATAATAAACTAATCGATAGTTTTTTACACCCTAGACTGTAAACCTAACAATATAAAAGGTTTAGGTAAAATTTAATGGCAGAATACTATTTAAAAAAAGAGTTGCAAAAACTCATATCATTACTTTTGTAAAATTTTCAATTATTTTTCGACCATTGCTAATTACCAAGTGGCCAACTAAAAAGCTGGCTAATTTAGGTGCTTTGTGGGTGTGAAAAAGGGGCAGAAAAGAATAAAGACTAGCCACGGAATGACACGGAATTTCACGGAAGGAAGAATAGCATGGAGCTCCGCATACGCGAAGCTGACGATTGCACGGGGCGCCCTCCCTCCGTCATTCCCGCGTAGGCGGGAATCCAGAAATACAGGCAGTTAAGAAAAGACTAGACCCCCGCATACGCGAAGTTGACGATTGCACAGGGACACCCTTCGGCAAGCTCAGGGGCCGGAATTTATACGGTCAGTGAGCCTGTCGAACTGGCCGAGGATGATTAGAAATAGGGGCCGGGATCAAAGGCATTTTTACCGCCAAGACGCTAAGTTCGCAAAGGTAGAATAGCAATGGTCAATGGGTTTGTTTTAAAGCCCATGCACCGCGCTGCATGGGTCTTCTTTTTACGATGCGGGTTATTTAAGAGACCCACCCACCGCAATGGGGTGGGCTTGAAGACAGAAATACAATTCAGCCAAGACAGCTTCTTAGCGCTCTTTCACTTTTGCTCCAACCCTTCCCAAAGTATGCTACCCAAGCGAATCAGGGTTGCGCCTTCTTGAATTGCAATTTCGAAATCGTTACTCATCCCCATCGATAACTTAGG
>Ga0214919_10002678_pt1 | contig 27698 bp, 21 predicted proteins | sample LL1503_MetaG_FD_177994 | JGI IMG/M metagenome (GOLD analysis project Ga0214919, IMG submission 177994) | Freshwater microbial communities from Lake Lanier, Atlanta, Georgia, United States - LL-1503 | ecosystem: Environmental > Aquatic > Freshwater > Lake | place: USA: Georgia | collected...
GAACGCGGCGAAATCCGCGAGCGCGGCGGGATTGTCGTCGAGGAAACCGGCGAAGATCCAGTCCCGGCCATGGTCGGGGTGCTGCAAGGCCCAGGCGTGCATCTCGCGGCCGAAACCACCGGCGCCGACGATCAGGAGTTTCTTCATGGTCAGGAAAGGAGGGCGACGAGGTCGCGGCCGGTGCGGCAGGCGCGGACCTGCGCGCCGGTGGGCGCGCGGCCATACGTCTGCTCGGCATGGGTGATCACCAGGAGGACGGCCAGCGAATCCCATTGCGGGAGCTGGCCGAGCACCGTGTCGAGGCCGGCGGGGGCCGCGGCCAAGGCATCGACGTCGGCCTGCAAGGCGGCCCAACGGGTTTCTTCGGCGGCGTTCATGGGGAAGGCGGGAGCGGCGCGGTGGGCAGGATGGTCAACGGTCCCAGCGTGAGCGCGGCCGCCCCCCAGGACAACCCGACGCCGAAGCCGCAGGCGACGACGCGCACCGGCCGCGTCCGGAGCTCCGCGCCGAGCGACTCGGCCAAGGCGCAGGGGATCGAGGCGGAACCCTGGTTGCCGAAGCGCTCGACGAGGTCCATCGGCGTCTTGGCGGCGGGGAAGCCGCATTTGCGGCCCACGCTGGAAAGCACGAACCGGTTCGCCTGGTGCAGCACCAGGGCGTCGACGACGGGCTCCGTCCAACCCGCGAGGGCCATCACCTCGGCGATCGCGGCCGGGACCTCGCGCAAGGTGAAGTTGAAGACCTCCGCGCCATCCATGTGCAGGTCGCCCGGATGACGGAGATTGCCGTCGGCATCCGCGCGCTCGACCCAGGGTTCGGGACCACGCGGCGCGCGGGCGCCGCCCGCGGGGACCTCGATGACCCGGGCGCGGGCGCCGTCCGCGCCGAGGACGAAATGCCAGGGACCGGCGGCGGCGGCGCGCACCACCAGGGTCGCGGCGCCGGCGTCGCCGAAAAGCGGATCCGTCGCGCGGTCGCGGGGATTCGTCGCGCGGCTGAGGGTGTCGCCCGCGCAGAGCAGCACCGCGCGCGCGCCGCCGTGCGCGCAGAGCAAGGCCGCCTGCTGGAGTCCGTAGACCCAACCCGAGCATCCCAGGGAGACATCATGCGCCGCGACGGTCCGGGCCAACCCCAGGCGACCATGGAGCAGGCTCGCGTTGTTCGGTTGCGGATGGTCCGGGGTCTGGGTGACGAAGACGACCGCGTCGACCTGGCCGGCGATTTCCGGCGAGGCGGCCAGCAGGCGCGCCGCGGCGTCGGCGCACAAGTCCAACGCGGTCTGTCCGGGCGCCGCGACGAGGCGGCGACGGAGGCCGACCGTCCGGGCCGTGCGCTCCAGCGCGGCGGCGTCCTGGCCCGCGGCCAGCCCGTCCGCGAGGAAGTCGCGGACGAGCGGGCCGGTCGTGACGGCAAGCCCGGCGAGGCGGACGGTGGCGAGGATGGTCTGCATCGGAGGAGAGGATTCAGCGGCCGGCGAACTGGCGCAACCACGACTCGACGCAGAGGACGCCCATGAGGGGGTAGGCGGCGTCGACCTCCCCGCGGGCGTCCGCGTCGAGGAGGGCGATGACGCCGGGGCCATGGAAGATCCCGGTGGCGTCGAGCCGGCCGTCGGCGGCGAGGGCGCGGAGGCGGCGACCATAGCTTCCGTGCAGGAGGCGGCGGAGCGGGAAGCCGAAACCGGCCTTCGGTCGGTCGAGCACCTCGGCGGGCACGAGGCCCCGCATGGCGGCGCGCAGCACGTGCTTCCCGGAGCGCCCATGTTGCTTCAGGTCGTCGGGCAGGCGCTCGGTGAACGCGACCAGGTCCGGATCGAGGAAGGGCACGCGGACCTCGACCCCGCAGGCCATCGCCATCTTGTCGGCGTAGTTCAGGTTATGGTCGGCGAGGAAGAAGCTCCGGTCGAGATGCAGCATCTGGTTCAGGCGGCTGACCCCCGAGGGCAAGGTGGCCAGGGAATCCAGCAATGTGTCGACGGTGCGGAACCGGCGAAGCTCCTCGCGGAAGCCGGGGGCCAGGGCGGGGGCCAGCGCGACATCGTCGAGCCAGAGGAAGTAGCTGGCCAGACGCTCGGCGGGCGGGGCGGCGGCATAGCGGAACAGCTTGGCGAGGCGCCGGCCCCAGGGATTATCCCGCGGCAGCTGGTCGGTGAGATCGGTCAAGCCCTCGCGCCAAGGCCGCGGCATCCAGCCCCAGTAACGCTCGGAGGCCAAGGCCTGGTGGCGACGGTAACCCGAGAAGAGGTCGTCGCCCCCGGCTCCGGAAAGCAGGACCTTGACGCCGCGCTCGCGGGCGGCCGCGCAGATCGCGCGGGTCGCGAAGGCCGCCGGATCCGGGGTCGGCTCGTCCAAGGTGCGGACCAATTCGTCGATCGCGTCAAGGCGGGCGGCCGCCATCGGCACGACGTGGAGCGGGTTGCCCAACCGATCGCTCACCAAACGCGCATAAGGGAGGTCCGCCTCGAACCCCTCCGCCCCGAGGTCATCCCCGGGGACGGGTCCCAACGTGAAGCAGGGGTAGTCGGCGGCGGTTGGCCGCCCTGGCACCGCGTGACAGGCGATCGTGGTGGAATCCACGCCGCCGGAAAGGAACCCGCCCAGCGGGACATCCGCGACCAGCTGGCGGCGGACCGCCTGGGCGACGTAATGCCGGCAGGCGGCGATGGCCGTGGCGCGGGGGAATGCCTGGACCTCCTCGCGGTAATGTTCGGCCGCGAACCGGCCGATGACGGCGCCGGCGCCGGTTTCATCGCACTCGAGGAAGTCCCCCGGGCGGAGCTTGCGGACCCCCCGGGCGGGCGTCCGCTCCCCCGGCGAGTAAAGCAACGCGAGGTAGGAGACGATCGCCCGCGCATCCGGAGCGAGGTCCACGCCCGGCACGGCTAGCAAGGCCTTGAGCTCGGAGGCGAAGGCGAGCCCCGCCGGGGCGCGCGTCCAGTAGAGCGGCTTCACGCCGGCCCCGTCGCGCGCCAGGAGCAACCGGCGTTCCTCGACGAACCAGGCCCCGAAGGCGAAGATCCCGTTCAACCACGGCAGGCAGCGGCGACCATGCCGCGCCAGCAGCTCGACCAGCACCTCCGTATCGCTCGCGCCGCGCAAGGTCGCCCCCTCGCGCTCAAGACGGGCGCGCAGTTCCCGGTAATTGTAGATTTCGCCGTTGAAGACGAGCACGACCCGGCCGCGCGCATCCGTCATCGGCTGGTGGCCGGCCGGGGAGAGGTCGAGGATCGCGAGGCGGACGTGGGCGAGGCCGACGCGACCCTGGGTCCAGACCCCTTGGTCGTCGGGGCCGCGATGAGCCTGGGCCAGGTTCATCCGCGCGAGCAGGTCCGCCCCGAAATCACCGACGAATCCCGCGATGCCGCACATCTCAGGGCGTCCGGAGACCCTCCGCGTAGGTCGCCAGCGAGCGTTCCGCCAGGCGTGCCCAGTCATGCTCCTGCCGGACGTAGGCCGCGCCGGCCGCGCCGAGGCCGTCGGCCGCCGGGTCGAGCACCGCGCCCAGGGCGTCCGCCAAGGCGGGCGCCCCGGGTGCGCACTCGCGCAAGGCGCCGGCCCGCGCCGCCGCGGCCATGTAGCAGCCGCGCGTCGCGACCACCGGCAGCCCATGCGCCATGGCTTCGAGGATGGCGAGCGCCATGCCCTCCGAAACGGAGGCGTGCACGAAAACCTCGGCGGCGGCATACGCGGCCGGCTTGCGGGATTCGTCGAGGAAACCGACCCAGCGGATCCGGCCGGCGAAGGCGGAGCGTTCGGCGAGCGCGCGCAGGGTCCGGCCGTAGGCGTCGTCCGCGGCGCCGACGAGCACCAGGTGCAGCCGTTCGTCGCGCGCGGCCAGGGTCGCGAAGGCGGCGAGGATGTCCTCGACGCGCTTCTTGGGGTTGAGCCGGCCGACGAAAAGGATCACGCGCGCCGCCGCGGGCAAACCGTGGCGCTCGCGGAAGGCTCGCCCCAGCGCCGCGCGGCTCGCCGGGCCGGTCGCCGGCCACCCGACGGGCGCGACCCCATTCGGCAGGACCGTGATGGGCGCCGTGAAACCCAGCGAGCGCAGCTGGGCCTCCTCGCTCCCGGTCAGGGCGAAGACCCCCGTCGCCTGGTTGAGGTTCAACCGGCTGCTACCGCGGATGTAGAGCCGCTTCTTGAGCGCCGCGAAGGACCAGCCGCGGAACAGCGAGGGGTCGAAGGCGCCATGCGGGTGGTAGTAGACGGGGAAGCCGCGCGCCCGGGCGACCGCGCCGACCTGCAGGTCGAGCGGGTGGAACGAGTTATGCGCGTGCAGCACATGGCCCGGGCCCAGCGCCCGCAGGTGCGCCTCGAGGCGATCCGATTTCGCGAGGCCCAGGAAATCGTCGGGCATGAAATATCGGAGCGTGAGGCCGCCATGATCCTCGGTCGCCCCGGCGCGCAGCGCGTTCAGCGCCCAGATCTCCGCCCCCGCGCCGGCGCGACGCTGCGCGCCGGCCAGCTCGAACACCATCTTCTGGACGCCGCCGGCGTAAGCGCCGGGGACGCAGTCATACACGACATGGATGACGGCCTTCATCGGGTCGACGGACCGGGCGGCGGCGCCAGCGTGAGGTCCTCCCGGGCGAGGGGATGGGCCGGGGGCGGATCGAGGACGCGCTGGGCGAAGCCGGGGACGGCATGGAGGATCCAGGCGAAGAGCATCGGCATGTTGTGCACGACCGTGAAGACGAAGATGGAGAGGAGCCCGTCGCGGAAGAGCTGGATGTAGGCCATCGCGAAGACCGTGTAGAGATAACCCTCGAAACGGTGCAACGGCCCGGAGGTCGCGCGCAGGCACCAGCCGGTCAGCAGGTAGCCGAGGAGGAAGGGGATGAGCACCAGCCCGGCATGGCGGAAATTCAGGTAGGATTCGCCGATGTAGGTGATGATGCGGCCTTCCCGGTCGTACTGCCGCCGCGCGGTGGAGATCTCGATCGTGTGGTCCCCGAGGCCCGGTTTGTCCGGCCAGAGCGAACGCGGGATCGGGAGGGTCACGATCGCCAGGTAAGTCGATCCAAAGTAGACCTTGCCGTACTCGTCGGTCATGGTGAGCGCCCCGGCGAACTGATCGAGGAACTGCTCGCTGGAGCCGCCCTCCAGTCCCTTGGTCGAGCGGAAGGAATCGCCCACCAGCTGGGTCGCCTCGGTGAAGTCGCCCGCCTGGACGGCCTGACCGATGGCTTTCAGGCGGGGGAGGACGAGGAAGACCAGGATGGCGCCAAGGAGGATGGATAAGCCCGGCCACCGCCGCCGGCGGGACTGCAGGTAATAGGAGGCGAGGAAGAGCAGCGGCAGCACGAACATGAACCGATGGTAGCCCTGCACCGCGACGAGCGCCAGGTAGGCGGCCGTCGGCAGGAGGAGATACCAGCGGAAGCCCTGCAGGTAGATGAGCAGGCCCAGGCAACCGATCGGCCACATCGCCATGACCTGGAAGTAGTTCGTCTCGGTCAGGGCGTTCGCGGCGGCCCCGCTCGTCTTGGCGGTCAGGAAGACGTAGAACCCGACGGGAAGGCAGATGGCGCTGACGGCGAAGACGATCGCGCGGTTGATCCGGCGCCGGGGGATCGGTTCGTCGGCGTGACGCTCGAACCGGCGATGCGCGAGGAAAGCCGCGGCCGCGAAGACGACCAGGGCGAGGTCGGCGAACAGGAGGGCCCGCTGGAACTCCTCGGGCCGGATGATATCGAAGGCGGCGTTATCCGCGTACATCGGGCTGGCGCCGTCGTAGAGCTGCCACGCGCGCGCGCTGAAACTGTAGGCATGGAACAGCAGGTAGGTCGTGACCGGGTGCCAGAACGAGAGCCGCGACCCGAGGAGGACCACGACGCCGATCAGCAGCACGGCGTCCAGCAAGAGGTAAGGGAGCCAGGCGGCCATGTCAGCGGGTCTTCTTGAGGCGATCGCCGGCGACGGCGGGGACGAAGCGGACCTTCGTCGGCACCTTATGGCGGTCGAGCCGTTCCCGGCAGGCTTGGCGCAGCGCGGACCGCACCGTCTCGGCGTCCTGGCCGGGTGCGAGCACCACGTCGGCCACGACCGTCTGGCCGGTCAGGGGACTGCGCTCGCCGGAGACGCGGCAGTCGCGGATGCCGGGGACCGACAGCAGGACCGCCTCGACCTCCACGGGCATGAGCTTCTCGCCGCCGACGTTGATCTGCTCGCCCAGGCGCCCGAGGATGCGGAGCGCCCCGTCGGGGCGGACCTCGACGCGGTCGCCGGTCCGGAACCAGCCCTCCGCCGTGAAACGCTCGTTCGAGGCGTTGAGATAACCGGCGACCTGGGTGCGGCTGCGCAACCATAGCTCATCCTCCACGACCTTCCACTCCAACCCCGGGTCGTCGAACTTCAGGAACGTCGACCCCGCCTCGGGACTTTCGGTCCGGAAGATGCCGGTCTCGCTCGTGCCGAAGGTCTGGATGAAACGGACCTGCGGGAAGGCCGCGCGCAACCGCGTGAGCAGGCTGGCCGGCATCGGCTCGGTGCCGTAGGTGATGACGCGCAGCGAGGCCAGGTCCGCGGGGGGCGCGCCCGCCGCCAGCAGGAGGTTGAGGAACGTCGGGGTCGCCGGCAGCACGGCGACGTGATGATCCCGGATCGCGTCGACCACGGCGGCGATGGAACGGTCCGCCGGGACCACGAGCGGCGCGCCCGTGGCCAGGGCGCCGAACAACGTGTTGAGGCCGCCGATGTGGTCGAAGCCGAGCAGCGCGAGGACGGGCAACCGGTTGGGGCGCCGCGCGGCATACGGGGCGAGCAAGGCGGGGAAGTCCTGGACCATGGCCTTCGGCCGACCGGCGGTGCCGCTGGAGAAGAGGACGAGGCCGGCCGCGCCGCGGGCCGCCAACGCGCGGAGCAAAGGTTGCGCGGGCGGCTCGGCCACCCGCGGCAGGAGCCGATGGGCGAGGCCTTCGGTGGCGACGACCCACTGGACGTTGACTTCGGCCAGCTTGGCCGGGTGCTCGGCGGGATTGCCGGCGAGCGGCACGGCGAAGTGCCCGGCCTCCGCCAGGGCGAGCAACCACGCGGTCGCGGCGGGTCCGTGGCCCCCGAGGACGGCGAACGTCGTCGGTTGGCTCAACCCGAGCGCGCCGAGCGCGCGCCGCGCCTCCGCGACGAGGTCGGCCAGCTGGGCGTAGGAAGCGACGCCCCAGGGACCGATGAGCGCGGGGTTCGCGCCGAACCGGGCGCATTTCTCGATGAAGCGGGCCGGCATGTCAGGCGACCTCCCCGAGGTAGTGGATGGATCCGGTGACGAGCTCCGGGTCCGTCGCGTGCCGGAAAAGGAAATCGACCGCCTCGGCGAGCGTGGTGCCGGCGGGCCGGCCGATCCGCTGGTTCAGCCGCGCGAGCTGCCCGGCCCCGACCGCGCGGGTGAGCCGCGTGTCGACCGGGCCGAGGCCGACGGCGGCGACGACGATGCCCTGCGCCGCGAGCTCGCGCGCGGCGACCCGCGTGAGCGCCTCGACCGCCGCCTTGCTGGCGACGTAGGCGGCCTCCCCTTCCAGGGCGAGCGGCACCGCGACGGTGGTGACGTTGAGGATCCGGCCCCGCCGGGCGCGGACCATGGCCTTGCCGACGGCCTGCAGGCAATGGAAGGCGCCGAGGTAGTTGACGCGCATCAGCTCGGCGGCCGTCTCCGGGGGCGTCAGCAGCAACGCGTTCATCGCGGCGGCGCCCGCGTTGTTCACCAGCAGGTCGATCGTCGCCCCGTCCGCCGTGATCGCGGCGACCGCGGCGCGGACGGCGACGGGGTCGCCGACGTCGACCGCGTGCGCGCGGAAACCGGGCGGCGCCCAGGCGTCGGGCTGGCGCGAGAAGCCATGCACCGTCCACCCGGCGGCGAGCAGGCGCTCGACGAGGGCGCGGCCGAGGCCGCGCGAGGTTCCGGTGACGATGGCCAGGGGCATGTTCAGGCGGCGAGGGTCGCCACGATGTGGTCCGCGAGGAGGCCGGCGCGGCGGAACGGCGAGGTCAACCGGCTCATCGCCTTCTCGTCGGCCAGGACCACATCCCGCCCGGTGGCGCGGCGGATGTCCTCCTCGAGGTCGGCGATCAGCGTGACGAGCCCGATGCTGTCGAGCGCGGAAGCCTCGCCGAAGAGCCGGGTCTGCTCGTCGGCGCGCTCCAGCTCGGGCTTACCGAGCTCGCGCCCGAGGGCGGCGAGCCGATGGAGGACGAGGCGCAGGGCTTCGGTTCGGGTGAGCATGGGCGTCAGGCGGCGGCTTCGAGGGTGGCCACGAAACGCTCGGCCAGGTCGGCCCGGGCGAAGCAGGTCTCGGCGAGACGGCGGGCGGCGGCGCCTTGGCGGGCGCGGCGCTCCGGATCGGCGGCCAACGCCTGCAGCGCGTCGGCGAAGGCCGCCGGGTCGCCGGGAGGCACGACGACGCCGGCGTCGTGCGCGGCGATCAAGCCGGCCAGCCAGCCTGGGTAGTTGTTGATCACCGGGATGCCGGCGGCGACGTAGTCGAAGAACTTGTTCGGGGACGTGCCGTCGCGGAAGGCCGGCACGTCGCGCAGCACCATCAGGCCGCAATCCAGCGAGGCGGTGACGGCACCGAGCTCCGTCTTGGGCAGCGGGGGGAAGAAACGGCACTGGTCGAGCCCTTCGGCGGCCGCCTGCGCGGCGAGCCGCTCCTTCTCCTTGCCATCGCCGATGAACACGAGCTTCACGCGCCGGTCGCCCCGGCGCCGGAGCTCGCGCGCGACGTCGAGCAGGGCGTCGAGGCCGTTGGCCGGGCCATGCGCGCCCGTGAAGCCGGCGAGGAAATCCCCGGGGGCGAAGCCCGGCAGCGCGGCGGCCCGGCGGCGCGCGGGATGGAACGTCCCGAGGTCGGCGCCGTTCGGGATGAGGACCACCCGTTGCCGGACCGGAGCCTTGCGCCGCACCCCGCGCACCATCCCCGGGGAAAGCGCGATCACCGCGTCGGCCGAGCGGTAGGCCGCGGCTTCGAGGAGGGACATCGCGCCCAGCAGGCAGGGATTGCGTAAACCCAACGCGCGCGGCAGCTCGGGCCAGAGGTCGCGCACCTCGAAGACGAAGGGCACCCCGCGCGCGGCCCGCGCGACGATGCCGGGCACCGCCGCGGTCAGCGGGGTGGACGTGGCGAAGACGAGGTCCGCCTCGAGCGTGAGCGCCAGCCGGACCGAGCGGGCGGCGAAGCGGAGGAAGGTCCAGGCGCGGCGGGCGACGCCGTCGCGGTTGGCGTAGGGAAGCGGCAGCGAGATCACGTCGATCCCGTCGACGAGGCCGCGATGCCAGCCTTGGGCCGCGTCGAACGGCAGGTCCAGACCGGACTGCGCGTGGGCGCCGCACACCATCGTCACCTGGTGCCCGCGCGCGAGCAAGGCCCGGGCGAACTCATACGAGCGCGTGCCGGCGGAACCGGCGGGCGTGGCGAAGTGCTGATGGAAATACAGGACGCGCACGGGCGGGTCAAAGCGGCTCGCGCTCGAGGATCTCGCGGATGCGGCCGGCGGCGGCTCCATCGCCATAAGGGTTGCGCAGCGCCGCCCGCCGGGCGTATTCGGCCGGATCGCGGAGCAGGCGCGCGGCCTCGGCCGCGATGCGAGCCGGATCCGTCCCCACGAGCACGCAGGTGCCGGCGGCCACGCCCTCCGGGCGTTCCGTGTCATCACGCAGCACGAGCACCGGCTTGCCCAGCGACGGGGCCTCCTCCTGCACGCCGCCCGAATCGGTCAGCACGAAGGTCGCGCGGTCGAGCAGGCGGATGAAGTCGAGGTAGTCGGCAGGGGGGAGCAAGGCGATGCGGGGATTGCCCTGCAGCAGTCGACGCACCGGTGCCTGCACCTGCGGGTTGAGGTGCGCCGGATAGACCACGCCCAGCGCCGGGTGGTCCGCGGTGAGCCGCAGGAGGGATTGGCAGATACGCTCGAAGCCTTCGCCGAACGACTCGCGACGGTGACCGGTGACGAGCACCCACGGGGCGCCGCCGGGGACGAGGTGGCGCTCGGCGAAGCCGGCGGGGAGCCCCAGCCGGGCCGCGAACGCCGGCAGCTCCGCGGGCGCGAGGCGCGACCGTTCGCGGGCCCCGAGCAAGGCGTCGACCACCGTGTTGCCGGTGACGTGGCAATGCGCCGGATCCACGCCCTCGCGGAGGAGGTTGGCGCGGGCGCCTTCCGTCGGGCAGAAATGCCAGCGCGCCAGCGTGGAGGTCACCCGGCGGTTCATCTCCTCGGGGAACGGCGCGCGCAATGAGCCGGTCCGGAGGCCCGCTTCGACGTGACCTACGGGGATGCCCGAGTAGAAGGCGGCCAGGGCGGACCCCAGGACGGTGGTGGTGTCGCCCTGCACGAGGACGACGTCGGGGTGGTGGCGATCGAGCCAGCCGCAGACCGCGCTGACGACGCGCCCGGTGAGTTCCGGCAAGGTCTGGCCGGGGCGCATCAGGTCGAGGTCGTGGTCGGCCTTGAGGTCGAACGCGGCGAGCGCCTGATCGAGCATCTGGCGATGCTGGGCGGTGGCGACCAGGACCGGACGGAGCCGGGTCGAGGCGCGCAAGGCGAAGTAGACCGGGGCCATCTTGATGACCTCGGGACGGGTGCCGACGATGAGGGCGACGGTGCGCATCAGTTTTCGAGGGGGAAAGTTTCGCCGTCGACGACCACGGCGTCGGCGCGCAGCTGCACCGCGCAGCCCAGGGAGGTCACGAAGGTGACCGCCGGGCCCACGGCCGTGAGGCGCCGCGTCCAGGCGGGCTCGCGCCGGCCGTAGCGAGGGGCGAAGAAGCCTTCGCCGGTGTGGGTGTCCGCGGTGATCCAGGCTTCCTGGGACGGCAGGGAGCAGGCGACCGAAAGCTTTTCGAGCGCCGCGCGGGTCCGGCCGTGCCACCGGAGTTCGCAGCGACTCGCCGGGTCCGGGGCGCGCACCCGATCGATGATGACGAACCCGCGCGGGAAGCGCAGCACCCGCCGCTCGCACCGCGCCCCCCCGAGGTCCCGGAGGCTCGCGCCCAAGCCGTGGCCCGCGGCGACGGCGGCGCAGGCGCGCCAGGGCAGCCAGAGGAAGCGCGCGACCTTGCGCATGGGGCCGCGCCGATCGACCGTCACGACGTTATGGTGGAGGGCCGAGCCGAAGTCATCGGGACCTTCGCCCGCGTAGGTGTAGGTGCCGACGTCTTCGGCGAGCCACTCGCCCTCCCAACGCAGGGACACGTGGAGCTGGTCCGCCTGACTAGGCCGATGCCGCCAAGGTGCGCGCATCGGCGCGCGGAAAAAAGCGGTCCCGCGAGGGTGACGCAACAGGCCGACGCCGGAGGCGGGACAGGAGATCCGTCCGCCGCCCACCGCGGCGCGCGCGGAAAGGGGCATCGGCCCGACGAGCAGCAGCGCGGCTTCGTCCCAGGGGCCGGCGGACGGACGCTCGCCCAGGAAGAGCGCTTGGGCGGCGACGACGGCCGGGCGGAAGTCGCCAGGAGCCAAGCCGCTCAGCGGGAAGAGGTCTGCGCTGTCGTCAGCGCCATAACGCGGCACGGTGCCATCGGGCTCCAACAGGTTCGCCAAGAACCCGGTCGCCAGGCCGACGCGCGCGCGGGTCCGCGGCGGCAGGCTCCCGCCTTCGGCCGCGAGGACGACCTCCGCCCAGGTCATGAGCTGCAGGAAGAGCCGGTGGTAGTTCGAGGAATGCTGGCTGAAGCCTCCGTCCTCAGGGGCGACCAACGCGTCGACCTGCGGGAAGAGCGTCTCCAATCCCTGGTCGCGCCAGGCCGCGGATGCCGGCAAACCCGGCCAGAGGGCTCCAGCCGTGAAGAGCCCGAGCGACTCGCTGATGCCGTGGTTGTTCTGCTGCGAAAGGGCGTAGCCCAGATGCGCGCGGATCCGCCCCGCGGTCGCGGCTGCCAGGCGGGCCGCCGCCCGCAAACGAGCATCCGTCGTGGCCGGTTGGTCGCGGAAAGCCTGGAGCGCGAACGCCACGGCGATGAGCCGCATCGACGCCTCCTGTCCGCACATCCATTGCGGCCCGCGGTTCGGCGGGTTCGCCTCCATCCAATTTTCCAGCAGGAGCCAGAAGCGCTCGACATGCCGGGGCTCGCCATCGAGGACCCAGGCCCGCACCAAGGGGTAGACCCAGGCGAACCGCGAGAGCTCCCAGAGGCCCTTGATGTCCACGGGACCCCCGGTGGACAGCTTCGTCCAATGCGCCGAGGCGTCGACAGTCGCTCCGTCGAGCACGCTGACGTGCCAACGCGGCGGCGATCCGGCCTCGACCAGGTCATGGTTGAAGATCCGGAAGCGGCCGCGCGCGAACAAGTCGGCCTCCGCGACGGGGGAGTGTCCGTTGGCGACCGCCCAAGCCTCGACGTGAGGGGCCAGGTAAGCGCGCTCGATCTTGGCGATGGGGAGACGCGGGGCGGAGCGACGCCAGCGGTCCGCATAGTCGGCCGGCACGTCGACCTCGTCCCAGGTCCGGACGGGGCAACGCCGCTCTAGCCAACCGCTGGCGCGCTCGGCCTTGAACCAAAGCCGGCGCAAGAACCACGCCGGTCCGAGATGAGCGAAGGCCGAGAAGTACAAGGGAATCAGCGGATCTGGCCGCGCGTATCGATGAGAGCCTTACCGCCCAGATCCGCCAAGGTCAGCGCACCAAAGGCGCGATGGTCGACCAGGAGGACGACCGCGTCAGCCCGCGCCAGGGCGGTCGGCAGGTCGACGAGTTCGGCGCGGCCGGCGAGGCCGGCGGGCAAGGCGGCGATGTGCGGCTCCACCGCGAGAACCCGGTACCCTTCGGCGGCGAGGTGGACCGCGATGTCGAGCGCCGGGGATTCGCGGAGATCGTCGACGTTCGCCTTGAAGGCGAGCCCCAGGCAGGCGAGGGCGGCGCCGGCCGGGACTTGGGCGCGGATACGCGCCAGCACATGACCCGGCTTGGCGTCGTTCACCTCGCGGGCGGTCCGCAGGAGGCGGGCCTCGGCCGGGGCGGCGTCGATGATGAACCACGGGTCGACCGCGATGCAATGCCCGCCGACGCCCGGCCCCGGTTGCAGGATCTTCACGCGCGGGTGGCGATTGGCCAGGCGGATGAGCTCCCAGACATCGACCCCCAGCCGGTCGCAGATCATCGAGAGCTCGTTGGCGAAGGCGATGTTCACGTCGCGGAAGGCGTTCTCGGCGAGCTTGGCGAGCTCGGCGGTGCGCGCGTCGGTGACGAAGATCTGCGCGGTGCAGAAAGTCTCGTAGAGGGCCTTCGCTCGCGCGGCGGCCGCCGGCGTGAGCCCGCCGACGATGCGGTCGTTGGCGATGAGTTCCTTGAGCATCTGCCCCGGGAGGATCCGCTCCGGGCAATGCGCGTAGAGCAAACCCGGGGCCGCGCGGCCGATTCGACGTAGTTCGTCCTCGAGCCAAGCCTTGACCTGCTCCGTGGTGCCCACCGGCGAGGTCGACTCGAGCACGATGAGGTTGCCGGCGGCGACGACGGGCGCGAGCGAACGGGCCGCCGACTCGACGAAGGATAGGTCCGGCCGACGGACGCCGTCGGGAGCCACCACGAAGGGGGTCGGCACGGCGATGATGAAGGTCTCCGCCGAGGCCGGCGTAGTCGCGGCCCGCAGGTTGCCCGACTGGACGGCGGCGCGGACCAGGACGTCGAGGTCGGGCTCCCGGATATGGATACGTCCCTCGTTGATCGTGGCGACCACCTCCGGCAGGACATCGACGCCGAGCACGGAGCGGCCCTTCGTCGCGAAGATCGAAGCGGTGGGCAGGCCGATGTAGCCGAGGCCGAGGACGCAGAGGGAGGTCATGCGAGTTCGAGGAAGGGGGGCAGGTGGGCCCGAGGGCCGGAAACGATGCTGGTCCGACGGACGGATCAACCGGGCGGCGCCTTCATGCCCTGCATCCGGATGCTCCAGCGGGAGACTTCTTCGATCTCGTCGAGCGGGATGGGCGGCGGGGCAACGTGATGGGCGGCGTCCAGGAAAGCGGAAAGTGCTTCGCGATGGCCTTTGCCGCGGGCGGGACCGCCGAGCCAGGCCGGTCGGGCCGAAGCTCCCGGGAGGTTGATGGAACGCAGCGAACGCCAGTTGTCGACCTCGGCCGACCAACCGTCTCCGGCGACGGCGATGCGTTCCTTGGGCAGATGGGCCGGGAGGTCCGTGCGGTAGTGGAGCACGGCGGCGTCACCGTTGGCGAACGCCAGCTCGAAGCCGCCGCCATCCTGTCCGTCCTGATCGCGTGACAAGCAGCGGACGGAGACGATCGGGCTGCCCGCCAGGAAGCGCAGCAGGTCCACGAAGTGGCAGGCCTCGCCGACGATGCGTCCCCCGCCCTGCCGCGGATCGAGCGCCCAATGGTCGGCGGGGAGGCGGCCCGCGTTGACCTCGACCGTGAAACGGCGCGGCCCCGGCTGCGCCGCGAGCGCGGCGCGCAGGCGGACGGCGAGCGGGGCGAAACGGCGGTTGAAACCGACGGCCAGGACGGCGTGATCCCCGGACGCGCGCGCGACGGCCAGCGTCGCGTCGAGGTCGGCTTCGGTCAGCGCGAGCGGCTTCTCCACCCAGGCCGACCTGCCGGCACGGAGCGCCGCGCGGGCGAGTTCGCCATGTTCATCATGGCGGGTCGCGATGAAGACCGCCTCGAGCCGCGGATAATCGAGCATCACGGCGACGTCGGTCGTCGCCGTCGCGGCATCGCCGGCCAGCCGGCGGGCGGAAAGCCCATGGGCCGAAGCGAAGGAGCCGGGCGCGCGGCCGAGGCGGCGCAGCGCCGGCACGAGGACCCGGGAGGCGAAGTTGCCGCAGCCGATGACCCCGAGCCCGCCGAAGCGGGGCGCTTCCTGCCCGCCGGCTGCGGCGATCGTGCGGGCGAGGGCTCGGTCCGGGACGGCGTACTCGATGAGCAGGCCATAGGCGCCGGGGCGACGGAGGTCTTCGTAGATCCCGGGCGCCTCGGCGAACGGATGACGCGAGGTCAGCAGCGGGGCGACGTCGAGGGAACCGGTCGCCATGAGCCCGAGGACTTCGTCGAAGTTGGCCCGCGCGGACGAAGGGTCGGCCGGGTCGGCGGAGCCGTAGGAACGCGAGACCTGGAACGAGACCTCGTTCGCGTAGAAATCGGCGCGGTTGAGGCTGAGGCCCGCGACACCGACGAGGACGACGCGGCCGCGGCGGCGGCAAAGGCGCGCGGCGAGGTTCACGGGCTCGTCGGAAGAGGTGCTGGCCGTGATGAGCACGCCGGCCGCGCCGGCCGCCAACGCCGCCGGCGCAGACGTGGCGGGATCCCAGACGATCGCCCCCGCCTGCGCGGCGGCGGCGCGCTTGGTGCCGTCGGGATCGATGCCGACGACGGTGACGCCGCGGGCCCGGAGCAGACGGACGGCGAGCTGGCCGATGAGGCCGAGCCCCATGACCACGACCGTGTCACCCGGACGCGCCTCGACGAGGCGAATGCCTTGCAGCGCGACGGCCGCGAGCGGCGTGAAGGCGGCATGGTCGGCGGGGACGCCGGCCGGGACGCGCGCGGCGAAGGCCGGGTCGGCGGAGACGACCTCGGCGTGCGGCGAGTTCGAGACCACCAGGTCGCCGATGGCGAAGCCGGGGACTTCGCCTGCATCGAGGACTTCGCCCACGTGGCAATAGCCGAGCGGGATCGGCTGGGCGAGCTTGCCGCGGACGGCGGCCAGCGTCGGGAAGAGTCCTTCGCCGCGGATCTTGGCGAGCACGGCGCGGCATTTCTCCGGCTGTTGGCGCGCCTTGCTCAGCCAGCCGCCGCGGCCGAACTCGACCAGCATCCGTTCGGTACCGAGCGAGACCAGCGAGCACCGCGCGCGCACGAGCAGGCGACCCCGGCGCGGACCGGGAGCCGGGACGTCGATGAGTCGGGTTTCGCCCGAATCCAGATGCTGGATGAGCTGGCGCAAAGGAAGACGTCAGGGCGCGGGGACGCGGCCGGCGGACGACTGCTCGGTGAAGGCCGCGAGCGCGGCGATCGCCAGGGCGAGGACGCAGAGCAGCGGCGTGAACCAGCAAAGCAGGTCGAAGCAGGCGTGCAACCCGAAGAGCAGCAGCAGCGCCGCCAGCGGGATCGCCTCGGGGTGGCCGGGCCGGAAGGCCGCGCGCACCTTGCGACCGAGCCAATAAAGGAGGACGCCGAGCGGGAGCAGGCCGAGCAGGCCGACCTCGGCGAAGAGCTGCAGCCAGTCGTTGTGGGCGTAGAGGGCGCGGACGCGGAGACGGCCGCGGTCGTCCTGCAGGGCTTTCTGCTCGGCCTGGTAGACCGGGGAGACCCAACGGTAGGAACCGGCGCCCCACCCCGTCCAAGGCTTGTCCATGGCCATCCGCCAGGTCGCGGCGCGCAGCGGCGCGCGATCGTCGGCGCCCGCCTGCCGGTAGCGATCGGCCTTGCCCTTGGCCTTCTCGGCCAGCTTGTCGAAGTCGGCCACCGCCCCCAGCGCGAGGACGATCGCCGCGAGCGCCCCGACGGTGGCCCACACGCCGCGGCGGACTTCCCCGTGGCCGTCGCGGAAACCGCGGAACAACGTGAGCGGCGTGGCGACCAGACCCAGGAGGCCGACGACGATGACGGCACCGATGCTGTTGGTCAGGGCGGCGAACAAGGCCAGCATGACCGCGGCGAACGCGGCCACCAGGTGCGGACCGCCGCGGGCGGCGGCCTCCCCGGCGCGCCGGAGATGCCAGCAGGCGAGCGCGAGGGCCAGCCCCGCGTTGAGGTAGAGGTAGGCGCCGGCGTGGTTGCGGTTGATGAACGTCCCGTAGACCTGCGCCTCGCGCGGGATGACGAACCCGAGGATCGTACCGTAGCTGGGCTGGTTGAGGTAGCCCCACACCGCGAAGAGCCCGGCGGTGACGACCGAGACCCAGGCGAGGGCGACGAGCCCGCGGCGACGCAGCCCGACGGCGCGCAACGCGCAGAAGAGCGCCCAGGGGCCGGCGAGGATCATCAGCACGCGCCACGCGTTCATGGCCCCTGGATCCAGTTCGTCGGACCGCAGCGGGGCGCGCAGACCCGACGGCAGCCAACCCCACGGTCGTTCCGGGACGATCCGCCAGAACAGGTCGCGCTCGACGACCGTGCCGTAGGCGTTCCACGCCTGGACCGCGACATAGGCGGCGAAGGCCACGCCGGCCCAGAAAGGCGCCGACCGGCGCAGGCGCGCCCAAGCCTCGGGCGCCACGGGCGCGTCGCCCAGGAGCGCGAGGGCGAGGAGCTGTCCGCCCAGCGCGGCGACGGGGAAGGCGAGGGCCTCCCACCACGGATCGCTGGCCCAGGCGAAGGTGGGCGCGACGAACGGGAGCAACCCGGGTTCGTCGCTGCCGTTCAAGGCCTGCGCGGTGCGCACGGCGGCGATCAGACCCCAGGCGCACCAGACCCCCGCCGCGATGAGCTGGATCCGGCGACCGCCCCAGGCCGCGACGAAGGCGGCGACGCCGAGACCCAAGGTCGCCGCGACCACCCAGAACACGACCCCGCCCCAGCCCCACGGGCCGAGGGCCAGCAGGAGCGCGGCGATCCCCGCGACGGCCCGTTCCCGGGAAGTCAAGGAAGCGTGATGGAGGGGGGCGACCGGCACGGGCGGAGGTTCAGACGAGACCGGCCTGGTAGATGTCGTGGATGCGGAGCAGGCCGAGGCAACGCGCCGAGTCCGTCGCGGTCACCGGTAGCACCGAGATCTGGGAAGGCCGGTCCTCCATGATGCGGGCCGCTTCGCCCAGCGGCATGGCCGCGTGCGCCCGGATCGGGTCGCGCGTCATGATCTCCGCCGCCGTCGCCGTGTTCAGGTCGACGCCGCGGCTCAAGGCGCGGCGCAGGTCGCCATCGGTGATGAGGCCGGCCAAGGCGCCGTCCGGCTGCAGGATGACCGCCGCGCCCAGCGGGAACTTCGTCATCGCGATCACGGTGTCGCGAAGCGACGCCGTGGGGGCGACCTGCGCGCAACGTTCCAGCGGCTGCAAGGCCTCGCCCACCGTCAGGAGCAGGTTGCGGCCCAGCTGCCCCGCCGGGTGGAAGCGGGCGAAATCGGCGGCGCCGAACCCGCGCTTCGTCATGAGCGCGGCGGCGAGGGCGTCGCCCAAGGCCAAGGTGAGCAAGGCGCTCGTCGTCGGCACCAACCCCAGCGGGTCCGCCTCCGGGCGCGCGCCGATGTCCAGCACCACGTCGGCCTGGCTCGCCAGGGGCGACTGCAGGTTGCCGACGATGGCGATCAACGGGGACTTGAAACCGCGCAGCACCGGCAGGAGCCGCACCAGCTCGGCGGTCGAACCCGAGCGGGAGATGAGGATGACCGGGTCGCCGGGCTGCAGGATGCCGAGATCGCCATGCACCGCGTCGGCGGCGTGCAGGAAGATCGCCGGCGTCCCCGTGCTGCAGAGCGTCGCGGCGACCTTCTGGCCGATGAGGCCGGATTTGCCGACGCCGCAGAGGACGACCTTGCCCGGATGTCCGGCGATGAGGTCGACGGCCTGGGTGAAGGCGCCGTCCAGACGCGAGGCCAGTTCGCCGAGGGCGGCGGCTTCGGCCTGCAGGAGGGCGCGGGCGGAATGGAGGGGGGTGGTCATGGTAGGAGGTGAAAGTTGATGGGTTGATCGGTTGGCCCGTTGGCCGGAGAGGCGAAGGGACGACGGTGATCCGGCGATCGGCCGGCCGATCGGGACTCAGACGATTTCATTGCTCAGCCCGGTCCTGGTTTCGTTTTCCGCCCAAGGGGCCAACCGATCAACGGTTCTTCCCGGCCACCATGCCCCGGGCGACCGCGAGGTCCTCGGGGGTGTCGATGGCGACGGGATGATAATCGGTGACGACGGTCTGGAAGGTGCGGCCGTGCGCGAGGAAGCGGAGCTGCTCGAGCGATTCGGTCGCCTCCAGCTCGGTGGCCGCGAGCTGGGCATAGCCGGCGAGGGTCGCGCGGTCGTAGCCATAGACGCCGATGTGCACCCAGTAATCGCGGCGCGCGACCCATTCGGAGGGATCGACCCCGCGGAGATGCGGGATCGGGCTGCGCGAGAAGTAGATCGCCTCGCCGTTCTCGGCGCGGACCACCTTCACCACGCTGGAGGCGAGCAACCGCTCGGCGGTGGCGATGCGGGAGACCGCGGTGACAAGGGGACAGCGCGTCTCCTGCCAGCGGGTGATGAGCCCGTCGAGCAGGTCCGGCTGGATGAACGGCTCGTCACCCTGCACGTTGAGGAAGAAGTCGCCCGGCAGCCGGTCGATCACGCTCGCCATCCGCGCGGTGCCGGAGGGGCAGGCCGGGTCGGTCATCAGCACCTCGGCGCCGAAACCCCGCGCCACGCCCGCCACCTCCTCGGAGTCGGTGAGCAGGACCACGCGATCGGCTTGGCGGACCTGGCGGGCGCGTTCCCACACGTGCTGGACGACGGGCTTCCCGCCGAGGTCGAGCAGGACCTTACGCGGCAGGCGCGTGGAGGCGATGCGAGCGGGGATGCAGAGGGTGACGGAGGGCATTGGGATTCGAGGAATGGAAGGCGGGGTGGCGGGCACGAGGGCCGGCGGACTGCGGCGGTGCGGCCACCGGTCGCGCCGGAATGCCGGCGTCCAAGGTTGGGCGACAAGGCCCTAGCCCTGCTCTTTTCGCGCGAAGCACGCGATCACTGCCGCGCCTCGGCGGCGTTCGCGAGGTACCACTCGTAGGCGCGGCGGACGCCTTCCTCGAGGGAGATGCGCGGGGCCCAGCCGAGGGCGCGGATGCGCGTCACGTCCATGAGCTTGCGCGGCGTGCCGTCGGGCATCGCCGGATCGAACTCGAGCCGGCCCGTGAAACCGGTGACCCGAGCCGTCAGCTCGGCAAGGCCGCGGATGGAGATCTCCTCGCCGGAACCGACGTTGATCGGGCCTGGTTCGGCGTAACGGTCGAGGAGGAGAAGACACGCCGCCGCGAGGTCGTCGGCGTGCAGGAATTCGCGGAGCGGCGAGCCCGTCCCCCAGAGGCGGAGGGTCGCGTCGCCGCGGAGCCGGGCCTCGTGCATCTTCCGGATCATCGCGGGCAGGACGTGGGATTTCTCGAGCGAGAAGTTGTCGCCGGGTCCGTAGAGGTTGCACGGCATGGCGCTGATGAAGTCGCAGCCGAACTGGGCGCGGGCATGATCGCAGAGCTTGATGCCCGCGATCTTGGCGACGGCGTAGGCCTCGTTGGTCGGCTCAAGCGGGCCGGTGAGGAGCGAATCCTCGCGGATCGGCTGCGGGGCGTGCTTCGGGTAGATGCAGCTCGAGCCCAGGAAAAGCAACTTGCGGACGCCGACCTGCCGGGCGCCCTCGATGACGTTGACCGCCATCGCCAGGTTGTCGTGCAGGAAGTCGTAAGGCTCGGTCGCGTTGGCCTTGATCCCGCCGACGCGCGCGGCGGCCATGACGACAATGTCCGGTCGCTCGGCGGCGAGGAAGGCGCGCGTGGCGGTCCCGTCGCGCAGATCGAGCTCGGCCGAAGTCCGCGTCACGAGCCGGTCATGGCCCGCGGCGCGCAGCGCGCGGACGAGCGCGGCCCCGACCATCCCGCGGTGGCCCGCGACGTAGATCTTGGCGGCGCGGTCCATCAGCGCCGGGCTTGGGCGACCGCCTGCAGGTCGTGGTCGACCATCTTCTGCACGAGCTGCTCGAAGGAGGTCTGCTGCGGGTTCCAGCCGAGCTCGCGGACGGCCTTGCGCGGGTCGCCGAGCAGCTGCTCGACCTCGGTCGGACGGAAATAACGCGGGTCGACGGCGACGAGGGTCCGGCCGGTCTTCCGGTCAACGCCCTGCTCCGCGACGCCCGCGCCGCGCCACTCCAGCTCGAGGCCGGCGCGGCGGAAGGCGTGCGTGCAGAACTCGCGGACGGTATACATCTTGCCCGTGGCGATGACGAAGTCGTCCGGCTGCTTGTGCTGGAGGATGAGCCACATGCACTGCACGAAGTCGGGGGCGTAGCCCCAGTCGCGCTGCGCGGAGAGGTTGCCGAGGTAGAGGCAATCTTGGCGGCCGTGGACGATGTTCGCGACGGCGAGGCTGATCTTGCGGGTGACGAAGGTCTCGCCGCGGCGCTCGGACTCGTGGTTGAAGAGGATGCCGTTGGAGGCGAACATGCCATAGGCCTCGCGGTAGTTGCGGGTGATCCAGTAGGCGTAGATCTTGGCGGCCGCGTAGGGGCTGCGGGGGTAGAACGGGGTGGTCTCGGACTGCGGGACCTCGACGACCTTGCCGTAGAGCTCGGAGGTCGACGCCTGGTAGACGCGCACCTTCCGCTCGAGCTGGAGGATGCGGACCGCCTCGAGGAGGCGGAGCGTGCCGAGGCCGTCGGTGTCCGCGGTGTATTCCGGGATGTCGAACGAGACCTTCACGTGGGACATCGCGCCGAGGTTGTAGATCTCGTCAGGCTGGATGTCGCCGATGAGCCGGATCAGCCCCGTGGCGTCGCCCAGGTCGCCGTAGTGGAGGTGGATCTTCTTGACGTGGATGTCGCGCACGAGGTCCTCCATGTAGAGGTGCTCGATGCGGGAGGTGTTGAAGGAGGAGGACCGGCGGATGACGCCGTGGACCTCATAGCCCTTCTCGAGCAGAAATTCGGCGAGGTAGGAGCCGTCTTGACCCGTGATGCCGGTGATGAGCGCGCGTTTTTTCATGGAAGGGAAAAGGTCAGGCCGGGGGCGTCTTCGCCTGGGCGATGATGCGGGAGCTGCTGTCGATCTTGGCGCCGAGGCCGTCGATGAGGAGGGCGCCGTGTCGCCGCAGGACGGCGAGCTCGGGGATGTTGCCCGCATGCCGGTCGCCGCCCTTGCAGAAGACGGCGTCGGCGCCGGCCGCCTTGGCCTCGGCGAGCAGGAGCTCGAGCGTCGCGCACACCGACCCATCGGCATCCACGGCAAGGACCGCGCGATCGACGACGCGCAAGGCGCGGGTCACCGCCAGCCGGGTCTCCTGGTCGATGAAGGCCTGGCCCTTCTTCAAAGCGGCCTGGGCGTCGTTGTTCACGATGACCCAGAGGACGTCGCCCTGGGCGCGGGACAGCTCGAGCATCTCGAGGTGCCCGCGATGCATCGGGTCGAAGTAGCCGGATGTGATGGCGACGCGCATGGTTTGGAAAAAGGGGTGGAAACGTTTTGGCGGTTGGACCGACGCCGACGATTTCCCGGACAGGGGCTTGGGCGGGCCGACGATGGTTTGACGGATGTCCTAAACGCCTTCCGCTATCCGCCAACTGCTTATGCTTATTTTGATTACGCGCGCAGGCTACCGCCCGTGGCGGCGCTGGGGGCCGACACGTACGGTGCGTTGGGAAATGTCTGCCGGTCACCCGGCGAAAAGTCTTAGCCTCCCTTGGGCGGGGGAAGCATCAGGGGGAAGAGCTCGAGGGCGCGGGCGTTCCAGCGCTTGAGACGGCTCAACCGTTCGAGGACTTCCGGCGTGGCGCCGGAAGCTTGGGCGCCTGCGAGGACGCGTTGGAGCACGGGGGTGGACTGTTGCAGGGCCGGCAGCACCTGGCTGCGGACGAGGTTCACCAAGGAGGCCGCCAAAGAGGGGGTCGGCTCCCAGCGCTCCCGGCGGACACCCTTGGCCTTGACGGCCAGGATCATCTCGTGGTCCCTGAGGAACTTAAGTCCTTGACTGACAGAACCTTTGCTCATTCCAAGCTTGGCCTGGATTTGCTCGAAGTCCTGGGGGGACCCCGAGACGTAGAGAAGGGCGTAGATCTGGGCGACCGAGCGGGGCACCCCGAGGATGCCGGCCATCTGCACGAAAAACTCCCCGAGCTCGATTTCGTGAGCCGAAAGGGTCCGGGCGCTGGGCTTACGCCCACGAGCGACGGTGGATTTCCGGGGTGGAGGGGTCATCAGGACCAGGGGCGAGGAGACCCTATCATATTTCAATAATTTTTGAACTCTGGCAAGGGGGTTCTGCTTTTTGGGCTAAATACCCTAAAAAGGCCCCGGTCACACCCTTGCCAGACAGGGGCCACCCCCCTACCCTCCCCCGGCATGCGGCGTCTTACCTTGGCATTCTGCGGCAGCGGCTCCCGGGCCCGCACCTACGCCGGCATCGCGGCTAGCATGGGCGACCAATTCACCCTCGTGGCCGCGGCCGACCCGGTGCTGGAACGCGTCGAGGCGATCCGGGCGCATGCCGGGAACCGACCTGATTTCCGGGGCTACCCCTCCGCCGAGGCGATGTTCGCGGCCGGGAAACCGGCGGACGTGGTGGTGATCGCGACCCAGGATGCCCAGCACCGGGAACACGCCCTCCGCGCGATGGAGCTCGGCTGCGACCTCCTGCTCGAGAAGCCGATCGCCCACCGGCTCGAGGACACGCTCGCCGTCCGCGACGCGGCCCGCCGGCTGGGGCGCCGCGTGGTGGTCTGCCATGTGCTGCGCTACACGCCTTTCTACGCGCGCGTCCAGGCCCTGCTGCGGGGCGGCGCGATCGGCGAGATCGTCTCCGCGAACTTCATCGAGGGCGTGCAACCCTGGCACCAGGCGCATTCCTTCGTGCGCGGCCATTGGTCGGTCGAGGCGAAGTCCTCCCCGATGATCCTGGCCAAGAGCTGCCATGACATGGACCTGCTGGCCTGGCTCATCGACCGGCCCTGCGAGGCCGTCTCGTCGCACGGGGCCCTGACGCATTTCACCGCGGCCCGCGCGCCCGCGGGGGCGCCGGCCCGCTGCACCGACGGGTGCCCGGCAGCCCCCACCTGCCGCTACGACGCCCACCTTTACGCCCGCCCCGAAGGCCGCCGGTGGCTCGCCATGGTCCACGACCGGGCCAAGGGGGCGACCGAGGCCGAGATCTTCGACTGGTTGCGCACGAGCCCGTGGGGGCGCTGCGTCTACCGCTGCGACAACGACGTGGTCGACCATCAGGTCATCGCCGCGCGCTTCACCGGCGCGGTCACGGCGACTTTCACGATGACGGCGTTCGAGGAGGGTCGGCAGCTGGAGATCTTCGGCACGGAAGGCGTGCTCCGCGGCGGGGCCTTCGTGAAGAAGCAGCTGGGCTGCGACCTCGTGCTGACCCGGCACGGCTGGGATCAGCCCACGGAGAAGATCGTGGTCGAGACGCCGGCCGTGGGCTACGCCGGCCATGGCGGGGGTGACCTCGGGCTGATGAGCACCCTGCACGCCGACCTCACCTGCCCGGACCCCGGCGCGATGCGCACCTCGCTGGAAGTCTCGCTGCAAAGCCACCTCATGGCCTTCGCGGCCGAGGAGTCCCGGCGTACCGGCCGGACCGTGACCTTGGCGGTCTGACGATCGGCGGAAAATTGTCCACCGTGGCGCCCCCTTGGGGATTCGAACCCCAGTTACTTCGATGAAAACGAGGTGTCCTGGACCGGGCTAGACGAAGGGGGCGGACGGTGGAAGAGCGAACGTAGGAAACGAGTTGCCTTGGTCAAGGATTTTGGGCGCGACGCGAAAAGGGCGGCAATCCGCCGGATTGCCGCCCTGAAAAGGCCCGCGGAGCCGATTTCCCGCTTAGAAGCGCTTGCGGTAGCTGAAGTTCAGGCCGGTCGAGGTCCCCTGATACTTCTCGTAGGTGAGGCCGAGGCTGTAGGTGGTGTTCTCGTTCGGGCCGAAGCTCACCGAAGGCGCCAGGTAGAAACCGGAGCCGCCCGTGACGCGCAGCGGCGAGGTGTAGCTCGTGCCGTTCAAGGCCGAGGCGTCGGCGTTGGTCGCGGTGAACTCGCTGGTCTCGCCCGAGCCTTGCTTGAGGTAGCCGAGGTCGGTCGACACGCGATAGCGCCAGGTGCCGTCCTCGGACTCCCACTGCTTGTGGAAGCCGACGCCGGCGCGGAGCGCGGTCTGCGCGATCGAGCTGCCGGACACCTGGAGGGCGTCGGCCTGGCCGCTCTCGTTCAAGCCGGAGACCTTGGTCGAGGAGACCTCGACGCCGAGGAACGGCGTGGCGTAGGCGCCGACCGCCTTCAGCGGGAGCACCGTGCCCAGGCGGGCCCAGCCGCCGAGGGTCGTGGCGGCGGGCGACGAGGTGTTCGTCCGGCCCGGGGCGATGATCGACGAACGCGTGGCTGACCCGGAGAGGTGGCTCACCGAGGCCCCGACGTCGAAGGACATCAGGTCGTTGAAGAACGTGCCGCCGGCGAAGACATCGGCGCGGATATCGTTGCCGCTGAAGCGCGCGCTGGTGTCGCCCGAAGTAGTGACGTGGTTGCCGCCGACCACGAAACCGTAATTGACGCCATCATCGGACTGGCGAAGCAGGCCGGCGGAGACGCCCGTGAGGTTGCCCTTGGTCTGGACCTCGCCGGCGGCGCCGAGCTTGAGCTGGCGGGCGTCCGTGTTGAAGAACCACTCGGACTGCACGATGGAGAGGCCGGAGCGGTCGAAGCGGCGCATCTCGAGGCGCTTCGCGAGGGCGTCCTCGGTGACGCGCAGGCCCTCGATCGACATCGCGGCTACGGTGGCGGCGCCGACCGGTGTCAGGTTGTCGATCGCGTTCTGCAGCTGGGCGTCGGTCATGACCGCCAGCTTGGAGCCGAGGAGGTTGAAGGTGCCGGCCGGGGTCGCCTGCCAGACGTCGTCCGTGGTGTCGGGATTGCCGTCGACGCCGTTGCCGACGCGGACCATGTCGACCCGGGCCAGGCTCTGGATGACGCCGATGAGCGGCGCCGGCCCCTTGAAGGCCGCGTATTCGGCCGCGGTGCGGACGGAGTAGACGGCGACCTCGTTGGGCGCGACCGGGACGCCCACGACCGGCGCCCACGGGAGCGACAGGAGGTAGGGCTTCGGCCGCGGGTTGTCGACGTTCCCGACCATCGTGATCGCGCTGGCGGGCAGCGGGGTGGTCGAGGTGTAGTAGGACGCGACGAGGGTGCTGGGCGTGATCGCGACCGCGCCCGCAGGCGCGGCGGTCAGGGCCGCGCTGAGCGTGACGCCCGCGGCGGCCGTCAGCGTGCCGGCCGGCGTCGCGGTCGTCGGCTGGTTGAGCGTGAGCGTGGTGCCGTTGATGGCGTTGATCACCGACCCGGCGGCGATGCCGGTGCCGGAGATGACCTGGCCGACGACGAGGCCGGCGGAGCTGGCCACCAGGACGTCGGAACCGGAACCGCCCGTCGCGGTGAGGGCGACCTGCGGGATGACGGCGGCGACGGTGGTGCCGGCGGCGAGGCCGGTGCCGGCGAGCCCTTGGCCGACCTTCAGCCCGTTCACGTTGGCGGTGGCGAGGAAGCTCTTGCCGGTGACGCCGCCGGCGGTGGCGACGGTGGCGGGGGTGAGTCCCTGGAAGAGCACGAAGCGCTGGCCATGCGGCAGGGCGGCGGCGCCGAACTGCGAGAGCTCGATGCGGCCGGTGCCGCCTTGGTTGAGGTCCGCGGCGCCGTAGAACTCGATGCGGTCGTTGAGCGTGCCGTTCGTCGCGGTCGCCGAGAGCTCGAGCTGGTAGAGGTTCGAGTTCGTGACGTCTCCCGTGACCGTGATGACGCCGGGCGAGTAGCCCGGGGCGACGACGCCCGCGTTGGCGAGGTTGGCCGGGGCCGCGAGCGTGCCGAGGACGGCCGAGCCCTTGAGGGAGGAGGTCGCGTCGACGGTGATGTTGCCGGCGATGGCGACGTTCGGGGCGCCGGCGGTGCCGAGCGAGACCTTGGACTGGTCCGACAGCTGGAGGCCGCCGGCGAAGCTGCCGTCGATGGTGAGGAGGCCGGAGTTGGCCGAGCCGTGCACCTCGATGACGCCGTTGCCGCTGGAGGCGGCGAAGGAGCCGGTGGAGAGCGTGGCGGGGTTGCTGTCCTGCTCGATGTCGAGGAAGCCGCCCTTCAGGGTGATCGGGCGGTTGTCGAGGATGCTCCCGTTCGCGGCCTGCACGACGAAGTGGCCTTCCTCGACCTCATACGAGGAGAAGACCGGGGCGGTCACGCTGGCGGTGCGACCGTCGAGGTAGCCCGAGCCGGTCTTGATGAAGCGACCGGCGTTGGCGGCGCCGGTGACGGAGCCGACGAAGGCCACGGGCGCGGCGAGGCTGCCGCCCACGGCGCGGACCGCGACGGAACCTTGGTTCGCGAGCGTGGCGGAACTCCTGGCCAGCGCGAGCGACTTGCCGCCGAAGGCCGCGAGGATCTCGACATGCCCCGCTTCGGCGAGGGTACCGACGGTCAGCGTGTTCTGGTAACCGAAAGCGCCGGAGCCGGGGAAGTTGTTGGCGAAGAACGGATTCAGGAAGCTCGCGCGCCCGGCGCCGACCAGGGTCAGGTTGGTGTCGATGCGGGAATAGACGTCGCCCAACATCGTGGTGGAGACGGCTTGGCGCAAGGTGACCGCCTGAGCCGGGGCCGTATGCAGGGCCGCCAGGCCGGTGACATCCGTGAACACGAACTCGGAGGAGGCGGCGCCCGCGACGGCGACGACGTCGGTCTGGCCGGCGGTGAGGACCGAGACGGCGCCGACCAGGTTGAGGGACGTGAACGCCGGGGCGGCCGCCAGGCCGACCGTGGCGGCGCCGGTCGTCGTGAGCTCCAAGGTGGTCACCGCCGAGGGGGTGGCCTTGGCGATCTGGCCGCCCAAGGCGCGGGTCCGGCCCGAGGCGAGCTGGATGGACAACGTCGCCCCATCCGAGATGACCGCGGTCGCGAGGTTGGTGACGCCGCTGGTCAGCGTCCCGCTGCCGTCCGCGCGGTCGTCGCGGACGACGAGCTTGCCGCCTTGGACCACGAAGTTGGTCGCGGTGTTGTTCGCGTTGGCGAGCCGGACCAGGCCGGCGCCGGTCTTGAGGATGGTGCCGCCCGCCGTAC
>Ga0214919_10002679_pt1 | contig 27688 bp, 19 predicted proteins | sample LL1503_MetaG_FD_177994 | JGI IMG/M metagenome (GOLD analysis project Ga0214919, IMG submission 177994) | Freshwater microbial communities from Lake Lanier, Atlanta, Georgia, United States - LL-1503 | ecosystem: Environmental > Aquatic > Freshwater > Lake | place: USA: Georgia | collected...
GCCTGCACCACACTGCGCGCAAAGGCCGGATTTTCCGAAAGAAAACCGTAGCCAGGGTGCACCATGGTTGCGCCGGTTTGGCTTGCGGCGCGCAGAATGGCGTCAGCGTTGAGGTAACTTTTTGCGGGATGGGGCGGTCCGATGTTGACCACCTGATCGGCCATTTGCGCCACCAGACTGCTGGCATCGGCGTCGCTCACCACGGCCACTGTCGGCAAGCCGAGTTCCTGCGCCGCCCGTGCAATACGCACCGCAATTTCTCCGCGGTTGGCGATCAGTAATTTATGCATTTTTGTCATCAAACCAAGACTTCAATAGCCAGTGAGGCGGGTAAATCTTCAGCTTGCTATGCGATGACCAGCAAGACCTGCCCTGCTTCCACCGGGTCTTCGTTCTCAACCGCATAGCGCACGACCGTGCCGCTGACTTCAGACCGGACTTCGTTGAACATCTTCATCACTTCGACCAGGCCGATCACGTCATCGATTTCCACACTGTCGCCAACCTGCTTGTAGTTTGGCGCATCCGGCGCGGGCCGCATGTAAAAGGTGCCGGGTAGAGGGGAAGTAATTTCTGCCATGGGGCGAGCTCCTGAATTTTGTTGTGCGGTTCAAGAAAATTGGATGTGAGACTTTGTGCCGCCAACCGGTTAATGCGGCACTACTGCTGACACGGGCGCGATGTGTATGCCGTTGCTGGTCAAGGCGGCCCGGGTAGCCTCAATCAGCGCGACGGCACCCGGGGAATCGCTGTGGATACAAACTGAATCGAATTCAATGGGGATGTCTTCGTCATCCACTGTTCTCACCACGCCTTCCTTACAGGCACGCAGCACGCGGGCAGCCACACTGGCGGGGTCGAGTTTGCCAACTTTGCGGGTAAACACGATGGAGCCCGTCTTGTCATAGTTGCGATCGCCAAAGAACTCGCGCACCACCGGTTGCCCTAGTTCCTTTGCGACTTTGTAAGTTATCGATGTGTCCATGCAGTAGAGGTACATCGAGGGGTCTATCGTCTGTAGCGCCTTGACCAGGGCAATTGAAAACTCTTCGTCGATTGCCGCTCGCATGTACAGCGCACCATGCAGCTTCACATGTTGCAGGGGCAGACCCTGCCAACGCGCGAATTCACGCAAGGCGCCGGTCTGGTAAACGATGTCGTTAAGCAGTTCGCTGCCTGGGGCCTTAATGTCGCGGCGACCAAATCCGACCAGATCACGAAAACCAGGGTGCGCGCCAATACCCACTGCATGTTGAGCCGCCGACACCACCGTTCGTTGCATGATATTGGGATCGCCAGCATGGAAACCTGTGGCGATGTTGGCCGAACTGATCAGGCCCATGATGGCCTCGTCGATGCCCTCGCCCATGCCCCATGCCCCAAAGCCCTCCCCCATGTCCGAGTTCAGGTCTATTACGTTTTTCATCGCATCACCCCTTTGTGTTTGATCGTCCAGTTTGCGCTGGCACGCTATTGAGAGCGCCAGTGTGTGAGCCCCGAAAGGTAAGAGGGTTCACGAAAAAAAGATAATTTTATTTTTTAAGGTGCTAGTATTGATTTTTTTAATACCAACTCGCTCGTATAGCCAACGCGCCGAGTTTATTTAACCACGAAATCTAGGTTTAATCCACATGCGTTTTTCACTACGCCAAATAAAGTACTTCGCGGCTACCGCCGAGCTGGGACAAATCTCACGTGCTGCGGTTGAGCTTTCGGTGTCGCAATCCGCAATCACCATTTCAATCCGCGACCTGGAGGAGGGTTTGGGCTACAAGCTTTTTTCCCGCCAGTCTCACGGCATGGAGTTGACCGAAACAGGGCGACTGTTCCTAACCCGGGCCTATGCAATCCTGGCTGCCGTGGAAGACGCGAGAAACTTGCCCCAACAGATTGCCCCGGTCAATGGCGAAGTTACGCTTGCCGCCACCTACACGGTGATGGGCTATTTCCTGCCAGACCATTTGCAACGCTTGTCGCTGTTGTACCCGGCGATCCGTATTCGTATGTTGGAGCTCGATCGGGAAACGATTGAGTCCGGATTGCTGGCACAGCAGTACGACATGGCGATGGTTCTGACGTCCAATATTCGCAGCCCAGAGATTCAGACTGAGACGCTATTTGGTTCTCGGCGCCGCCTTTGGGTTTCAACGCAGCACCGTTTTGCCAAAAAAAGCGAGGTCTCTTTTGCCGACATTGCCAAGGAGCCCTTCATCATGCTCACGGTCGACGAGGCCGCTGACTCGGCGCTGCGTTACTGGCACCAACATGGCTTTGAGCCATCTGTCAGCCTGAATACCAAATCGATCGAGGCCGTGCGCAGCCTGGTCGCCAACAATCTGGGCGTGGCCATTTTGTCCGATATGGTGTACCGCCCCTGGTCGCTTGAAGGCAAGAGGATTGAGACAATCCAGACGGCTGAGAGCGTTCCGAGCATGAACGTGGGATTGGCTTGGCGTGCCGACACCGTTTTTAGCCCAGCCATGCAAACCATCCGGCAGTACTTCAAGCAGCGTTATGCAGGCTGATTGAGTATTGACCCACGGGGGACCGTTTCCTATCCGGCGATGGGCCTGATCACCCTCATAAAAGGCCATCCCAATGCCAACAAACGAATTTATCGTATTTGTGATTTACTACAGTTTTTTGGTATAAAACATCAAAAAGATGAACTTTAAGAGGCAAAACATGGTTTCTCAGCTCATCGTCATTGACTCGCGCCTGCGCAACCACCAGTTCGTGATTGACCAGATTGCAACGGGCTTTGCGGTTTTGGAACTCGATGCCAACAGAGACGGCCTGGGCCAAATTGCCGACTATCTTTCTAGCCACTCCAGCGCAAACGCGGGCGAGGCTTTTGACGCCATCCACCTGCTCAGCCACGGCAGCGCGGGCAAAGTGCAACTGGGCTCGCTCACCCTGGACAGCACCAACCTGGCCGCCGAGGCCCAAACCCTGGCCAAAATTCACAGCCTGCTGGCCCCCGGCGCCGACCTGCTGGTCTATGGCTGCGACGTAGCCCAAGGCGCGCAGGGAAGCGCATTTGTTACCCAACTGGCCAAAATCAGCGGTCTGGATGTGGCAGCGTCCACCAACCTGACCGGTGGCAAGACGGGCGACTGGGTGCTGGAAACCACGGTGGGCCAATTGCAGGCGCGGGCGCTGCACCTTAATTTGCAAGACAGTTTGCTGGCGGGCAGTGTGATCCAAGGCACCGCAAGAGCGGAAACGCTCGTTGGCCTAACAGGCAACGACACCATCCTCGGATTGGGTGGTGATGACTTGATTCAAGTGACACTTACCGGCGCCGCTTCGAAAGCAGTCGTCGATGGCGGAACTGGCACCAACATCCTGTCGATACAAGGAAATTGGACCTCTTTGGCAGGTGCGCTTCCAACGAGCCTGTACTACTCCAATACAACCACCGGATATGGCAACTGGGTCTTTTCATCCGGGGACAGTAGCGTTTGGTTTACCAACATCTTCTCGCAAAACCTTGCAACGGGCTATTGGTCAGGAACCGCCAAGTTTGCAAGCCGTACATACCAGCTGCTGAACGACGCAACGGTTAATGCCTTGGTCTCCTACCCCGAGTACACCGGGGATAACTTCATGGCATTTATGGTGGAGGGAAGCAATAAGTTTTCACTACCAACCATAACGTCGTCGCTCAATTTACTAACCGCAAACAAATACACACTGGTCGGAACACAAGGCGCTGATACGGTAACCCTTGGGGCGGGTGCGGACCAAATAATTACCCAGGGCGGCAACGACACCATCATCGGTGGCGCGGGTAACGACACTATTTTCGCCGGTGATGGAGATGACTGGACCGACGTGGGTAACAGCACCACATCTTTTGGCAACGACATCTTAGACGGCGGCAGTGGTGCGGACTGGATCAGTTTTTCAAAACTGTCGTCGGTGTCCTTAAATGTCAATCTGGCCAACCACACGGCCACCAGCAACCTTGGCAGTGTCGCCCTCACCAGCATTGAAAAAGTGGCGGGTACCAGCGGGGCAGACTCATTGACCGGTGGCGACGTGGCGGACAAGACGGACGCCATCGGCAACCGTGTGACCGAGTGGTTGCGCGGCAATGGGGGCAATGACACGCTCACTGGGGGTGCAGGGGCTGATTTTGCTGCTGCGGCGGACTACTCCAACAACACATCCGGCCAGGCAGTGAACGCCAACTTGCGCACTGGCGTGGCATCGGACGGCTTAGACGGCACTGACAAGCTGGTCAACATCGACTTTTTGGTGGGCGGCGCAGGCAACGATTCTTTAACGGGCGGCAGCGTAAGCCGCGACCCTTCAGGCAATTTTTTTGAAATATTCCGGGGCAACGCGGGCAACGACACACTGGACGGCAGCAACAGCTCCAGCGATGGCGACTACGCGAGTTCGGACCGGGCGGACTACAGCAGAAACACCACCACGCAGGCCATCAACGTCAGTTTGGCAAGCGGCCAGGCGAGCGACGGCATGGGCGGCACGGACACGCTGATTTCCATAGACCAGGTGTATGGCGGCGCGGGAAATGACACGCTGATCGGCGGCAGTGGCGGGGAAACGTTTGACGGGGGCGCGGGCAATGACAGCATCGACGGCAGCGCAGGGTCGGACCAGGTGCGCTACCAGCAGTCCACGGCGGGGGTCATCGTCAACCTGGGTGCAAGCAGTTTGACGGTTAGGTGCAAAACCGTGGCTGCGGGCAGCGCAGACGACGGCATGGGCGGCACGGACACGCTCATCAGCATCGAAAACGTGCGCGGCTCGGATTTCAATGACTACATCCGCGGCAACGACGACACGTCCATACGCCAGTATTTAACCGGTGATGCGGGCAGCGACACGATAGACGGTGGCTTGGGCGTCGATATAGCCAGCTATGGCGACACGCCCTTGTATTTAGGCGGCATCACGGCCTCCTTGGTGGCCGGGACCGGCGGAGCGGTGCAGGTCACCGACAAAAAAGGCGGCGTTGACACGCTAATCAACATCGAAGGCCTGTCTGGCACCCACTCCGCCGACTCGCTCACCGGCAGCAGCGGCAACGACTACCTGCGCGGCCAAGGCGGCAGCGACACGCTGGACGGCGGCGCGGGCAATGACTGGGTGCTGTACAACGCAGACCCCGGCAGCGTCACTATCAACCTGCAAACCGGCCAGGCCACCGACGGCTGGAATGGCGCCAATGGCCTGCTGGCCCTGGGTGGTACTGACACGCTGAAAAACATCGAAAACGCTGAAGGGTCGGACTTTAACGACAGCATCACTGGCAGTGATGGCGACAATCGGTTGGTGGGGCGCGCGGGTAATGACACACTCACTGGTGGCGCAGGCAATGACAGCCTGGACGGCGGCGCAGGGCGAGATATCCTGGACTATTCGCAAGACACGGGCGCCGTCACCGTCAACCTGCAAACCCAGCGCGCCACCGACGGCTCTGGCGGGCAAGACACAGTGGTGGGATTTGAGCAGGTGATTGGTTCAGCGTTCAACGACGTTTTGACCGGCACCACCAGCCTGAACGAAGAGGGTTTCGCCGGTGGCGGTGGCAACGACACCATTGATGGCGGCGCCATCACCGACACGCTGAATTTAAGCAACCTCAACATCGTGAGTTACCAGGCGGCTACTGCTGCCGTCAATGTAAATCTGGACACTGGGCTCGTAACTGGCGGTGCAGGTCTGGACGTTTTGAAGAACATCAATGTGGTGCTGGGCTCGGCGTTTAACGACACCCTCACCGGCTCCAACAGCGCCGACATTGCAGACCTTTTTGACGGCGACGCAGGCGACGACGTCATTGACGGTGGGGCGGGAGGTATGGACTTTGCCATGTTCTCTAAGGCAACAGCAGGCGTGACCGCAAGTCTGACAAGTGGCACAGCCTCTGGCGCGGGCATTGGCACCGACACCCTCAAAAACATCGAGGCGCTTTCCGGATCCGACTACGCCGACGTGCTCACCGGCAGCGACAACGCCGCAGGATCAATCGAGTATTTTCTTGGCAACGCGGGCAATGACACAATTGACGGCAAAGGCGGACTGGATATCGTGTACTACGGCTCGTCGCAGGCGGGTGTCAAAGTAGTGCTGGGCGGTAGCGCCGACGGTAGCGCCGACGACGCCCTAGGCGGCACCGATGTGCTGCGCAACATGGAAGGGGTTTCTGGCTCTGCCTTCAACGACACCTTGTCGGGAAGCGCTGCTGACGAGGCCTTTACCGGACAAAAAGGCAATGACACGATGGACGGCAAGGGCGGCGTGGACACCGCTTATTACTTCCGATCGTTGGAGGGCATCAACGTCGACCTGTCGCAAAACATAGCCAGCAGCGACGGCTATGGCACCAGCGACGTGCTGCTAAACATGGAAAACGTGACGGGTAGCCGGGACTTCAATGACTTTATTAGCGGCAACAGCGGCGACAACCGCCTGGAAGGCTTGGGTGGTAGTGACACCCTAATGGGCGGCGCGGGCGAGGACACGCTGCAGGGTGGCGATGGCAATGACGTCATCAAAATCACCGACACCGGCAGCACCGACACGATCGATGGCGGTGCGGGTTGGGACAACCTGTACCTGCGCATGGACACTGGCACGCTGACACTCAATGGCGGCAACATACTGGGCATTGAAAGCTACAACTTGGATATCACTACTGGCGCTGGCAGCACTGCGCCAAAGGTGACCGTGTCGGACATGGCCTTTGCCGCTGCGGCGACGACACACGTATCGGTGAACGCCTGGAGCGCATCCGCTGCACTCAGCATCGATGCCAGCACCGCCGCCGTCGGGCACAACGTCCGTATCAATGGCGGAAACGGCAATGACACGCTTGTTGGCGGTGCAGGTGACGACATGTTGTGGGGCAATGGCGGAGATGACCTCCTTTCGGGTGGCTCCGGAAACGACATAGCCATTTACTATTTCAGCCAGCCGCAACTTACAGGTCTGACACTTTCGGCCAACAATGGCAGCTGGACGCTAAGCAGCGGCACTACGGCACTGCTTAAGTTAACGGCAGACACCACCAATGCCAACAGCGCCTGGACTGTCAAGGATTTGCGGACCACTACAGATGCCTACACTGGACTGTCTGGAACCGATACGCTCAATGGAATTGAGACGATTCAGGTGGAAGTCAGCGGCAATTGGGACACTGCCGCCAACTTGGACTTGCGGATCAACGCAGGCACGCCGTCGGTGACCTTGCGTGACGTAAACAACTTGGGCACTACCGGAAACGATACTCTTACCGGCACCAGTGGTAACGACACCATAAGCGCATTCATTGGTGATGATTCCATTACGGCATTGGCGGGCGATGACCAAATCTCCATCACCGACAACGGCAGCACAGATACTGTACAAGGCGGAGCAGGTTGGGACAGCCTGACGCTTGGCGTTGACGGCACAGCACTGACGCTTGACGGTAAAAGCAATATTCGGGGTATCGAGAGCTTCAACTTGTACACCAACGGATACAGCGGGCCTGCCCCACAGGCAGTTTACGTTTCCGACGCCTTTTTCACTTTAGCGGCGAGCGACAAAATCAGCGTGACTACGAGGTTGGATTACGCTGCCGTAACCTACGTTGCCATGACTATGGATGCCGGTGCAGTGGCGGCGGGTCACGCCGTAGATTTCACTGGCGGTAACGGCAACGACACTTTAATTGGCGGTTCGGGCGACGACTTTTTAACCGGGTACAACGGTAACGACTATTTGATGGGTGGATACGGCAATGACACATTGGCCTCGGGCCGGGGCAGTTCCACGATCGACGGCGGCGCCGGCGTAGACACTTGGTTTGGCGATCTGGGTAATGCCCGAATTGATAACGCGTCGCTGCAAGGCAATGCCACTACCGGTTGGAACTTTCTGCTAGGCGGCTATCCCATCGGGCTGATTAAACCCATCGTGGGCACCGGCACTTGGACCTTGCAGCCGACAGGCAGCGCCTATTCCAGCACGTTGAGCAATATCGAGTTCATGCAAATCAGCGGTGTTGACGCCAACGGCGCGCCCATGGTGCTCAAAATCGCAATAGACAGCAGCCTGACGGCGCCCACGCTGACCATCGTCAACCGCGCGCCCACTGCCCTGGCCGATTTGGCTACGGCCACCGAGGCCGGTGGCGTCTCTAACGGCACGGTGGGCGTTAACCCAAGGGGTAATGTGCTGACCAACGACACCGACCCTGATACTGGCGACACCAAGACGTTGTTCAATATCAAAGCAGGGGTTCTGACTACGACAACGGCAACCGTCGTTGCCAGCGGCACCACCAGCGCCAGCGGCAAAGGAGTCTCTGGCACCTACGGCGGGCTCAAAATCGGCGCAGACGGCAGCTACGTTTACACCGTGGACAACACCAATGCCACCGTGAACGCGCTCAACAGCGGCAGCACGCCTTTGACCGACACCTTCACCTACAGCGTCAAAGACGCCGCTGGCTTGTTCAGCAGCACCACGCTGACGGTGACGATCAATGGCGCCAACGACGCGCCGGTCAATACGCTGCCAACGGCGACGCCCAGCACCCTGGAAGACACCAGCAAGGCCATCACCGGACTGAAAATTAACGATGTGGACGCGGGCAGCGCCAGTTTCTCCGTGACGCTGGCTGCGGCCAATGGAATGCTGTCGCTGGGCAGCGCCACAGGCGTGACCGTGGCATCCAACAACAGTGCCTCTGTCAAGCTGACCGGCACGCTGGCGGCGATCAACAGCCTACTGAGCGCCAGCAAGGGCGTGACCTACACCCCAACTGCAAACTTTAATGGCAGCACCAGCCTGACCATGACCACCAATGACGGCAGCGGCGGCACTGACACCGACACCTTGGCCATTACGGTGACGCCGGTGAACGATGCGCCCACTGGCGCGGTGACCGTCAGTGGAAATGCTGTTCTCAACGGCGTGTTAAGCGCCAGCAACACCTTGGCTGACGTGGACGTGATGGGCAATTTAGCCTACCAATGGCTGAGCGACGGTACCGCTATTTCGGGCGCAACTGCTAGCACCTTCAAAATGCTTGCTGCCCAGGTAAACCATTCCATCAGCCTTAAGGTCAGCTACACGGATGGAGGCGGAACCAGGGAATCGGTCACCAGCGGCATACTGCGGGTGGGATCCGCAGGTGCGGACACGATCACCGGACTCGCGAGTGCAGACACCATTGACGGCGGCGATGGTGCAGACAGCATTTCTGGTGGCGACGGCAACGACTTTTTGACGGGTGGTAAAGGCAATGACACTCTCGACGGAGGTGCAGCCACCGATACGGCCAGCTACGCCAGCGCATCTGTCGCAGTCACCATTAACTTGGCCACAACCAGTGGCAAGTCAAGTTCAAGCGCGGCCAACGACGTAGCGGCCATTGGAGCGGACACGCTAAAGAACCTAGAAAACATCATTGGCAGTGGCTTTGGCGACAAACTCACCGGGGACGCCGACGCCAATGTGCTGTACGGCAAACTCGGTAATGACACGCTGACCGGCGGCGCAGGCGCCGACGTCTTTGTGTTGGACACCGCCACGGGCAGCGCCAACGTTGACACGATTCTGGACTTCACCTCCGCCTCCGACAAAATACAGCTGAGCAAGGCGATCTTTACTGCTGCGGGTAGCTTAGGTGACTTGGCCTCGGCTGCATTCTGGTCTGGCGCAGGAGTCGTCGCGGGGCACGATGCAAACGACCGCTTTGCCTACAACACCTCCAACGGCAAGCTGTACTACGACGCAGACGGCAACGGTGCAGGGGCAGCCGTGTGGATCGCAACGCTGGGTACCACCACGTACCCAGCGTTGCTGTACTCAGACCTGCAAATCATTGGCTAAAGCGCACGCGCACTGGGCAAGGCATCGGGGCCCATGCACATTTTGTTCATCCACCAGAACTATCCGGGCCAGTTCAAGCACCTGGCGCCGCCGCTGGCCAGACCCTGCCCCACAATACGTGCGCTCTCAGTCAAAGAGCCGAGGAGTGCTTTGCGGTGATTTGATTTGGGTGAAAGACCGTGACGTCTCTCGATACTCCCCCCTCAATCCCTGTGAAACGCCCGATTTATCAGGCCAGGTACCCGGTCCACCACCAGGGCTTGGATGTTCAGGTAAGCGCTTGGGTGGCATCGGCTTTGGCTGGATTGGTCCCCCAAGATAGGGCAACCTTAATTAATACTACAATAAATTCCCCTCAACTTAAAAATTGTTTCCAAATGAACAAATTAGCAATTGCAGCCCTTGTGCTGAGCCTCACAGGCTGCGCGATTCAGCGCTTTGATGTGCGACCAGAAGCACAAAATGCAGCGACACACGACGACTCACAAACCTTCTGGGTGGGGGGCATTGGTCAAAGTCAAGACATTGATGCGGCCAAAGTGTGCGGTGGCACATCTAAAGTGCAGCGCGTCGAAACAGAAGTGACGGCTGCCAACGTCGGCCTGACGATCGTGACTTTGGGCATTTACTCGCCACGTCAAATTCGCGTTTATTGCACACGTTAATCGTAAGGACAGCATCATGAAAAAAATCATTCTTCCCTTGATCTTGGTCGCGACATTGGCGGCTTGTTCTACACAAACGGCCTACATCAACGGCCAAACTGGCCGCTTGGCCAAAGAAGACATGCAAACCTTCTTTGTGAGTGGCTTGGGCCAAACACAAACGATCGATGCCGCTGCGGTGTGCGGCGGTGCCAATAAGTTGGTCAAGGTTGAGCGCCAGACATCGTTCTTGAACGGTCTATTGGGCACGTTGACCAGTGGCATCTATACGCCTTACGACGCCAAGGTGTATTGCCAAAACTAAGTTTCCAATGGTTTTAAAGAGCCCTGTCCGAAAGGTCAGGGCTTTTTTATGTGCTGCAAGTTCCTGCATGATCTGCTTTTGCGCCCTGAACACAACGCGTTGCGCTCAAACCAAAGACAATTTGCCTTTGTTTGAAATGCGTTTTGGTTATGGCTCGCCAAAGATCGTCCTTATGTTCGAGAGCGAAGCTGTTGGATCGGACCTCAAGCAATGGTTCCCGACTGAACCAATCAGCTCTGATCGGAGCTGTTCAAGAACCAAGTGCTCATCTCTCCTTTACCTTTGACTTCAATAACTCCTCTGTGTTCAAGTGAGAACGGATGAATCAAGGCTTGGCGCGTAGATTCGCTGATCTGGATCCGACCGGTAGTGCCATGTGACTCCATCCGGCTAGCGGTATTCACCACGTCGCCCCAAAGGTCATACAGAAATTTACTCTTGCCAATAATCCCCGCGACCGCCGCACCCGTGCTGATACCGATTCGGATATTGAGCGGGTGCTGGCTGCTTTTGTTGAAGTCTTGGACGGCGACGAGCATATCCAGCGACATGTATGCCGCCCGGTCAGCGTGGTCATTTACCACCACTGGCAAACCCGCCGCCGCCATATAACAGTCGCCAATGGTTTTGATCTTTTCTAGACCACGATGCTCCGCAATATGATCAAAACGCGTGAAGAGTTCATTCAACGCACCCACCATGACCTCGGGGCTCACAAGTTGTGAAAAGGCTGTAAACCCAACAATGTCAGCAAACAACACAGTCACATTAGCGTAGCTGTCCACAATGGCCTGGTGGAGATGATCTGCCGTAAGCTTAGAGCGCCCTTTCAGACGCTCTGCAATGGCGTGGGGCAACACGTTGTGCAAAAGCAACTCAGATAGTTCTTGCTCCACCAGGACCTGTTTGTAAAGTTTTTGCGTCTCCAAATTCAGCAATCGGACTTGCAGCAGGTTTTGTACCCGTGCCAAAACCTCGGCGATGTCGAAAGGCTTACTCAAAAAATCCATGGCACCGGCGTTCAATGCCCGTAGTTTTTCATTGGGCTGGGCGGTGATGACCAGAACCGGTAGGAGCCCCTCCTTCTCTATGTCTTTGAGGCTCTCCATCACCTGAAAACCGTCCATCACTGGCATTTTCAGATCCAAAAGGATCAAGTCGTATCTGTTTTCTCTATGTAGGCCCTTCACCTCAGACGGATTTTGCGTGGAGGATACGGCGGTATAGCCCGCACTGTGCAGCAAGCGTTCAAGCAACAGCACGTTTGCGACCTGATCGTCTACGATGAGCAGCTTGGCCTTCAGGATGGCGGAGGTAGGAATCATGCGTTTTTCCGTGGATGATTGAAATGATTCAAATGGCGCTGAAAACAGTGAGTGAAATACCTCAGACCTGGGGCTCTTCTGGGGACTTAGACGAGCCGACATTGTTTTGAGCCAACTCAAGCGCTAAGTCCAAGGTGGTCATGAATTCCTCCACCACGATGGGCTTGGTCAAGTAACGAAAGAAACCCAATTGCCGCCCCACTTCGATGTCTCGCGTCATGGCATTGGCGCTGATGGCCACTACAGGAATGTGGGCAGTGCTAGGGTCTTCCCGCAGCGCCTTCAATGCATCGATGCCGCTGATCCCCGGCAAGTTAATGTCCATCAAAATCACATCGGGCAATGACGATTTCGCCGTCGCTATGCCCAGCGGACCGTCCCCCGCCTTCAGCAACCGAATATCTGTCCGCCGCTCGATCAAGCGTTCGACCAACTTCATGTTGGCCGGGTTGTCTTCAATGTACAAAAGAACTCTCTGAGGGGCGTCAACCGGCCTAATGGCAAGCTTAGGCGATGCACCCTCTAGCGCCACCACCTTGATTTTTGGCGCAGGCGTGCTGCGCAATTCAACCCAAAACATACTCCCTTCGCCCACCGTACTAGCCACACCCAACACACCACCCAGCAGTTCGACCAATTGCTTGGTTACCACCAGGCCAATGCCGGTACCGGCCACGCTGCCCGCCTCTTGGCCCAAGCGATTGAAGGGCTGAAACAGTTGGGTCATATTTTCAGGTGTCAAACCTGCGCCCGTGTCTTTGAAACTGATGCGAATGCGATCAGAAGACATGACGGTGTAATCGACCGTGACTTGGCCGTTGGCTTGGTTGTATTTGATTGCGTTCGACAATAAATTGATCACGATTTGCTTGAGCCGTGTCTGATCTGCCCAAACAAAACTGGGCTGCTCGAAATCCGGGAAGTTCATGACGATGCCGCGCTGCTGGGCTTGCGCTTCCATCATGGTTTGGCATTCGGACAGCACCTCGGACAAGGCAACAGGTTCCAGTGACAAAGACACTTTGCCGGACTCCACCACGGAGAGGTCGAGGATTTCGTTGATTAACTTCAAGAGGTGCCAACCCGCCTGAAGAATTTGCGTGATACTTTCATTTTGCGTATCAGAGGGTGGTGGTGATGCCGTGGACATCAGCTGGGCAAACCCCAGGATGGCATTGAGAGGCGAGCGCAGCTCGTGGCTCATACCGGACAAGAAATCAGACTTCGCCAAATTGGCTTTTTCTGCTGCAGATTTGGCACTTTCCATTTCCACATTGGTTTCCTGCAGAGCTTGCTCAAAGCGTTTGCGCTCGGTGACGTCACGCGCCACCCCAAAAACGCCTTGCAAAGTGCGATCGCGATCATAAAAGGTGGTGGCGTTGTAAGAAACCATTGTTTTCTTGCCATCACGGGAACGGGCTGTGAGTTCGTAATCCGTGACCTTTTTGTCGCTCAGCACCAGTTTGATACCCGCTTCGGCCCGCGCTGGATCAGTGAAATAACCTTTGAAAGGCGCACCGATAAGCTCATCGCGCGTGCAGCCCGTGAGCGCCTCCATTTGTTTATTGACGTCAGTGATAATGCCGGCCGGATCGGTCGTCATCAAAGCATCGATGTTGGACTCGATCAAGGATCGCGTGTAGAACTGTTGGTCACGCAAACGTTGATCTAGCTTCATTTGCTCAACTTCGAGCTGTTTGCGGGCAGTGGCTTCGGTCTCGCTGCGTACCAGCTGTTCGCGGATACGATGATTTTCATCCTCGAAGTGTTTGCGCCGCAGGTGCGCGCGCAAGCGAACCTTGAGAACTTCGAAATCCGCGGACTTGGCAATGTAGTCGTCGGCGCCGGCATTGATGCATTCGATCATGGCATCCCGGTCATCGTGCGCCGTGAGCATGATGAGGGGAATGTCGCGCCATGTCGAGCGCTGCTTGATGCGCTTGCAAACTTCTTGGCCGGACAGCCCCGGCATGATGAGGTCGAGCAAAATACCGTCCACCGGTTCAGCAGCTAGCAATTCAAGCGCCTCCTCGCCGGAGCTTGCCAGGATCACCACATAATCTTCCTCACGCAGCTGACTGGCGAGCTCCTGAAGGTAGGTGACGCTGTCGTCAACGGCGAGCAAGCGCTTCGCACCGAGCAGGCTGGCACCCGTGCCGGCATAGTTAGCTGCATCACCACTGGTATTGAATTGCGTGAGTGCATGTGCCTGGGCGACGAGCTCTGTGAGGTCGTAGGTTTTGTCGATATATACGACGGTGCCCGCATCCATCGTTTGGACGCGGTTCTTGACCTCTTCTTTGGTAGAAAGCAGCAGCACCGGGACTAGTGCTGTCGTGGGAGAGCACCGCAGCGTTTCAAGAAAATCAAGTCCACTCCCGTCTGAGAGCAGGATATCGAGAACGATCAGCGCAGCGCGTTCATGGGCAAGCGCCTCTCGCGCGCTCCGGATGTCGGCGCACAGCACGGTGTCAAAACCGGCCAACTGGAGGGTTTCGCCTAAGTCCATGCGGACTGTGAGGCTCTCGTCGACGATGAGAATCCGGGGTTTCATATCGTTCTCCCTGCGGGGGCACCGGCCAGCACACCAAGTCTCGGTGCAATCTGATGTAGAGCCAAAACCTGCTGGACCGCTCCCAGCAGGATCGCCTCCCTGGGCATGCCAAACACCACCGACGTCGCTTCGTCCTGGGCTATGGTTCTTCCGCCAGCACGGCGAATGGCCAGCAGGCCTGCGGCGCCATCTCTGCCCATTCCCGTGAGGAGGCATCCCGCACCGCCCGCACCGAGTTCTTGCGCGAAGGATTCGAAGAGGACATCGATGGAGGGTCGGCAGGAGTGTCGCTCGGGGTCTTGCGTCAGCCGAAGCTTGCCCTGACACAGCAGGAGGTGCTTGTCGGGAGGCGCCATCAGCACACGCCCCTCGCCGCAAGGTGGTAGCGGGTCGCCATCAACGGCGTAGCCCACGCGGACAGAACTCTGCCCATCCAGCCAATCGGCGAAGGCAGGGGTAAAGAGTTTGCCGACATGCATGACCAGCAGAATCGGAAGCGGGAATCCCTGAGGCAAGCCGCGCAGAATATCGATGATCGCCCCGGGTCCGCCCGTGGAGACGCCAATGGCGACGGCGCGCAAACGCTCCGAATTTTGCGGCGCCTGGGCTGCTTGCATTCCATCCGGTTGGCTGCCCGGCGTTTGCCCGATGCGGCCCAGTCGGGCCCGTGGATGTGTGATGACCTTGATGCGCGAGATGAGTTTGACCGTGGCGACGAGCTTTTTCTCCCACACATCGTCGGGTTCGGTTCCCTTGGGCTTGTCGAGCGCATCCAGGGCGCCCGCTGCCAGAGCGTCATAGGTCTTGAACAAATCTCCCCGGTTGGTCGAGGCGGACACAATCAGAATCGGTGTTGGGCAGTAGGCCATGATGAATTCCGTGGTCGCCAAGCCGCTCATCACGGGCATCATCATGTCCAGGGTGACGACATCGGGTCGCAGTTGCTGGCACAGTTCGATTCCGCGCTTGCCGTCGTCCGCTTCTCCAACAACGTCGATATCAGGATCGGCCGAGAGCACCTCTAACATGCGTTTGCGGATTGTCAGGGAGTCCTCAACCACCAGCACACGTATCTTCGTCATGCTTATCCGATCAGCGTACGAATGGTTTGCAGGAGCTGCATCTGGTCGAATTCGCCCTTGATGATGAAGGCACTTGCGCCCACCTGCTGTCCGCGCAGCCGGTCATCCACGGCATCCCTGGAGGTCACCAAAATGGCCGGGATATCACACAGCACCGGGTCGGCGCGGGTCTGCGCGACAAAATCGAAGCCGTCCATGCCAGGCATCTCGACATCAACGATGAACAGGCTGTAGTGATGGTCGTGCGCTTTGAGGAGCCCCTCCTCAGCCGAGACGGCGAGCTCAACCTGGTACCCCGCCGCTTCAAGAATGCTCTGCTCGAGCATCCGGGTTGTGAGCGAGTCGTCGATGACGAGAATCGGCGCGGGCTGCGCATGGGCTTCTGCTGCCGCTTTGAATGTCTCGCCACGACTGCGCTCGGCGCCAGCCACAAGGCCTGCGGGGTCCAGCACGAGCTGCGGCGTGCCCTCGGCATCCAGCGATGCGCCCGCGACCACGGGATCGGCTTCGACCACGCTGGGCAGCGCTCGCATCACGATATTGGCGGCGCCGAGCAAGTGCTCAACGCCGAGCGCGACACATCGCCCGGCGGCCTGGACGACCACGGCCGTCCAAATGCCGGGGTTCACACGATGGGCAAAGTTGGGGCTACCCGAGCCCGGGCGCCGCAGCATCAGCTCAAGGGACAGGAAGGGGATGATATTGCCCGCATAAAGAATCGAGTCGCCCTGCGCTGAGCGCGCGACCTCTGCATCGCGAACCCGAAGCGTCTGCTGTACGGCGTCGAGCGGGATCGCCACCCGTGCGCCGCCCGCCTCGACCACGAGCCCCTGCAGCGCGGCGATGGAAACCGGGACCTGAACCTCAACACGCACACCGCGCCCCGGCTGGCTGTCAATGCGCATTTCCCCTTTCAACTGGGACAGGGTCGCCCGAACCACATCCAGGCCGATGCCTCTGCCTGACAATTCGGTGACCTCGCTTGCGGTCGAGAGCCCGACAGCGCCCACGCTGCCAAGCAGCGCAATGACCTGTTCGGGCGACAGTTCCTTTGCTGCGGCGGCAGGGACTATCCGCCGAGACACGGCGGCCTTTCTGACCGCCTCCACGTTAATCCCACGTCCGTCGTCAGTACACACAAAAGTCACCTGACTGCCGCGCCGCAGCACCTCCAGCCGGACCTGTCCGGTCGGTGGCTTGGCAAGCGCGATGCGCTCGGCCTCGGACTCCACGCCGTGCGCGACGGCGTTGCGCACCACGTGCATGAGCGCATCGCGCAGCGACGCCAGCACATTCGCGTCGAGCCGCACCTCGCCGCCAGACGCTTCGAAAGCGACGCGCTTGCCAAGCGTCTGGGCGGCGTCACGCACGGATCGCGCGAGCGACGCAAACACCGTTTGCGCCGGGATCAGACGAAGTCGATGCGTAACGTCGCGCATTTCGACAAATGCCCCATCGACGCGCTCGAGGTCTACCGCAAGGCTGCGCTGAAACTGATCGAGGCTAGAGCGAAGCTCCTCGGCCACAGCGCGCGCGCGCGCCAAGCCCGCCATGCCAGACGCGGCGGTGACTCCGTCCCCGTTGCCCCCAGGATGCACCGCGAGCAGATCCGCAAGCAGGCCGGTCAAATCACGCAGGCGGTTCGTGGCGCCAATATCCTTGCGTAAAGCGCCGAGTTGTACACCGGCCTCGGTGAGCGTTTGCAACAACGATTCCATCTCCTGAATTTCGACGCGCAAGGTTTCAAGGGGTTCCTCAGAGGGCAAGCGGGCGGGGTCGGTGGCGGCCGTAAGCATTTGGGCGTTTTCATCGCTGGCCAGGGTGATCGGTGAAATAGCGCCCAGATGCGCGCTGATCGCGTCCAGCAGCAGCAGCAGCTCGCTTCCCTGCGCCTTGGATAAAGGCCGTTCGGACTCACGATGGCTCGTCAGAATGCCTTCGACCGCATGTGCCCGTTCTGCTATCCCGGGCTGTTTGACCACACGAGCGGCACCCTTGAGCGTGTGCGCCAGCCGAAGCAGGCGGGCCACACCCTCGTAAGGGGGTGCACAGGGGGCTTTCTCAAGTTGCAGAATGCCCTGTGTTAACCCATCAAGAAGCTCCCGCGCCTCGACTCGGAAATACTGGTATGGGTCTTTTGCCATTCGGCTAGGTGCTCGCCTGTGGCTGAATCAGCCGCATCAGGTCGCGTGACAGCTTGGTGAGCTCCGTCGCTGTTTGAAGCGTCTGGCTCGAACTTACCTCGGTTTCCCGGGCTGCCTGCGCGACGTTGGACACAGCAATGTTGACCTGCGACACCGCGGTCGATTGCTGTTTTGTACTGAGCTCGATCTCTCGGGTTGCCTCGGTGGTGGTGCCCACAAGGCTGACGATCTGCCTGAAGGCAATGGCTACTTCCGAGAACTGCAGTGCGCCCGCCTCCACCGCTTTGGTGCCGCCCTCGGTGGTCATTACCGTCGTATTGACGGCGGCGCGAATGTCATCGATAAGGCCCCTGATCTCTTTGGTGGATCCCCCGACGCGGTCAGCGAGCTTACGGATTTCGTCGGCGACCACCGCAAAACGCTTGCCATTCTCACCAGCGCCAGCCGCTTCGATGGTCGCGTTGATAGCCAGGATGTTGGTCTGTTCAGCCAGTTCGTTGATGATTTCGAGAATGCTGCCGATCTGCTGGGACTTCTTCCCGAGGTCGAGCATGTGGATCACGATCAGATCAACCTGCCGTTTGATGCCTCCGATGGAGTCATTGGCCTTCGTCACCGTCTGCTCTCCAGCGCGCGCGCCTATGGCCGTTTCCTCAGCAATGTGAGCCACGCGCTGGGCGCTCTCGGCGATCTGTTTCGAAGTCACGAGCAGTTCGTTCATCGTCGTCGTGATCTCCTTCATCGCGGTGGACTGTTCCCTGGAACCCATGCTCTGTTGATTCGATGAGACCTGCAGCTCGCTCGATGAGCTCTGCATGTGCTGTACCGCTGCGCCGATCTGGCTTGTCAGGGAACGGGTGATGAGGATGCCCGCGGCGCTGACGATCAGCAGGCACAACAGGGTGCCAAGGGTGATGGAAATGGTCGAACTGTTGACTGCGGCCTCAACTTCTGCGGCACGCTGCTTGAGCAGATTTCGTTCTTCCTGCTCCATCTCGCCGAAGATGTGCCGAAGATCATCCATGAGCCTCTGGCCCTCTCCGGTCTGCACCAGCTTGGTCACCGCGTCAATTTCTCGCGCCTTGCGCATCTCGATCTGCCGCTTGGTTAAGGCCATCTTCGCCGCGATGATGGGTTCTGCCAGGGCGATGCGCTTTTGCTGAGCAGAATTGTCGGCCATCAGAGCGCGCAGGTCATTGACGACCGCCACGATCTTGGTCTCTGAGTGCTGATAGGGTTGGAGAAAGCTCTCATCACCGGAAATGATGTAGCCGCGCCCTCCGATCTCGGCATCCTGCAGCACATTGAGCACATCGGCCAAGCGCTCCAGAACAAGGTGTGTGTGCGCCACCATCTGGCTGGTATTGGCCAGTGTGTTGATGCTGCGATAGGCCACGATTCCAATCATTGCCATGAGCACAAAAGACAGCGCGAAGCCAGCCGCGATTTTTTTTCCAAATGTCCACGAACGTTTCATTTCTTAGTTCTCCTTTGTCGGCCGATACTGGCTGATTCGATTGCGGATGGTCGCCATGATGAGCGCCATACTGATGACGGCGCGAGCGCCATCCGTTGTGCTTGCTACCTGGTTCACGTATTTCACATGTTCTCGGGTGGCAAGAAAGTTGTCCTCCGCATGGAGCGCGGACGTCGGTAGTCGCAAGTACCCCTCAAAGTTAGAGAAGGCCAGAGCGATGGGGTCCTCAGTGCCACAAAGAATCATCCACCGTGGCGACCCAGGATCGGGACCGTAGCCCAGGATTGACGACAAGCTGAACACCGGGACGATACCGCCGCGGATTCCGGCCAGACCCAGCAAGTCGGGCGTGACAGAGGGGACCGAAACGACTCTGCGTTCCGTGACAATCTCGGCGATATCGAGAAGACGAATGGCATAGGGATCGCCCGACACGCGAATCGTGAGCATGTCTTCGACCTCCGTTGACGCCAGCGATGGCGGCAAGGCGAACATGCCGTCAAAGGCATGGCGAAGCTGGGCCGCCTGCTTGCCTTCGATGCTGTCGTTAAATTGCTGGTTCATCCTTCGCCTCCAGCGGCACGCAACTGAGTAAGGCAGAGCTGAAGGAGCGCGTCCCGCGAGAAACCCCCGCCGAACAGCAGAATTCGGGATGCATCCTCACTCGCAAGGAGTGTCAGCGCCTGCCCCAGTTCACGTTGCGCGGTGTCGTCGTCCCCCGAGCGCTTGGCCAGGATTCCTAAGTGCAGGTGGGGCATGGCAAAACCGGGGTCGAGATAAATGGCGGTCAGTCCGTGCTCGATGGCGCCGCTTGCATCGCCGGCATGTTCGCTACACAGGGCCATGAGGTAACGGGCGCCTGCGTTGAGTTCATCCAGAGCGAGCAGACGGCGGCAGACTTCCTCGGACTCCTTGAGCCGGCCGTGGTTCGTGAGCAAGACAGCGCGCAGGAGCAAGGCGTCGGGGTCCTCCTGAGAATCTGCAGGCAAGGAGCCGATGAGCTCCAGCGCATCCGCAAAGCGTTCCTGCCTCACAGCCTCAAGCACCAGACTCAGGTCCCATGTGCGTGCGGGCGCCATCACGACAGGTTGACTCCCCGGGTGGGTGCGTGTGACCTGTGACTTGGCCGGTTCTGGCGCGCGCGTTCGGGCATCGGCCAGCATGGCGATTCGCGTCGCAGCATGTTGAATGACATCGACCCAGTTCGCCGTCGACTCGACGACCGCGGGCAGCAAATCTTCCGCGGGCTCCCCGGGGGGAGCAGCCCGAGTTGCTGTCAAGGCAGCGTCGCAGGCATCACGCTGCTGGTAGTAAAACGTGTCGTTCGTGTGGCAAAGGTGGAACTCGGGCGTGATGCCCCTCAGTGTTTCCGCGTGACCGAGGAACAAAAATCCGCGCGGAAGCAGCGCCTGGCTGATGCGGCGCACGACTCCACGGGCAGTTTCGGGCGAGAAGTACATCAACACATTGCGACAAAAGACCACGTCGCAGGCGAGCGATTTCCAAAACAGTGGATCTTCATCGACAAGGTTGCGCTCCTCGAAGCTCACCATCTTCTGGATTTCAGGCGCGAGCACAAAGTCCGCACCGTCCACCCGAAAATGGCGTCGCCTTACGTCCTCCGATGTCGCCCGCAGCGACCATTCGGAGTAACGGGCCTGGGTCGCCTTGAGGAGGATCGCCGGGTTGATGTCAATGCCAATGATCTTCACATCCCAGGCTGCGAGATCGGGCAAGGCCTCGCGCACCATGATGGCCAATGAATACGGCTCATCACCCGAGGAACATCCGGCCGAGAGGATGCGAAGTTGCCTCGTTTGGGCCTTGGCGCGAATTCGCTCAGGAAGAACATTCTGGGCAAGCGCCAGGAAGTTGTCGGGATTGCGGAAAAAAAACGTTTCGTTGACAGTGAGTTGCTCGGCAAGCGAGCGCCACTCCGCAGTTCCCTTGGGCGAAGCATTGAGATGACCCAGGTAGGCCGAGTAGGTCTCGAAGCGGGCACGGCCAACGGACTGCACCCGTTGACGCATGACATCCGCCAGGTAGTCGAGCTTTGCATCCTCGTACTGCAGCCCGAGATGACCGGTAACGCTAGTGCGAAACTGCTCGATATCAGTTCGGCCGGGAGCTGGCATCATGACGCAGCCTCCACCGCTGCGAGGGTTATCCAGACTTCATCGGGAACGATGCGCGCAGCACGCAGCACCAGTAGAAGTTGCGCGTCGCGGGTGCCAAACGACTCAATGAGGTCGGCGGTGACATCTCGCAACAGAGGTGGCAACTCCCCGAGCTGGGCCGAATCCAGGTTCCTCAAGCCGACAACGCTGTCCACGCCTATGGCCACCCGCCGATCATCCAATTTCAGGGTCACAAAGCGGCCGTAGCTTGGGCTGTTTTCGCTGTTCTCCAAGAGTGCTTTTAGGTCGACGACGGGCGTCGGCATGCCACGAATGACGGACACGCCGCGGACAAAACCTGGCGTCCCGGCAACAGACTTGATGGGGAGCGGACGCATGGTCTCCGCCACATGGTGCAGGGGGAAGGCGCACGCACGTGCACCAACCATAACCACAACTACCGGGCTAGTTTCTAACTCGCGTCCGTTTAAGACGTGCTGCATGACGCCTTGCGCGTCAGCGACGGTACTCGAGAAATTGACGAGCTTGAGAACGAAAGCAAAGCAGATTTTCTTAGCATGGCGATCTCTGTAATTTGTCTGGCGGATCGCGCAAACAAAGCTTCGAGCAGCAAATCATTCGTTGCCCTCATTCGGTGCATGGTACGCTTTTGTTCACAGGTGCTGAAAAAGCGGTGTAGGAAAGTAATCCTCCCAAAGAGGATAAGTCGGATTTCAGTTTGAGGAGCCGCAGGGTAAAGAAACTCACTTGGCTCACTTATTCTCAACGCCTGTACCGGGTCTTGCCGTACTGCCCCTGACGATTAATTCGGTAGCGAACATAGGTTGAGTCTTCCTCGATCGACCGGTCCGCCCCTCATGAATGAGTGCAAAAAGAAGTTGGGTGGCGCGGGCACTCATTTCACTAATAGGAAGTGACATTGCGCTTATCTGTGGATTACTGACTTGAAACCAATCGGCGTCGCCGTAGCCTATGACCGATAGGCTGCCTGGGACCGTCATGCCTTTGCTTCTCACTCTGCGCATGACGCCTAACAATTGACGCGAACTACCCACAACAATCGCACTAAGTCCCATTGCGTCGCTCAAGAGGGAGTCCAACGCAGTCTCACCAAATTCCGGTCGAGGAGGTCCAAAGCGCTGAAGGGTTGGATCTACCTCCATTCCGTGCTTGCGTAATGCCGCCTCGTATCCGGCAATTCGCCGCTGTCCGGTGCTTACCTCGAGCCATCCGCCCAAAAATGCAATCCTCCTGTGTCCCAGAGCCAAGAGGTGCTCGGTGGCCCTGAACGTGCCGTCAACATCATCGGCCAGAACCCAGACTGAACCCAGTTGTGGGTTGCAACGCAAAAACTGAACCGTGGGTACGTTTTGCATTAGCTCTACCGACATCGCAGTAGGCTTCCCGGTTGGCGCTATCAGCACCCCTGCTGCACGATTCTCACGCAACGCTCGAATGTGCTGCTCCTCACGCAATGGATCGTCATCCGAGACACTAAGAACCATTTGGTATCCCAGGAGAGAACACTCGTCTGCCATCGACTTGGCCGCAGCGCTGTAGAACTCGTTTTGAACGTCCGGTACGATCAGCCCAACCAATTTGGTCGCGCCCATTCGCATCGAACGCGCACCAGAGTTTTTGACATATCCCAGCTTTACCGCAGTCTCCCTAACCCGCACCTTGGTGTCCGCACTGATCTTGGGATGGTCATTGAGCGCGCGCGAGACGGTTGTGTGCGCCATCCCCAATACATTGGCGATGTCCTTCAATGTTACGGATGGGTTGTTTCGCTTACTCAAAGGACTCTTTTATTGCGCGTAATCAGCCTGGCGTGATGCGGTGGACCCAGAGACCATCGCAGTTTAGCGAGTGTGATCGTGATCAGAGTGTGATTTCGTTTAGTAGTTCGCGGCCCTCACGAAGTCGGGTGCAATTCTCAATAATCACCTCAAGACTACGATCAAGGGTCTCAGGAGTCAGCCATCCGACATGGGGAGTGATAACAGCATTTGGCATAGCAAACAATGGATTCCCCTCAGACGCGGGCTCGCAGTCCAATACATCTAGACCAACGCCGCGAAGTCGACCCGAGCTCAGAGCGCGGCAGAGAGCCACCTCATCGATTAGTCCTCCGCGTGCTGTGTTAATCAGAATCGCGCCAGGCCGCATGGTCGCCAAGGTGGATTCGTTGATCATGCGATTGGTCTCGTCCGTCAGTGGTACGTGCAGAGACACGATGTTGGACTCGGCCAACAGAGTTTTTAAGGGCACTTGCTCTCCAATGGGGTCTGTCACGATCCTGCGAGCATGGAACAAAACAGTGGCGCCGAGCGCCTGCAGTATCGGAGCGAGACGTCGCGGGATTGCACCAAACCCAATCAAACCGACTGTTTTTCCCGCGATCTCCCCCGCTTCATCTAGGCTGCCCAACGGAAGAGCCCAGCCCTTACCGAGTTTCGTTGCCGCATCCAAGGAAACTATTTTCCGCAGAACTGCAAGCATGAGTGCCAAGGTGCATTCGCAAACCGCTTGGCTGTTGGTGCCTGGCATGTTTGCCACCCGCACGCTCAGCCGGCGCGCCTCAACAAGGTCGATGGTATTCACACCGACTCCGATTTTTTGAATGAGGCGCAACTTAGGTGCGCACGCCAAAAGCGCTGCGTTGGCTGGGGCCAAAACATGAAGGAGTACGTCAGCATCTGAAAGTGCGTGACTCACGTCAACTACATTGGATTCATCCACGTATTCAATCGTCAGCCAACTCGGTACTGAAGCGGACAAGCGCCGCTGCAGCACCGGACTTGCCCTAAAGTGAAATACGGCCTTCATACCACTTCAAAACTGGTAAGGCACCAATTAAGCCGTCTGCCAAACGGAGCGAACTCCATCTTGCGCCTCGGACTGTCGGGGCACAGCGCCTGATGGATGCTTGTGATAGACCCCGTCCTTCATGATCATCAGCAAGTTGTCTCGGTCCTGGAGCAACCGGACATCGTGTGTTGGATCGCCCTTTACAAGCAGCAGATCGGCAAGAAATCCCTCCTTGACCATACCCAGGTTCGGAATGTCCATGATCTCGCCACCCCACTTGGTAGCCGACATCAGCACCTGCGCGGGGGAAAGACCAAGCAAGTTGACAAAGTGCTCGAGATCGCGCGCATTGTTTCCAATTGGATTCCAAGCGAACCCGTAGTCTCCACCGGGCAGAATGCGCATCCCACGCTTCCACAACTCCTGATACACCTTGGGGAAGCCTTCCAGCATATCCATCATCCCCATATGGCGTGCAACATCCTGACTGATACCGAAGGAACCAGCCTCGTAGGCCGTGGTGTAAATGATTCCGATGGCTGGAGCCAAGAAGATTTTGTCCTTTTGCGCCTCGAGCAAGTCAAAGGTTTCCCCTTGAATAAAATCGCAGTGGTATATCGTGCGAAACCCATGCCGCAGCGCCATTTGAACCGAAGCGTCAGCGCGAGCGTGACAGGACAACCACGCGCCTCGCTCGTTCGCTACTTCTGCAGCAGCGGCCACTTCCGCGTCCGTGTAAGAGAGTTTTTGTCCAAAATTCTTTCGCACGAAGTTGTCGCCTGAGATATTGATCTTGATGGTGTCTACACCCTCGCGTATCAGCGTTCGAACGGCGCGGCGAACCTCGTCCGCACCATCTGCGATGATTTCGATGCCTTGATGGTGCATATGCATCTGTCGTTCATCACCCAATCCACCTGTTGCGACGATCTCGGGAGATGCCGCCTTCATTCGTGGCCCAGGCACCTTTCCGGCGTCTATGGCATTGCGCAGGACAACCTCAGTTCTCGGTTTTGCAGAGGCGGCTGAGTACAAACTGGTAAATCCCGAATCCAGCATCAGTTTCGCGTTTCCTATGGCGAGCAGCAAATGCTCTTCGGGCGGTATTTGGCCAAGTTCCTTCAAATAGGTCATGTTGCTGTAGGTAATGTGGCCGTGTGCCTCACAAAGACCGGGCATTAGTGTGTTTCCCCCGCCGTCAACAACCTCAAAACTGTCATCTCTCGGTATTTTCTGGCTGCCGTGGGCCACGAATCGAATGGTGTTTCCCTCGACCAAGACCTCTCCGACAAAGCTGTCGGAGCCAGTACCGTCAAAAACTTTGACGTTTGTGAAAAGGTGCGCTTTCATTGCATATCTCCTCTTATAAGATGCCGATCTAGAAGGGTCTGACGACGGGTCGGCACACGGCGTCTAGATTGACTGGGGGGTGAATTAGGCTTTTGCGAAAGCCAGAGCCATCTGGGCCAACTGGTGGAGAACGAGCGGGCATTGGGGATTGGCAAGATCATTCACCACATTGAAGTGGTCAAGGCCTTCAGGGATGAGTGACTCAACCGGATAACCCAAGGTTTTCCAATGCGTATGCATCGCTTTAGATTGCCGGTGAAACTCTTCGGACTCGTCCACTGCAATGACTAAGGAGATAGGGGCTGCCGTGCGGTATTTTTGATGCAGCGGACTATTGCGCTTGGCTTGGTCTTTATCCATGTGGAGCGTGTTGTTCAAGTAGCTCAGCCGGATCGGCTCCATGTCAAATATGCCTCCAATCGAACACACGCCCTTTACCAAGTCAGCGGGAAGGCCTTTGCCGTAAGCAACCCAGTCGGTAGCCAGCAGCATCAGACCAAGGTGACCTCCTGCCGAGTGCCCACAAACATAAATTTTGGAAGGGTCCCCACCAAAAGAATCGGCGTTGAGCCAAAGCCATGCCAAGGCACGTCGGTTTTGGTCAACGATCGTGTCCATATCTGCCTCGGGGGCAAGGGTGAAGTTGTTGACCACCGTCGTGACCCCATGCGGACGCATCCCCTCAGCGACATAGCTGTAATGGCTTTTGTCAAGCGAGTACCAATAGCCCCCGTGGATGAATACGTAAATCGGGGCTCCACGATCAGGCGCAGGGAAAATATCAATCTTTTCCATTGCAGTGCTGCCAAATTCGACGTCAAGCTTTCCAGGCACACGACCCCTCGTCTCCTTACTCCACTGGTTCCAATGATCAAAATGAATAGAAAAGTCGGGGAATCGCGCTCGGTTGTTGTACTGCGCATCAAGTCCCTGTTGGTCATAGTCTCTGTAGACAATTTCCCCGTTTTGATTTGCAGGTGTAGCGTTCTTGGCCATTTATCGGTCCTGACTTCTATGCTGTTGTAATACGCGTGAAATATCACTATGCATAGCAACTAGGTGAGACCGGAATCACTACAGTTGATCAAAAAGTTGAGGAGGAGATTAGTCACCTCCCCAGCACTCTCCACTGGCGCCCAGTGCCCGCATCGGGGCAAAACATGAAAGTGACAACCGGCGATTTTGTTGGCTAGTGCCTTAGCGACCTGAGGTGGAGCGGTCAAATCCTCATCCCCAGTGATCACCAGTGTTGAGCAACGCAAACTAGCAATGTCTTCGGGAGTGCTGTTGGCGATGGCTTCACAGGTCAGTGCGTAGGAGTGCGCATCTTGGCGCATGACCATTTCGCGCACAAATGCGGCCAACTCGGGTCGATATGCTTTGGTTTGGGCCGAGGTACCGACTTGCGCAGTAACACTGCCAATGTCGGCCAACCCTTCCCCCCTCGCCTTTTCGGCTCGCGCTGAGAGCGCTGTTCGAGTGGCATCGCTAGGCCCCCCCTGAAAAGGACCGATCAATGCAAGACTAGCCACGCGCGATGGATGCTTAACTGCGAGTAGTTGGAGCACGAGGGCACCATAGGAGTGCCCCACCCAATGCGCACGTTCGATGCCTAGGCTATCTGCCAATTCCAACAAGTCCGTGGCCAACGCACCGGTGGAGATCTCTCCCTCGCGGGGCGTACGCCCGGAACCTTGCAAGTCGGGAATCACAACCCGGAATGTACGGGATAAAGTGGGAACGACCCCGCCCCATACATTGCCAGTGCCGCCGAGCCCGTGAACAAGAATAAGGGCTGGTCCCTTGCCGACCTCGTCATATCTCATTTTCATATTCTTCATCTCCTTGTGATGATGCTGGGTAATTAAGCTTGATCGCTGCGAGGGTTGCCGATTGCTGGTTTCCTAATGGACGGCGAGCACGCCGAGAGTGCCCCGCGAAGTGAGTGCGGGATCGTCTGCACATCAAGATAACCATCCG
>Ga0214919_10002680_pt1 | contig 27682 bp, 25 predicted proteins | sample LL1503_MetaG_FD_177994 | JGI IMG/M metagenome (GOLD analysis project Ga0214919, IMG submission 177994) | Freshwater microbial communities from Lake Lanier, Atlanta, Georgia, United States - LL-1503 | ecosystem: Environmental > Aquatic > Freshwater > Lake | place: USA: Georgia | collected...
ATGGCCGCATCATCAGCATCACCTCGGTGGTGGGCGCAGCGGGCAACGCCGGCCAGGCCAACTACGCTGCGGCCAAGGCCGGCGTTGCGGGCATGACCAGGTCGCTGGCACGTGAGCTCGGCAGCCGCAACATCACCGTCAACTGCATCGCGCCTGGGTTCATCGCCACCGACATGACGGCCGACCTGCCCGAGGCGCAGAAGACTGCGTTGCTGGGCCAGATCCCGCTCGGCCGGCTCGGCACGCCCGAGGAAATTGCGCATGCAGTGGTGTTTCTCGCGTCGCCGCTGGCGGGCTACGTCACGGGTGCCGAGCTGCATGTCAACGGCGGCATGTACATGAATTGAAAGTCTGCGGGCCAGGGCGCCACCAGGCGCGTTGGCCTGTTCCATCCCGCCGGTCAAGGGCCCGACCGGCGCGGCGAGGGGGCAATGCCAGGAAGCAAGCGCCACCGCCGGTAGAATCCTGGGCTGTTTGAGAATTTTTACTCCCGGAGGAGTCATGAGCGATATAGAAGCACGCGTCAAGAAAATCATTGCCGACCAACTTGGCGTGCCTGAAGCCGACGTCACCAATGAGAAAGCCTTCGTGGCCGATCTGGGTGCCGACTCGTTGGACACGGTGGAACTGGTGATGGCGCTCGAAGATGAGTTCGGCATTGAGATTCCCGACGAAGAGGCGGAGAAGATCACCACGGTGCAGTTGGCGATCACCTACGCGCAAACCCACCAAAAGGCCTGAGTTTTTTCTGTCATGACCCGTCGTCGCGTTGTCATCACCGGCCTCGGGCTGGTCAGCCCGGTAGGTAATTCCGTGGCGCAGGGCTGGGCCAATATTCTCGCGGGCCGATCTGGCATTGCCAACGTCAGCCGCTTCGATGCGTCGGGGCTGTCTTGCCGGTTTGCCGGTGAGGTCAAGGACTTCAAGATCGAGGATTACATCCCGATCAAGGAAGCTCGGCACATGGACACCTTCATCCATTACGGTCTGGCGGCGTCCATCCAGGCCGTGCTCGACTCGGGCTTGCCCACGGGTGAAGCGCTTGGCGCCGAGCAGGCCGAGCGGATCGGCTGCATGGTGGGGTCGGGCATCGGTGGCCTGCCGTTGATCGAAGAGACTCAGATCGAGTACGCCGCACGTGGCGCCAGGCGCATCTCGCCTTTCTTCGTGCCGGCCTCCATCATCAACATGATCTCGGGTCATCTGTCGATCAAATACGGCTTCACCGGACCCAATCTGGCGCTGGCCACCGCATGCAGCACCGGTCTGCATGCGATTGGCATGGCAGGCCGCTTGATCGAGTATGGCGACGTCGACGTGATGGTCGCCGGCGGTGCTGAGAGCACTGTCTCGCCGCTGGGCATCGGCGGTTTTGCCGCTGCCCGTGCGCTGTCTTCGCGCAATGATGATCCACAGACCGCTTCGCGGCCCTGGGACCGCGACCGCGATGGTTTTGTGCTCGGCGAGGGGTCGGGCGTGGTGGTGCTCGAAGAGTACGAACATGCCAAGAAGCGCGGCGCGCGCATTTACGCCGAACTGGCTGGTTTTGGCATGGGTGCCGATGCTTACCACATGACGGCGCCCAACGTCGATGGTCCCAAGCGTTCGATGTGGGCGGCGCTGAACAACGCTGGCATCAACGCTGCCGATGTGCAGTACCTCAACGCCCATGGCACATCGACGCCGCTCGGCGATCTGAACGAGACCAACGCCATCAAACTGGCTTTTGGCGACCATGCATCCAAGCTGGTGGTCAACTCGACCAAGTCGATGACTGGCCATTTGCTGGGTGGCGCAGGCGGGATCGAGTCGGTGTTCACGGCGCTGGCGCTGTACCACCAGGTGTCGCCACCGACGATCAATATCTTCAACCAGGACCCTGCCTGCGACCTGGACTACTGCGCCAACACGGCGCGTGAGATGAAGATCGACGTTGCGGTGAAGAACAATTTCGGCTTCGGCGGTACCAACGGCACGCTGGTCTTGCGCCGGGTGTGAGCCTGCGGCGGGATGCAGGCCGCCCCGGCCGTCTCGGCAGATCTGGATGATGGTCGACCAGAACGCGTGCTGATCTCGCTCTTGCATGCCCTGACAGGTGCGGCCATCGCCGCCTGGGCTCAGGGCCACTTTGACCTCACGTCCTTGGGGCAGGGCTTGATCGTGGCCATCGTCGCTGGGGTCGCTGCAGCTTTGCTCGGCGCAGCGTTGGCGCGACACGCGTTGCCGGCCGATGCCCAATGTCTGCGATGGGATGGCCAGGTCTGGTCGCTGGTCTTGCGCGCCCCGGGTGGCGGTGAGGGCGCAGGGATTGCTGTTGCGCGCCTGGTGGTCTCAATCGACCTGGGTCCTTGGTTGCTGTTGCGAGCCTATGCTGTTGCGGGTGGATCGCGCTGGCAGGTGGCTCGCGCGTCTTGCGTGGGGGCCGCTTGGCACGGTTTACGCGTGGCCTTGAAGGCCCATGCTGGCAGCGCCCAGTCGAGCCCGGACGACCGCCTCAAGCCGTGATGATCTGTCCATGAGCATCGATGACATCGACATTGCGCTGGTCGAGCGCGCCCAGGGCGGCGATCAGCGGGCTTTCGAGATGCTGGTGATCAAGTATCAGCGCCGCGTCGAGCGACTGATCGGCCGGATGGTGCGCGATGTCGACCTGGTGCAAGACATCGCGCAGGAAAGCTTCATCCGTGCCTACCGCGCCTTGCCGAAGTTTCGCGGCGACAGTGCTTTCTACACCTGGCTGTACCGCATCGTGGTCAACACGGCGAAGAAGGCCTTGGTCGAACTCAAGCGCGATCTGCTGGTGTCTGAGGCGACCTTGGCTGGCAGCCATGACGAAGACGATGAAACTTCTCGCGTCGATCGCGAACCAAGCATGGATGCCACGCCGGAATCACTGCTCGCGAGCAAGCAAGTTGCCCAGGCTGTCAACGCTGCGATCGATGCGCTGTCGCCTGATCTGCGCCGGGCGATCATGCTGCGCGAAATCGAGGGTCTGAGCTATGAAGAGATTGCCGAGATGATGGACAGTCCGATCGGTACGGTGCGGTCGCGCATCTTCCGGGCGCGTGAATTCATCGCACTGCGGCTTCGGCCGCTGCTCGACACTCGTGATGGCGAGCGGTGGTGATGGTGCAGGTTTCCAGGTCAGGCAACTCAGGTCGGCGCATTCTGTCGGGCTGGGCTGTCGCAGGCAAGAGGGTGGGAGTTTCATGAGCAGCGAGTTGAACCCGTCTGAGTTTTCGAACGATTCGAGTCGACTGGACTTGTTGTCGTCGTCGATGGACGATGAACTCGGGCTGGACGACGCCGACCAGATGCTGTCGATCTGGCACCAGGATGCCGGGGCGCGTGCGGCTTGGCATGCTTACCATCTGATTGGCGATGTGCTGCGGTCCAAGGATTTGGCTGTGGCGCCCGCCCATGACGAGGTGTTCCTGCAGGCACTGCGCGGCCGTCTGACCCGGGAACCTGTTCCGATCAAGCCGGGTCAGCCGGTTGCCGATCGATCGGCCGATCGATCGGCCGGTCAATCGGCCGGTCAATTGGCCGGTCGATCGGCAGGCTGGTGGTTGGTGCCGGGCGCCATGGCGGCATGCTTGGTCGCGGGGGCTGGCTGCTGGGCGGTTTACCGTGCCATCGATCCGGGCCGCCAGGCCGATCGACCGCAACTCGTTCAAAGAGCACCTGCTGCCGGCGAACTGGTGCGCAATGCGGGCCTGGACCGCTACCTGGAAGCCCACCGCACGCTCGCCAACGTGGGCGGTTCGCAATACCGCGTGCACACCGTGTCTGACATCCAGTGAGCGCGCTGAGCTATCTAACTCGGCGCCGGCTGGGGGCAGGGTTGGCGCTGCTGTGCGCATCGCCGCTGGTTTTGTCCCAATCACCGGCCAATGTGTTGGGCCGAATCCAGCAGGCTGCGGTCATGCGCAATTACCAGGGCACGCTGATGTTCAGCGCCGGCGGTGTGTTGTCCAGCACCAAGCTGCTGCACATTGGTGATGGCCGCGATCACTACGACCGCATTGAAACGCTGGACGGACAGCCCCGCTTGCAGTATCGCCACAACGAAGAGATGCTCACGCTGTGGCCTGACAGCCGGCTGGCACGATGGGAGCAACGCGAACCAGTGGCCGAGTTTCCGGCCTTGCCGGCATCGGCCGATCCGCGGGCGCTCGAGAACTACGAATTGCATGCGCTCGAGTCGGACCGGGTGGCCGGTCACCCCGCCGATGTGTTGATACTCAAACCCCGGGATCCCCATCGCTATGCCCAGCGTTTATGGGCCGATCACCACACTGGCCTGCTGCTGCGCAACGATGTGCTGGGGCCGGGCGGCGAGGTGCTGGAGTCTTCCGTCTTCACCGATCTGCAGATCGGCGGCAAGCCCTCGACCGATGCCGTGCTGGGGCCGATGAAGCGGCTGGCGGGCTACCGGGTGCTGAGGCTGCGGACCGAGCGGGCGCAGGTCGAAGCCGAAGGCTGGCAACTGGTTCGGCCGGTACCGGGCTTCGGTCTGGTGAGTTGCATCAAGCGGCCGCTGGCCGATACCGGCGTGCCGGTGTTGCAGTCGGTGTTTTCTGACGGCCTGACGCATGTCTCGGTGTTCATCGAGCGCTACGATGTGCAACGCCATAAACAGCCCCTGGCCACCGGCCTTGGCGCCACCCACACGCTGATGAGCCGCCATGGTGATTGGTGGTTCACCGTCGTGGGTGAAGTACCGATGGCCACGGTGCAGCAGTTTGAAGCCATGTTCGAACGCAGGCGTTGAAATTCGGTAGAAGCTCCCAACTTGGGCCATTCCCGGGGGCTTGGCTTGGGAGGCGCTTGTTTCAGTTTCAAGATGAGGTGATTTGATGTCCGAAAGCAATGTTGTGTTGACTTCCCCGCGGCATGCGGGTCGGCGGGTGCTGCTGCGCGCGGCGATGGCCATGGCGCTGGTCTGCAGCTTGGCGCCACAGGCCGGCGCAGCGCAAGGCCGGGGCGAGCTGCCCGATTTCACCGAGCTGGTCGAGAAAGTCGGCCCGTCGGTGGTCAACATCCGCACGCTCGAGCGCAGCGGCCGCAACAACGCCGCTGCTGGCAGCGGTATCGACCCCAACATGGAGGAGTTCTTCAAGCGCTTCGGCATTCCGCTGCCCGGCGGCAAGGGTGCGCCGCGCGGCGGCGGCGAAGAAGAACCCCAGCAGCGAGGCGTGGGCTCGGGCTTCATCCTGAGCGCCGATGGCTATGTGATGACCAATGCCCATGTGGTGGACGGCGCCGACGAGTTGATTGTTACCTTGACCGACAAGCGAGAGTTCAAGGCCAAGGTGATCGGCCTGGACAAGCGCACCGACGTGGCCGTGGTCAAGATCGAGGCCACCGGCTTGCCGGCGGTCAAGCTTGGCGATGTGGCCAGGCTCAAAGTCGGTGAGTGGGTGATGGCGATCGGCTCGCCCTTCGGCTTGGAGAACAGCGTGACCGCCGGCATCGTCAGCGCCAAGGCACGCGACACCGGTGACTACCTGCCTTTCATCCAGACCGATGTGGCGATCAACCCCGGCAATTCAGGTGGGCCGCTGATCAACATGCGCGGTGAGGTGGTGGGCATCAACTCGCAGATTTACAGCCGTTCGGGCGGGTTCATGGGCATCTCGTTCGCGATCCCGATCGACGAGGCCAGCCGTGTGGCCGACCAGTTGCGTGCCGGGGGCCGGGTGATCCGTGGCCGCATCGGCGTGACCATCGCGCCGGTGACCAAGGACGTGGCCGAGGCGATCGGGCTGGGCAAGCCCACCGGCGCGATGGTGCGCGGCGCCGAGAGTGGCGGGCCGGCCGACAAAGCCGGCATCGAGGCCGGCGACATCATCACCAAGGTCGATGGCAAGCTGATCGACAAGTCAGGCGATCTGCCGCGTCTGATCGGCGCGACCAAGCCGGGCAGCAAGACCGTGCTACAGGTGTTTCGCCGGGGTGGCTACCGCGACGTCGCGGTCACGGTGGCCGAATTCGAGCCTGACGCGCCGACCCGTGCGACGCAGTCCGAGCCTGCCGCCTCGTCCGGTGGCAAGTCGGCGCTCGGGCTGACGGTCAGCGAACTTGGCGATGCCGTCAAGCGCGATCTCAAGCTGCGCGGTGGCGTCAAGGTCGACGCGGTCGACGGTGCTGCGGCGCGTGCAGGCCTGCGCGAAGGCGATGTGATCCTGGCGCTCGACAACACCGAGGTCAACGACGTCAAGCAGTTCCTGGCTGCGGCGGCCAAGGTTGAGAAGGCGCGAGCGGTGAGTGTGATGGTGCGGCGCGGCGATTGGGTCAATTATGTGGTGATCAAGCCTGGTCGCTGACGGTCGCTGACGGCTGCTTGGCCGGCTGACGCGTTGTCCTGCTCAGACCCAACCGGCCCGGCGCATTGACTTGACTACAATGCGGACCCAGCAAGCAGTTGCCAAACATTTGTTGGAAGGCGCGTTTCCACTTGGACGTGCCTTTTTTTTATGGCCTGCCTCGCTTGAGGCGGCGGGTTTGCAAGCCCCTGACCTGGCGCAAGACGGTCAGACCGCTTGAGCCAACTCGCCTCAGCCCTGAGGGCTGTTCGCTGAGCTGGCGCACGATGAATTCCATGGACCACATCAGAAACTTCTCGATCATCGCCCACATCGACCATGGCAAGTCGACGCTGGCAGACCGCTTGATCCACCGCTGTGGCGGCCTGAGTGACCGCGAGATGGAGTCCCAGGTGCTCGATTCGATGGACATCGAGCGTGAGCGTGGCATCACGATCAAGGCGCAGACCGCGTCGCTGCACTACACCGCTCGCAGTGGCCAGGTCTACCAGCTCAACCTGATCGACACACCAGGCCATGTCGACTTCAGCTACGAGGTCAGTCGATCGCTGTCGGCCTGCGAGGGCGCGCTGCTGGTGGTTGACGCCAGCCAGGGGGTCGAGGCGCAGACGGTGGCCAACTGCTATACCGCCCTCGACCTCGGCGTCACGGTGGTGCCGGTGCTCAACAAGATGGATCTGCCCAACGCCGATCCCGAGAACGCCAAGGCCGAGATTGAGGACGTGATCGGCATCGATGCCGACGAGGCCATCCCCTGCTCGGCCAAGACAGGCTTGGGGATAGACGAGATCCTGGAGGCGGTGATCGAGCGCATGCCGTCGCCCAAAGGTGATCCGGACGGCCCGCCCCGGGCGATGATCGTCGACAGCTGGTTCGACAGCTATGTCGGCGTGGTGATGCTGGTGCGTGTGGTCGACGGCGCGCTGCGCAAGGGCGACCGCGTCCGCATGATGGCCAGCAATGCCGTCTACCCGCTCGAGCAGCTCGGTGTGTTCACGCCCAAGTCCGAGTCGCGCGATGAGCTGAAGGCCGGCGAGGTGGGTTTCCTGATCGCCGGTATCAAGGAGTTGCAGGCGGCCAAGGTGGGCGACACCGTCACGCTCGAGAAAAAGCTGCCGAACAACGCCGGCCCGGCCACCGAGGCGCTGCCCGGTTTCAAGGAGATCCAGCCCCAGGTTTTCGCCGGCCTGTACCCGACCGAGGCCAGCGAGTACGACTCGCTGCGCGACGCGCTGGAGAAGTTGAAGCTCAACGACAGCTCGCTGCGCTACGAGCCCGAGGTCAGCCAGGCGCTGGGCTTCGGCTTTCGCTGCGGCTTCCTGGGCCTGCTGCACATGGAAATCGTGCAGGAGCGCTTGGAGCGCGAGTTTGACCAGGACTTGATCACCACCGCGCCCAGCGTGGTCTACGAGGTCGAGTTGAACGACGCGACGGTGATCAAGGTCGAGAACCCGTCCAAGATGCCCGATCTGGGCCGCATCCACGAGATTCGCGAGCCCATCGTCACGGTACACCTGTACATGCCGCAGGACTATGTCGGCCCGGTGATGACGCTGGCCAACCTCAAGCGCGGCATGCAGCTCAACATGGCTTACCACGGCCGCCAGGTGATGCTGACCTACGAGATGCCGCTGGCCGAGATCGTGCTGGACTTCTTCGACAAGCTCAAGAGCGTCTCGCGCGGCTACGCCAGCATGGACTACGAGTTCAAGGAATACCGCGCATCCGATGTCGTCAAGGTCGACCTGCTCATCAATGGCGACCGGGTCGACGCGCTGTCGATCATCGTGCACCGGGCGCAGAGCGTGTACCGAGGCCGTGCGGTGGCGGCCAAGATGCGCGAGCAGATCCCGCGCCAGATGTACGACGTGGCGATTCAAGCGGCGATCGGCGCCAACATCATCTCGCGCGAAAGCATCAAGGCTTTGCGCAAGAACGTGCTGGCAAAATGCTATGGCGGCGACATCAGCCGGAAGAAGAAGCTGCTCGAAAAGCAGAAGGCCGGCAAGAAGCGCATGAAGCAGATCGGCACGGTGGAGGTGCCACAGGAGGCCTTCCTGGCCATCCTCCGAGTCGACGATTGAGAGTCCCCAAAGCCATGATGAGTGTTCTGACCGCCGCGTTGTATGGCGTATTGCTGTTCTATGGCGCCGGCTGGTGGCTGGGCTACTGGGTCGGCAACTTTTCACTGCTGTTGTTCGTGCTCACGCTCGTCACGCTGACCTATTGGCTGGCTGAGCGTTTCAGGTTCGCGCCAGCACGTGCGGCGGCGGCTGATGCGCTGGCGACGCAGGATACGAATCGCCGCGCCGAGCTCAAGAAACTGGGTCTTGCCCAGGCTGACAGCAGTGGCGTCGAGTCCGCCCGCGAATCGCTGTTGATGCAGCCCTGGTGGTTGGACTGGACGGCCGGGCTGTTCCCGGTCATCGCGGTGGTGTTCGTGCTGCGATCCTTTCTGTTCGAGCCTTTCAAGATACCCTCGGGCTCGATGATCCCGACGCTGTTGGTCGGCGACCTGATCCTGGTGAACAAGTTCCAGTACGGTATCCGCCTGCCGGTGCTCGGCACCAAGCTGGTGTCTAACAAGGAGCCGCAGCGCGGCGACGTGATGGTGTTTCACTACCCTGTGGATCCGCGCATCGACTACATCAAGCGCGTCGTGGGTTTGCCCGGCGACGAGGTGGTCTACAACAACAAGTCGCTGAGCATCAACGGCAAACCTGTGCCGGTGCAGGCGCAGGGTGACTTCTACGACGAAGACAGCCTACGGTTTGAGCCCAAGTTCACCGAAACCCTGGGCAATATCAAGCACGGCATCCTGGTCGAACCTCGGCGCGCATCGATCTACCGGCCGATGGACAGCTTCGTGAATTTTCGTGAGAACTGCCAATACACCATCGAAGGCGTGTCGTGCAAAGTGCCGGCCGGCCACTACTTCATGATGGGTGACAACCGCGACAACTCGCAGGATTCGCGCTACTGGGGTTTCGTGCCTGACGAGAACATCGTCGGCCGGGCATTCATGGTGTGGATGAACTTCAGCAACCTGCGCCGCGTAGGCTTGTTCGACTGATGCGGCTTGGCTGGGCCTCATGAAAGGCGCGCTGGCTTCGCAGCGTGGACTTGCACTGTTCGGCTTGCTGAGCCGGGCCCTGCTGGTCGGCATCGCGGGCTATCTGCTGGTGCAGATCCTGCCCACGGTGTTCGAGGCCCGGACCATCCAGGCGATTGTTGACCGTTTGGCGGCAGCGCCGGCGGCGACAGTACCCGAGATCCGCAGCGCCTTCGATCGTCAGCGTCAGATCGACCTCGGCATTGTTTCGGTCAGGGGTGCCGACCTCGTGATCACCAAAGAGGACGATCACGTCGTGATCCGCTATGCCTACGACAAGGAAATCGAACTTTTTGGCCCCGTCCGCCTCTTGATCAAGTACGCTGGACGCTCCAAGTGATGGCGCTTGGAGCTCGTCCGGCGCTGCCGGCGTCCCGCCTTCAGCCTGTTGCCAGCATGGACCGCAAACCCGAACCGCGTCAGGATCCTCGACTGCAGACGCTTGAAACCCGCCTCGGGCACCGTTTTGCTGACGCCCGGCTGCTGCAGCGCGCGCTCACGCACCGCAGTTGTGGTGCCGACCACAACGAGCGGCTCGAGTTCCTGGGCGACGCCGTGCTGAACCTGGCGGTCTCGACGCTGCTGTACGAGCGCTTCTCGGGATCAGACGAAGGCGACCTGACGCGGGTTCGAGCCCATCTGGTTCGCGAAGACAGCTTGCACCGGGCCGCGCTGGGTCTAGGACTGCCCGAGGTCTTGCGATTGTCCGAAGGCGAGGCACGCGGCGGCGGCGCGCAGAGGCCTTCGATCCTGGCCGACACGGTCGAAGCGCTGATCGGCGCGACCTATGTCGACGGCGGCTTCGAGCCTGCGACAAAGCTGGTGCGGCAGTTGTTCGGCGAACTGATCGACAGCAGCGAAGCCGAGAGTTGGCGCAAGGACGCGAAGACGGAGTTGCAGGAGTGGCTGCAGGCGCGCAAGCTGCCGGTGCCTGCCTACCGCATCGTCGCCACCCGCGGCCAGGCCCATGCACAGACCTTTGATGTCGAATGTGCGGTGCCGATGCTAGGTTTGGCCGAACTGGGCGAAGGACGTTCGCGCCGGATCGCCGAGCAGGAAGCTGCGCGCTGCATGCTGGACAAACTCAAGGCCAGCGACCGGCCCGGCGGCCCGCTGCGGGCCTGACACTGCATCACCGCAGGTGAAGCCACCTGACCGGTATTTTCAAACCAACCGGTCGCCAACCCGAGCATCACCATGAACGAACAAGACATTCAGCCCGCTGGCCCATCGGTCGACGAGCTCCTGGCGGGACTGCCCGGCGGCGCCGAGGCGGACGGTCAGCGCTGCGGCACGATCGCCATCGTCGGTCGTCCCAATGTCGGCAAGTCCACCTTGCTCAACGCGCTGGTGGGGCAGAAGATCAGCATCACATCGCGCAAGGCGCAGACCACCCGGCATCGCATCACCGGCATCCGCACGCTGGGCGCAACGCAGTACGTGTTTGTCGACACACCGGGTTTCCAGACCAAGCTGATCCGCGGCCGCACCGCGCTCAACCGCAACCTCAACCGCACCGTCACCGCCACGCTGGGTGATGTCGATGTGGTGTGGTTCATGGTCGAGGCGGGGCGCTTCGGGCCTGATGACGCCAAGGTTTTGGCGTTGATGCCACCCGACAAGCCGGTGTTTCTGGTCGCCAACAAGCTCGACACCGTGACGCGCCGCACCGACGTGATGCCCTGGTTGCAGGAGATGCAAAAGCGCCACCTGTTCGCCGAATACGTGCCGATGTCGTCGACCCGGCCGACCGACGTCGAGCGCCTGTTCAAAATCGTCGAGCCCTACCTGCCCGAGCAGCCCTGGATCTATGGCGAAGACGAGCTCACCGACCGCAGCGACAAGTTCATGGCGGCCGAGTTGATCCGTGAAAAACTCTTTCGCCTGACCGGTGACGAACTGCCTTACAGCGCGACCGTGGTGATCGACAAGTACGAGGAGGAGGGCAACTTGCGCCGCATTGCGGCAACCATCGTGGTTGAGCGCGATGCCCACAAGGGCATGGTGATCGGCGAGGGCGGTGAGTTGCTCAAACGCATTGGCAGCGAGACCCGGGTCGAATTGGAAAAGCTGACCGGGTCCAAGGTGTTCCTCGAACTGTGGGTCAAGGTGCGGTCGGGCTGGGCTGACAGCGAAGAGCATCTCCGGTCCTACGGCTACGAATGAGCAACCCGCTGCACGTAGCGCTGTGAGTCGCGCCGCACCGCAGCACGCTTTCGTGCTGCACCAATGGGCCTGGAGCGAGACCAGTCTGATCATCGACTTGTTCACGCGAGGGCAGGGGCGGCTGGCGGTGGTGGCCAAGGGCGCCAAGAGGCCTTATTCGCAGCTGCGGCCGGTGTTGATGCCGTTTCAGCGACTGCTGGTGCTGACCGGCGTGCCCAAGGCCGCCGAAGCCGCCAATGTCCTGACGCTGCGGTCGGCGGAGTACGCGGGCGCTGGCGCGGCCTTGCCGCCAGCCAAGCTGTTCACAGGTTTCTACCTCAACGAGTTGTTGCTCAAGTTGTTGGTCCGTGGCGATCCGCATGAGCGACTGTTCGACGCTTATGCCGACACCTTGCTGGCCCTGGCTGCGGCCGAGGACGAGTCGCCGCTGCGCGCATTCGAGCTGATGCTGCTGCGCGAGACCGGCCTGCTGCCCGAGCTCGACCGCAACACCACGACCCAGGAGCGGGTGCAGCCCGGCCGGCGCTACCAACTTCAGGCCGAGGCCGGGCTGGTGGCAGCGGGTGGGCCAGGGCTCAGCGCCAGCGCCTGCCAGGCGATGCAGGCTGCGCTCGACCAGCATGACTTGGCGGCCTTGCGCGGCGCCTGCCAATCCGACTTGCCACCGCTCAAGTCGCAGCTGCGCTCGCTGCTTGTCTATCATCTCGGGTCGCCGCCCTTGCGCACCCGGCAGATGATGCTCGAAGTGCGCCGGCTGATCGAGACCGCTCCGTCGTCCGCACGAACCGCCACAGGCTCACCATGAATCCGCTCGTCGCCCCAGAAGCACAACCCAGAGCGTTTCGCACTGCGCTGTCGGTCAACGTCAACAAGATCGCGCTGCTGCGCAACACCCGCCACCTGGCGATACCCGATGTGGTCGCACTGTCGCGCCAGGCGCTGCAGGCTGGTGCCCAGGGCCTCACTGTGCACCCCCGGCCGGACGCCCGCCACATCAGGACCCAGGATGTGCACGACCTGGCCGCGCTGCTGCGCGATTGGCCGGCTGCCGAATACAACATCGAGGGCAACCCTTTCCACAACCTGATGGACTTCGTGCGCCAGGTTCGCCCGCACCAGGCGACTTTCGTCCCCGACGGTCAGGACCAGTTCACCAGCGACCACGGCTGGCAGTTTCCCGAGGACCTCGATCGCTTGAAACCCTTCATTGCCGAGTCACAGGCGCTGGGCGTTCGCGTCAGCCTGTTCATGGACCCAATGCCTGAGATGATGGCCGCAGCCCGCGCCAGCGGCGCAGACCGGGTCGAGCTCTATACCGAGGCCTATGCCAGCGCCTTCGGTACGGCGCAGCAGGCCGAGGTGCTGGCGCGCTACACCGCAAGCGCCAATGCCGCGCTGGCGGTCGGTCTGGAGGTCAATGCCGGCCATGACCTCAACCGCGACAACCTGAGCGATTTTCTGCGGGCTGTGCCCGGCGTCGTCGAGGTGTCAATAGGCCATGCGCTGATCGCCGATGCGCTCGAACTCGGGATCACCGAGACCGTGCGCGACTACCAGCGCTGTATCCAGAATGCTTTCAGGGTCTCCAGCGCCTCTGCGACTGCGCCGCTGCCGCGATGATCCACGGCATCGGCACCGACATCTGCGACATTCGGCGCCTGCGGGCGACGCTGGCGCGGCGCGGTGACCGCTTTGCCGAGAAAGTGCTGGGCCCCGAAGAGCTGCGGGTTTTCCAGGCTCGCCGGACCCGGGTCGAGGCGCGCGGTGTGGCCTATCTGGCGACCCGGTTCTCGGCCAAGGAGGCCTTCTCCAAGGCGATCGGTCGCGGCATGCGCATGCCGATGACTTGGCGTGCCTGCGAGATCCTCAACCTGCCCAGTGGTGCGCCAGTGATCCGCCTGCACGGCGCGCTGGCCGAATGGTTTGCGCAGCAAGGTTTGCGCGCCCATGTCACCGTGACCGATGAAACCGACTATGCCGCCTCGTTCGTGGTGGTGGAAAAGGACTGAACTGATGCCGCAAGATCTCGGCCATTCGCCGCTGCTGCTCGATATCGCCGGCACCCGCCTGGACGCCAGCGACCGACGCCGACTGCAGCATTCGCTGACCGGTGGCTTGGTGCTGTTCGCCCGCAACTGGGTTGACCGGGCCCAACTCACTGCGCTGACGACCGAGGTCAAGGCGATCCGGCCCGACCTGCTGATCTGCGTCGACCATGAGGGCGGCAGGGTGCAGCGCTTTCGCAGCGATGGCTTCACCCACTTGCCTGCGATGGCGGTGTTGGGCGATTTGTGGATGGCCGATGCGATGGCTGCGACCAATGCCGCGACCGCTGCCGGTTATGTGCTGGGCGCTGAGTTGCGGGCCTGCGGCGTCGATCTGAGCTTCACGCCGGTGCTGGACCTGGCCCACGGCGGCAGCGCGGTGATCGGCAACCGGGCTTTCCACCGCGACGCCCGCGTCGTCAGCCTGCTCGCCAAGAGCCTGATGCACGGCTTGTTGCAGGCTGGCATGGCCAATTGCGGCAAGCACTTCCCTGGCCACGGGTTCGTCGCTGCCGACAGCCATGTCGCTGTACCGGTGGACCAGCGCTCGCTCAAGACCATCCTGGCCGACGACGCCAAGCCCTATGAGTGGTTGTCGAACAGCTTGGCCAGCGTGATGCCGGCGCATGTGATCTACCCCAAGGTCGACGCCGCACCGGCCGGTTTTTCAGCACGCTGGCTGCAGCAGATCCTGCGTGGCGAGTTGGGATTCCAAGGCGCCATCTTCAGCGACGACCTCAGCATGGCCGGCGCCCAAGTGGCTGGCGGCGCGTTGGCCGGCGCGCTGGCAGCGCTGGCCGCGGGTTGCGACCTGGTGTTGCTGTGCAACCAGTCGGTGGTCGAGGGTGGCGCAGCGGTGGATGCCCTGCTCGAAGGCCTGGCCGGCGCCGCCGACCAAGGCCGGTGGCGACCCGATGGCGACAGCGAGGCGCGCCGGCTGTCCTTGCTACCCTTGACGCCGCCGCTGCCCTGGGACGAGTTGATGCACGAGCCGGCCTACCAGCACGCGCTCGAAAAACTGCCCTGAGTCTGTCGTCTGGCGAATGAAAAACGCCGCCCTCGGCGGCTAGGCCAGGGGCGGCGCAGGCCGCGTTCAGGCGGCAGGGTGATGACGCAGCAGCTTCAGGGCGTCGGCGCAGCGGCGGTCTCGAACGGCAGCTTGAACTGCGACAAGTCCTTGCGGGTCTCGACCAGCACCAGCGGGCCTTCATCGATCTGCAGTGCAGGGGCGCGCTCGCGTGGCACATGAATCGGGGCTGGCTCAGCGGCCATCGCCGCTTGCGCAGCAGCGATTTTCTCGCGGTCCGAGTTGACCCATTGCAGGCCTGAGGCTTCGGCGATGCGATGCAAGTCGTCCATCGGCAGCACGAAGGGCGCGGGAGCGACCAGCGGCGCAGCCACCGGCGCTGCCACGGCGACAGGTGCCGCCGCCGGTGCGGGAACAGGCGCAGCGGCAGGCTCAGGTGCAGCGGCAGGCTCAGGTGCGGCTGCCGGGGTCGCCGCAGCTTGGGCTGGCGGTGCTTCGGCGACCGGCGCGGCGATCGGCTGATCTGCGGCCGGTTCTGCCGGCGCGGCGCTCGCGGCATCGGTGCTGGCGTCCGGGGCGTTCAGTCCTTCCGCGCCTGGCGCTGCAAGTTCATCGCGACGGCCGCGTTCCCGGCCACGACCGCGGCGGCGATTGCCGTCACGATCGGTGCTTTCGGCGCTGGTATCAGCAGTGCCGGCTTCGACGTCCCCGGCTTCTGCGCGCGATGCGCTGGGCTCGCTGGTGGCATCCGACGCTGCATCGCTGCCAGCCTCGTCACGGCTGCCACGGCCGCCACGCCGACGACGACGCCGGCGCTGCTCTTCGCTGGCGCTGTCTTCGGTGCCTGCCAGCGCCTCGGCGGGTGCGCCGGTCGCGAGGGCCGTGTCGGCCAGGTCCTGCGGCCTGGGTTCACGCTCTGGCCTGCGGCGTGGGCTCTCAAGGGCTTCGCCCAACGGGCGGGCTTCGCCCTCGGCGGCACGTTCGCTGCGGCGACCGTCGCGCCGGTTGTCGGTGCGCCCGTCGCTGCGGCCGTCGGCACGCGCTTCGGGGCGGCCTTCAGCGCGTCCTTCGCCTCGACCTTCAGCGCGAGGCCCGCGCTCGCCCCGTCCCTCACCTGGCTTGCCGTCGCGGCCACGGCCGCCGCGGTCGCCTCGGCCCGAGCGTTCGCCGCGCCGGGCGTCGCCAGGCTTGGCTTCGTGTTTCTCAGTCGCTTCGCTCGCCACTGGCGTTGCCAGCAGCGCCGCAGGCGCGGCCACCGGCGCCGGTGGGTTGGCGCCAAAGAGCTTCTTGACCCAGCCAAAAAAGCCGTTGCCGGCCGTCGGCGCTGGCGCTTCGGACACCCAACTCGGCGCGACCGGGGCGGTGCTGGCGATGGGCGCTGCGGCCTGAGCTGCCGGCTTGGGTGTTTCGACAACTTTGGGTGCCGGTGCGGGCTGGTCGGGCAGCACGCCCTTGATCACCGGCTCTTGCTTGGGCTTGACCGATTTCTCGCGCCGGCTGATCGCGACCTCGTCCTCGGGCTCCTCGATCATCGTGTAGCTGGCTTGCAGATTTTCCAGCCTGGGGTCGTCGTGGCGCAGACGCTCGAGCTTGTAGTTCGGCGTCTCTAGGTGCTTGTTGGGCACCAGCAGCACGGTGCAGCGCTGCTTGAGTTCGATCTTGGTGATCTCGGTGCGCTTCTCATTGAGCAGGAACGAGACCACTTCCACCGGCACCTGCACATGCACGGCGGCGGTGTTGTCCTTCATCGACTCTTCCTGGATGATGCGCAGGATCTGCAGTGCGCTCGACTCGGTGTCACGGATATGGCCGGTGCCGTTGCAGCGCGGGCAGGTGATGTGGTTGCCTTCGCTCAGCGCCGGGCGCAGGCGCTGGCGGCTGAGCTCGAGCAGGCCGAACTTGCTGATGGTCGAGAACTGCACCCGCGCGCGGTCCTGGCGCATCGCGTCGCGCAGTCGCTGCTCGACCTCGCGGCGGTTCTTGCTCTCCTCCATGTCGATGAAGTCGACGACGATCAGGCCGCCCAGGTCGCGCAGCCGCATCTGGCGCGCGATCTCGTCGGCGGCTTCCAGGTTGGTGCGGGTGGCGGTTTCTTCGATGTCGCTGCCGCGGGTGGCGCGCGCCGAGTTGACGTCGACCGAGACCAGCGCCTCGGTGTGGTCGATCACGATCGCGCCGCCAGCCGGCAGGTTGACGGTGCGCGAGAAAGCGGTTTCGATCTGGTGCTCGATCTGGAAGCGCGAGAACAGCGCTGCGTCATCCCGGTAGCGCTTCACGCGATTGGCCGTCTCTGGCATCACGTGGTTCATGAACTGCTGGGCCTGCTCGAAGATGTCGTCCGTGTCGATCAGGATCTCGCCGATGTCGGCGGTGAAGTAGTCGCGGATCGCGCGGATGACCAAGCTCGATTCCTGGTAGATCAGGAACGCGCCCTTGCCCGCCTTGCTCGCGCCGTCAATCGCCGACCACAGCTTGAGCATGTAGTTCAGGTCCCACTGCAGCTCGGGCGCTGAGCGCCCGATGCCTGCGGTGCGGGCGATCAGCGACATGCCCTTCGGGTAATCGAGCTGCTCGAGGTTCTCTTTCAGTTCCTCGCGGTCCTCGCCCTCGATCCGGCGGCTGACGCCGCCACCGCGTGGGTTGTTGGGCATCAGCACCAGGTAGCGCCCGGCCAGCGAGACGAAGGTGGTCAGCGCCGCGCCCTTGTTGCCGCGCTCTTCCTTCTCGACCTGAACCAGCATCTCCTGGCCCTCGCGGATCGCTTCCTTGATGCTGACGTTCTTGAGGTCGACACCTTCGCGGAAATACTGGCGCGAGATTTCCTTGAATGGCAGAAAGCCGTGGCGATCTTCGCCGTAGTCGATGAAACAGGCCTCGAGCGAAGGCTCGACCCGGGTCACCACCGCCATGTAGATGTTGCCCTTGCGCTGTTCGCGCCCCTCGATCTCGGTTTCGAAATCGAGCAATTTTTGCCCGTCGACGATGGCCAGGCGGCGTTCTTCCGGCTGCGTGGCATTGATCAGCATGCGTTTCATGTGCACTCCCATACCGTGCGCCCCGTTTGCCGGGGCGCACACTGTCCGATCACTGGCCCAACCCTCAGGTCGGGACCGGCGATCTGTTCAGATGCACGAGTTGCGTGAAACAGCCGTAGAAGGAATCGCCCTGGACTGCAGTGATCGCTTAGCGATCAAGAATGCAGCGGGGCCGCGTGCGTCAGGGCCGTCGGGGGTGGGCTTGCTGCTGACTCCAGACCTCGCGCCAAGCGCGAAGGCGTTACCTCATCATCGGGCACTGCCGCACCGACCAAAGGCCGGGGCTGTGTCCTCGCGCCGCAAGGCGCGACCCACACAGCGGCTTTTGGCGCGTGCAGGTGTTGGGGTGGGTGGAGGGGCGGCATGCGGACCCGGATGGCTGGCTCTGACGCGAACCCCAGGTCGCCTGAAATCGACGGTCTGGAGTTCATGACCTTTTGTTCTTTCCCTGTGACGGGACGGCTGTGACGACGTATCTCTTCCGCCTGGCATGCGTGGCCGCCGCATCACGGGTGGGATTGCGGCCTGCCGCGCCTGACGCAGGTGTTGCATCAACGCTTTTTTAACGCCGTTAAAGGCGTCAGACCACGATAACTTCGGGTTTGCCCAGGTAAACTCTGATAAATCAAGTACTTAGGGCCCAAAAGTGGCTCAGTCCATTATAAGCAGCAATCCGCCCGCCCGCCGACCCACCATCAGCCCCGACGCGCCGGCGGTGCGTCGGCTGGTGGTCGATGAGGCCGGTGAAGGCCAGCGGCTCGACAACTTCCTGATGCGCTTGCTCAAGGGTGTGCCCAAGACCCATGTCTACAGGGTGATCCGCTCGGGCGAGGTCCGGGTCAACAAAGGCCGTGCCGGGGCCGATACCCGGCTGGCACTGGGTGACGAGGTGCGGGTACCGCCGGTGCGAACGGCCGAAAAACCGGCAGGCATGGCGCCTGCGCCAGCGCGGGAGTTTCCGGTACTTTTCGAGGATGAATGCCTGCTGGCGATCGACAAGCCCGCCGGCGTGGCGGTGCACGGTGGCAGCGGGGTGAGCTTTGGCGTGATCGAGCAATTGCGCCAGGCCAGACCCCAAGCGCGCTTTCTAGAGTTGGTGCACCGACTCGACCGCGAGACCTCGGGCATCTTGCTGCTGGCCAAGAAGCGCAGCGCGCTGGTCGCGCTGCAGGAACAGTTCCGCAGCCGCGAAACCGGCAAGACCTACGCTGCGCTGGTGTCAGGCCTGTGGCCAGCCGAGCTCAAGGTGATCGACGTCGCGTTGTACAAAACTTTGGATACGCGCGGCGAGCGCCATGTGCTGCCGGTGGCGGCCGACCACCCGGAGGGCCGGCGAGCGATCAGCTTGGTCCGCATCGTCCGGGCTTTGAGCGCTTGCACGCTGTTGGATGTGACGATCAAGACCGGCCGCACGCACCAGATTCGGGTCCATTTGGCGCAGGCTGGCCACGCCATCGTCGGCGACCCTAAATACGGTGACTTCGCCCTCAACAAATCCTGGGCGCGCGGCGATGGACCGGCCGGCGCCCGCTTCGAACGCATGTTTCTGCACGCCAGGCAACTGGCTTTCGATCACCCGGCCAGCGCCGAGCGCATCACCTTGACGGCCGCAATGCCGGCCGAATGCGCCACACTGATGTCCCGTTTGCCCGCCCCCCCATGATCAAGTTTCTGCCATGACCACGACCACCCGCCCGCGCCGCTTTGACCTGATCGTCTTCGATTGGGATGGCACCTTGTTTGATTCCACCGCGCTGATCGTGCGCTGCATGCAGTCGGCTTGCGCCGACATCGGCGTGGAGGTTCCGAGCACCGAGCGTGCGGCTTATGTCATCGGGCTTGGCCTGCGCGATGCGCTCCAGCACGCGGTGCCTGGCCTGCCCGAGGCAAGATATCCCGAGCTCGGGCGACGCTATCGCCACCACTACATCGCGCGCCAGCACGAGCTGGTGCTCTTTCCGGGCACCTTGGAGATGCTGCAGGCGCTGAAATCGCGCAATCACTTGCTGGCGGTGGCGACCGGAAAAAGTCGGCTGGGTCTGGATGAATCGATGCAAGCGGTGCAACTCAAAGGTTTGTTCGACGGCACCCGTACCGCCGACGAGACCGCTGGCAAGCCAAATCCTATGATGCTGGCGCAGTTGATGCGCGAATTCGGCGCTGACCCGCTGCGCACGCTGATGATCGGTGATACCACCCACGACCTGCAGTTGGCCGCCAACGCCGGCACCGCCAGCATCGGCGTGAGCTATGGCGCACATGAGCCCGGTGCCTTCGCGGCGCTGGCGCCGCTGCATGTGGCGCATTCCACTGCCGACCTGCAGGACTGGCTGCTGCTCAATGCCTGATCCTGGGCAGGCTGTGCCCGTCGAGGCCGTGGCCCAGCCGCTGTGCGCGGCCGCCGACCTGGTCGAGCGCGGCCAGGCCTTCGTCTTCGATGTGCTGCTGCGCGGCCGGCCAGCGCGCGCTTTTGTGTTGCGCTTCGATGGCCGGTTGGTGGGCTACATCAACCGTTGCGGCCATGTGCCGGTCGAGATGGACTGGCAGCCGGGCGAGTTCCTGGACCAGGACAAGCGCTGGATCGTCTGCGCGATCCACGGCGCAAGCTATGAGCCTGCCGACGGGCACTGCGTGGCCGGCCCCTGCCGCAGCGGCAAGCTGATTCCCGTGACGGTTGTCGAGTGCGATGGCCAAGCCTGTTGGTATCCTTGCGGCGACATCCGGCCGGTGCCCTTGGCCGTCGCCTCTGAAAGCTCCCCATGAATCCGCAGGACGACACCCCATCCACCGCCATGCCTGTTGGCGCGACTGCTGACGCGGTGCCACCGCCGCCTGCGCCGACCGCGCAGCGCGTGGCTGACCCGCAGGCTGTCAGCACGTCTGCACTGACGCAGGCGGTGCAGGCGCTGGCGCGCGAGTTGATGAGCGAGCGCCGCACCGACCGCCGCTGGCGCATCTTCTTTCGCCTGTCTTGGCTGGGCTTGGTGCTGGCTGCGGCGTGGTTGCTGCTGTTCGACCGGACCCACCACAGTGCGCCCAGCGGCCCGCACACGGCGCTGGTGGAGTTGCGCGGTGAGATTGCCGTCGATTCCGAAGCCAGTGCCGAGCAGCTGATATCGGGGCTGCGCAATGCGTTCGAGGACAAGGGCGCCAAGGCCGTGGTGTTGCGCATCAACAGCCCGGGCGGCAGTCCGGTGCAGTCGGGGATCGTCTACGAAGAGATCCGGCGCTTGAAGGCCTTGCACCAGAAAAAGGTCTACGCGGTGGTCGAGGAGGTCTGTGCGTCGGGTGCTTACTATGTCGCGGTGGCCGCTGACGAGATCTATGTCGACAAGGCCAGCATCGTCGGCTCTATCGGTGTGCTGATGGACGGTTTCGGTTTCAACGGCTTGATGGACAAGCTCGGCATCGAGCGCCGCTTGCTGACTGCGGGTGAGAACAAGGGCATGCTAGACCCGTTCACGGCGCAGAACCCGAAGCAGCGGGCTTACGCCCAGGCCATGATCGACCAGGTACACCAGCAGTTCATCCGGGTCGTTCGCGAGGGCCGGGGCAAGCGGCTGAAGGAGTCACCCGACACCTTCTCCGGACTGTTCTGGAACGGCGAGGAGGCGGTCAAGCTCGGACTTGCCGACAAGTTCGGCAGCCTGGACTATGTGGCACGAGAGGTGATCAAGGCCGAAGAGGTGATCGACTACACGCCGCGCGAGAACGTCGCCGAGAAATTGGCCAAGCGCTTTGGCGCATCGATAGGCGAAGGTGCAGTACGCACCTTGGGTGGGCTGGCGCGGCTGCGCTAACGCGGCCTTGCAGCGCCGTCCGGGCGCATGGTCTCAGCCCTGCTTGTATGCCACCACATGGTCTAGCTCTAGCCGGATGCCGATGCTTTCGCCGACGGCATGGTTGTGGTGCGACGGCACCAATGACAGCACGGTTGCGCCGCTGGCGAGCTGGAGGGTGTAGATGAATTCCGCACCGCGAAAGGCTTTGGCCAGCACTTTGGCCGTCACGGCGCTCGCGTCGTCGTGCACCACATCGTCTGGGCGCAGCAGCACATCGACCGCGCAACCGGTGTCGCACAGGTCGCCGTGCTCGGTGCAGCGTATCGCTTGCGGGCTGCGCAACATGCCCAGCTCCATCCTGATCTGGTGACCCTCGTGCACGGTGCCGGGCAAGAACACACCCTGGCCGACGAAATCGGCGACGAAGCGGTTGGCCGGCTGGTGGTAGAGCTGGTAAGCGCTGTCCCACTGCTGGATCCGGCCTTCGCTCATGATGCCGATCTCGTCGGCGATTGCGAAGGCCTCGTGCTGGTCATGCGTCACGAGCAATGCGGTGGTTCCTGCGGCCTTGAGCAGCGCGCGCAGCTCAGCGCCCAGGCGCTCGCGAAGATCGATGTCCAGGTTTGAAAACGGCTCGTCGAGCAGCAGCAATCGTGGTGACGGCGCGAGCGCGCGCGCCAGTGCGACGCGCTGCTGCTGGCCACCCGACAGCTCGTGCGGGTAGCGCGGTCCGGCCTGCGCCAGTCCGACGGTGGTCAGCATCTGCTGCACACGCGCCGCTGCGTCGGGTCTACCGCGCAGGCCGAAACCGACGTTGGCTGCCACCGTCAGGTGCGGGAACAGCGCATGGTCCTGGAACACCATGCCGATGCGCCGCTGCTCGGGCGGCAGGTGTTGCTGTGCGCTGCTGATTTGCTCGCCATCCAGCAAGATCTGTCCGGCGCGCAGCGGTTCGAATCCAGCGATCGCCCGCAGCACCGTGGTCTTGCCGCAGCCCGAGGGGCCGAGCAGGCAGCCGACGCTGCCTTGCCGCAAGTCCAGCGAGAAGTCCTCGACCACGGCGCGCGATCCGTAGGCCAAGCTGAGCTTGCGGATGGAGAGCCAGGGCAGGTCGGTGGGCGTCATGGCCGATGATCATAGGGCCGGCTCGGCCCGGTGCGGCGACCGACGCCTCGAGTGCGGTCGCTACACTGCCGGCACGTCTGCTATGCGTCGAATACCGCGATTTTGTCCGCCAGCCCCCAGCCTTTCCCGATGATGCAGCGCTTGCGCGCCGGTCAGCCTGCCTGGCTGCGGATTTTTGCGCTGCTGGCGGCGAGCCTGGTCGGGCTGCCGATCTTGGCGCTGGCCACCAACCTGTTGGCGGGCGGCACCGGTGGCACCTGGGCTCACTTGGCTGAGACCGTGCTGCCCGACTACATCGTGACCACGCTCTGGCTTTGCGCTGGTGTGGGCGCAGGCGTGGGCTTGCTGGGTGTGGGCTCGGCCTGGCTGGTGACGCGCTACGAGTTCGCCGGCCGCGCCAGCTTCGAATGGGCTTTGCTGCTGCCGCTGGCGATGCCCGCCTATGTGCTGGCTTACACCTACACCGATCTGCTGCAGTATGTCGGCCCGGTCCAGACTGCGCTGCGGGATGCTTTTGGCTGGCGCCGTGCGGACTACTGGTTTCCTGATGTGCGGTCGACCGGTGGTGCGGTGCTGATGTTCTCACTGGTGCTCTACCCCTATGTGTACTTGCTGGCGCGGACTGCATTCCTCGAGCGCGGCGGCGCGATGATCGAGGTCGCCCGCTCGCTGGGCCTGTCGCCCTGGCAGGGTTTCTGGCGGCTGTCGCTGCCGCTGGCCAGGCCGGCGATCGCCGGGGGCATCGCGCTGGCGCTGATGGAGACGCTGGCTGATTTCGGCACCGTCAGCTACTTCGGGGTACAGACTTTCACGACTGGCATCTACCGCGCCTGGTTCTCGCTCGGCGACCGGGTCGCTGCGGCGCAGCTCGCGCTGGTGCTGCTGGCCTTTGTCAGCGCGGTGCTGTTGATCGAGCGCGTCAGCCGTGGCGACAGACGCTTTGCCGACGCCAGCCTGCGTCGCGGTGGCAGCAGCCGCACAGTGCTGCGCGGTGGTCGTGCGGCGCTGGCGCTGGTGGCCTGCGCGCTGCCGCTGGTCGCCGGGTTCTTGCTGCCGGCCTGCCTGCTGCTGCGCATGGCGATCACCCAGGGCGATGCCCAGTTTGGCCAGCGCTTCGTGCGGCTGGCTGGCAACAGCGTGCTGCTGGCCGGGTTGACTGCCTTGCTCGCGCTGGCGCTGGCGCTGCTGATCGGCTATGCCGCGCGCCTGCACCGCGGACCGGCGATGCGTTGGGCCCATCGGCTGGCCGGGCTGGGCTATGCGCTGCCGGGCTCGGTGATCGCGGTGGGTGTGTTGATCCCGGTGACCCGACTCGACCATGCGCTGGCGGCTGCGGCGCAGCAGGTGTTCGGCTGGCAGCCGGGGCTGTTGCTGACTGGCGGCATTGCCGCGCTGGTCTATGCCTGCCTGGTGCGCTACCTCACTGCAGCGATGCAGGCGGTCGACGCCGGCCTGGCCCGGATCACGCCCGGCATGGACCAGGCCGCGCGCAGTCTGGGCCACAGCCCGGCGGGCACGCTGTGGCATGTGCACCTGCCCTTGCTGCGCGCTAGCGCGCTGACCGCTGGCCTGCTGGTTTTCATCGACGTGATGAAGGAACTGCCAGCCACGCTGGTGATGAGGCCGTTCAACTTCGACACGCTGGCCACCCAGGCCTACACGCTGGCGGCCGACGAACGCCTGGCCGAGGCCTCGACGGCAGCGCTGGCGATCGTCGCAGTCGGGTTGGTGCCGATGGTCTTCATCTGCCGCCAGATCGCGCTGGGGCGCACGCCGGACAGGCCTTGCTGAGCGCGCTGTGGGCTGCAGCCTGCGCTTAGACTGTCGCCAAGCGTTCCATCCCAGCCATCTTCGAGGGTCATCATCATCAACGCGCCGTTTCACGCCGACCAAGTCGGCAGCTTGTTGCGTCCGGACTGGCTGTCTGCGGCGCGTTCGCAATGGCGGCGCGGCGAGCTCGATGCCGCGACCCTGGCCGCCACCGAGGACCGCGCGGTGCGCGAGGCGGTGCGGCGTCAGGAGGCCGCTGGTCTGCAAAGCATCACCGATGGCGAGTTCAGGCGCGATTGGTGGCATCTGGACTTTCTGTCACAGCTCGACGGCGTCACGCTGCAGGACAACGCCGGGCCCAAGTTCAAGATCGCCGGCCAGTCCGAGCAGCCGCCGATCGCCACGGTCACCGGCAAGATCGGCTGCAGTGCGCCAATCATGGCCGCCGACTTCGCGTTCCTGAAGTCGGTGACCCAGCGCACTGCCAAGATGACGATCCCGTCACCGTCGATGCTGCACCTGCGTGGGGGGCGCGCGGCGATTTCGCGCCAGGCCTACCCGGAGATGTCTGACTTCTGGGCCGACGTCGCAGCCGCCTACCGGGTCGCTATCGCCCACCTGGCGGATGCCGGTTGCCGCTACCTGCAACTCGACGACATCACCTTCGCCTATCTGTGCGACCCCAAGATCCAGGCCAACTGTCGTGCCAACGGCGATGACCCTGCGGCGCTGCCGCAGATCTATGCCGACACCATCAACGCTGCGTTGCTTGGCAAACCTGCCGACATGAAGGTGACGATCCACACCTGCCGCGGCAATTTCCAGAGCGCCTGGGTCGCCGAGGGCGGCTACGACCCGGTGGTCCAGGCGATGTTCTCGACCGATGTTGACGGCTACTTCATGGAGTTCGACAACGCTCGTGCGGGCGGCTTCGAGCCGCTCAAGGCCTTGCCCAAGGGCAAGAAGGTGGTGCTCGGTCTCGTCACGACCAAGCTCGGTGAACTCGAGTCCAAGGACGCGTTGAAGCGCCGCATCGACGAGGCTGCGCGCTTCGTGCCGCTGGAGGACTTGTGTCTGTCGCCGCAGTGCGGCTTTTCCAGCACCCACCATGGCAACGCGCTGTCGCAGGACGACCAGTGGCGCAAGCTCGAGCGTGTGGTCGAGGTCGCGGGCGAAGTCTGGGGTTGAACCCGTCGGGCCAGGCCTACTCCAGGCCTACTTCCAGCCCGCGCGGTCGAACGCTTTCTGCGCCAGCACCGTGGCCTTGGCGAGTTCACCGATCGGCAACTGGTCGGGTTTGAAGCTGCCCAGCGCGGCGAGTGTCGGATTGGCCTGCACAATGCCCTTGACCACCGGCCACTCGTTGTTGCCCTCGGCGAAATAGGCTTGGGCCTGGTCGCTGGCCAGGTACTCCAGGAAGCGGATCGCGGCATCGCGGTTGGGGGCGTGCTTGAGCAGGCCCGCGCCCGAGACGTTGATGTGCGTGCCCCAGCTCGACTGGTTGGGCCACACCACCGACACGGCTTTCATCGCCCGCAGGTCTTCGGGTCGGCTGCTGCGCATCATCCGCACCAGGTAATAGGTGTTGGAGATGGTCACGCCGCATTCGCCTGCGGCGACGGCCTTGATCTGGTCGGTGTCGCCGCCCTTGGGGGCGCGCGCGAAGTTCGCGACCAGCCCGCGAGCCCAGGCTTCGGCCTTGGCCTCGCCCTCATGCGAGATCACCGCCGCGCCCAGCGACAGGTTGTAGGGATGACTGCCCGACCGCATGCAGACCTGGCCCTTGAGTGCCGGCATGGCTAGATCGGCATAGCTCTGAACCTGCTCGCGTTTGACCGCTGCTTGGTTGTAGACAATCACCCGAGCGCGGGTCGAAAACGAGTACCAGGTTGGCGTGCGCAGCGCGGCGGGGATGCGCTCGTCCAGCAGCTTGCTGCTGACGGGCTGGAACAGACCCAGGCTGTCGGCCACCTCGAGACGGGCCGCGTCCACCGTGATCAGCAGATCGGCCGGGCTGGCCTTGCCCTCGTTGCGGATGCGCTCGACGAGTTCCTCTTCCTTGCCATCGAGCCGGTTGATCTTGATGCCCGTGCTCTGGCTGAAATTGGCGTAGAGCGCTTCGTCGGTCTGGTAGTGCCGCGCCGAGTAGATGTTGAGCACGCCGGTCTGCGCCGAGGCACTCACCGAGCACAGGCAAGCTGCGACCGCGATCAGCGCGAGCTTGTGGACAGATGGCGCCATCGACTGTCGGGGACTTGGACTGCTTGTTGGCATGGCAAAGGGATGGATCTGAACAAGGGATAGAGAATGATAACAAGAACCATTCTCAATAACGGTCATGCCCATGGAAAAGAAGTCACGCGCCGGGCGATCACAACCAACCCACGCGCCTGAAACGCCAGTACATCAGGCCGCAGGTCGTGCCAATCAGGCCCAGCGCGGCGGGGTAGCCCCAGGGCTGTTGCAGCTCGGGCATGTGCTGGAAGTTCATGCCCCAGACGCCGACAAAGAAGGTCGCCACCGCGAAGATGCCGGCCCAGGCGGCCAGCCGCTTGGTGACCTCGCTCTCCTCGATCGTGACCATCGACAGGTTGACCTGGATCGCCGTGCCGATCGTGTCGCGTATCGTGTCGATCGAGGTCTGCAAGCGCGCCAGGTGGTCGGCGATGTCGCGAAAGTAGTCGCTGCTGGCCGCGCACACCGGCGGCACGCGGCCGCCGTAGAGCTTGCCCACGGCGTCCATCAGCGGCGCGACCGCATGGCGCAGCACCGTGACCTTGTGCTTGAGCTGGTACAGCCGCTCGATGTTGGCCCGGCCTGCGCCGCGGTCGAAGATCTGGTCTTCGATGGTCTCGAGCTCGGTCTCTAGCGCGTCGACGAGCGGAAAATAGCGGTCGACGACCGCGTCCATCAAGGCGTAGAGCACGAAGCCTGCGCCCTGGCGCAGCCGATCGGGCTCGCGCTCGCAGCGTTCCCGAACGCCCAGAAAACCCTGGCTGCTGCGATTGCGCACCGACAGCACATAGTTCGGCCCGGCAAAGATGTTGACCTCACCGACCTGCCATTCGTCGGTCGCGCTCAGCTCGAGCAGATGCAGCACCGCGAACACCGAGTCGCCGTATTCCTCGATTTTGGGCCGCTGATGGCCATGGGCCGCGTCCTCGACAGCCAGATCGTGCAGGCCGAATTCGTGCTGCATCTGCTTCAGCTCGTCGTCGCTGGCGTCGCGCAGCGCGACCCAGACAAAGCAGCCGGGCTGGCCCATGTGGTCGCTGATCCGGGCTGCTGGGA
>Ga0214919_10002681_pt1 | contig 27675 bp, 26 predicted proteins | sample LL1503_MetaG_FD_177994 | JGI IMG/M metagenome (GOLD analysis project Ga0214919, IMG submission 177994) | Freshwater microbial communities from Lake Lanier, Atlanta, Georgia, United States - LL-1503 | ecosystem: Environmental > Aquatic > Freshwater > Lake | place: USA: Georgia | collected...
TTCTCTCGGCGCGTGGTATGTGTGAAAAGAAAGCCCCTTGAACCGGGAGACTCCGGGATAGCGCGGAAGGGTAGGTTCAGAAAGTAGACCAATGGCAGTCAGCAGGAAACGCGTTGTGAGTAAACGATCGTCAGACAGGCCCACACGCCACAAGCGCTCCTGCTCATCCCAGACGGCCGACGTCACCGAGCATCCGAACTGCATCAACTTGCGCAGATCAAACTTTTCAACTACGTACTGAAGGTACCGTTCGGTTTCGGGTCGAGACGCAAATCGCTCCGACCAATTCCATTCCTCAAGAACCTCCGGGCTGAATGAGTAACCATAGGTCTCGCTTTCCGAGTCGAACCTGCACCCGGGGTACCGATTCCAGTACCAGGTCCCGCCAACGTCATCGGCGCGTTCTATGACTGTGGCCGGCAGGCCCATCTTCTTCAGATGCAGTGCTTGGTAGATACCGCAGACTCCTGCGCCAATAACGATTGCCTGATATTGAGGCGACTCTTTCGAAGACCAATTCATGTGCAGCAACTCAGCGTCTAGAACGTTTCCTATTTGAGCAAGTTCAGCCGAATTGCTGGCCCGCCCGAAGAATCGCCTTATAAATCTTCAACCTTGAGTTTAACTTGAGACATCCTGAGCGTCAACTAACGTGTTGACAGATTTCTGGCGCTTTAGACCGTTGAAATTGATCGCGCAGGCACGTGACTCTAGCGGTTCAGGGCGATTTCGACGAACTCAGGGAGCATGTCGTGCGCGCCTGATCCTTGATTCCTGTATCGATATCGAGGAGTTTTTTGGGAACTTGTTCAGCCACGGCTGGGCGAGTATTGCCGTAGGAAGTCGTGGCGGTATCGATGGCCCGCAGCCTCGACCTCAATGCACTGGATGGGTAAACATAAAAACAACTCCTGCAAGTCCGGTGCAGTCCTCTCTTGCGCTGTGATCAGGTATCATCAAACTAAGATGCTCGAAAGCCTGACCGCAAAGCGCAGGAACAAACTGCCTGAGCAACGTTGCACCATACCGAACAGTAGGCGCAACACTGTTCAGCTCAGCTTGGGAGGTAACATATTCTCTTTCCGACCTGCCTTTTACGGAATGAGGGCGGCACTGGACATCATTCAATTCATGACGGCTAGAAGAATTCGCTCGAAATCGGACCCGGCTTTATCGACGACCAACATCGGGCGTCGAAGGGAAGCTAATTCGAAGGATGGCAGCGACTTCTATGCCGACAGGCGGCACGATATTCTTCGTGCTGCGGGAGAGATTTTTAAAGAGAAGGGATACGAGTCGGCCACAATGGCGGACATCGCATTGAGGTTAGGTACGGATCGCGCGACTATTTACTACTACGTGAGTTCGAAATCAGAGCTAATGCAGAGTGTGGTTCGCGAGGTTACCAATCGCAACGTAACGGCCATCGAAGAAATAGTGCGTTCCAATTACCCGGCGCGGGAAAAGCTTCGCCTTGCCTTTGTTACACAAATGGAGTGCTACAAGAGCTCCTACCCGTATCTCCACGTTTTCCTGCAGGAAAAGTTTCCCACCTTGGCGCGGGACCGAAGCGGTTGGAACAACGAGATCAGGGACTTTTCAAAGCGTTATTTCAAGGCTTTTGGCTCGATCATCCAGCAGGGCGTGGAGGGCGGCGAAATGAATTCTGATCTACCTCCTGAGCTCAGCACACATGCCGTCATTGGAATGATTAATTGGGCCCACCGTTGGTACAAGCCGGATGGAAATCTATCGCCGGAACGCATTGGTGACGGCTTTGCAAAACTAATTCTCGACGGACTCTTGGCCCAGCCGTGTTCGAGGAAAGGCAGATTATCAAAGTGATCGGTTGACTAAAACAACATTCCAAAGAATCCATGGGGTCAGTGTGAGACCGAATAAACGGTGCACTAAGGGCAGTTGGCGATTCTCTAGCCCCGAGTAACCCTAGTTTCATTTCAACCAACTGGCCTTCACGAAAACCGGGGTGATTCGGTCCCAATATGCTGTGCGGCGCGCCTGAGGCTGGCGATCGCCTGTGCCATTAGTGGGTTCTCCAGCTGTGCAGATATAACTCCGACGCCAATGACGCACCGTACAGATCCGTCGGGCGTGAACACCGGCACGGCGATGGTTGTTACACCTTTGGTGAATGCTCCGCGATCCATCGAGTATCCAGAATGTCGAACGGCCTCCACCTCTTCAAGCCACGCCGGGAATTCCATTGGCATCTGCCACCTGACTTTGGAGAAAACACTGCGCAAACGCGACCGACTGTAGTTTCCGAACGCTGCAAGACAGCGACCGGCTGCACCGGACATCAGGGGTACTCGCCCTCCAAGGGTCACGTTGAGCGACATGGACACAGGAGGGTGAGCGAATGCGATTAGCACCATGTGATTGTCGTCGCTGACTGCAGAGGCCGTCGCAGTGACCCCGTAAGCTCCCGCAATTGAATTCAGGTGCGGCTGAACAAGGGCAGCCAGCGGATCCTGCCTCTGGGCTGCCCAGGCGAGTTCCACGATCTTGGGTCCAAGTCTGTAGGTCTTGGTTCGGGAATCGGACGCCACCAACCTCATCGCGACCAGCTCCCGCAAGATGTGCAGGCAGCTACTTGGCAAGATATTGACGGACCGAGCAACCTCCGACAAGTTCATTGGGCCGTTAGCGGCCGCCAATTGCGACAGAATTGAAGCCGCTCGCCGAACTGCAGGAACTTTTTTTCCTTGCCGTTCAGTCTCGGGCGTGGTCTCGCCGTTCGATGGTTTCGGCAGGATGCCGCTTTCCTCGATTCGATTCACGTGTGTGCTGCCCATCGTTGCCCGAGCGAGCTTGTGACGCTCCAGCGGAAACCTGCCCACTCAACTGCCGCGCATGGTCACGCCGGTGCCTTCCCAGAATGCTTTTCGCACTTCACTTCGCTGCAGCTTGCCGACCGGGGTGCGAGGCAGCGGCTGGGTCCGGAACTGCACGATCGATGGGCGCTTGATCTTGCCTAGCCGCTGTTCGCACGTTCGGATCACTTCTTCGGCATCAAGCACTGCCCCTTCATGCAGAACGATGACGGCGGCTGGGGTTTCTCCAAACCGGTCGTGAGGAGCTCTGACTACAACGACCTCTCTAACTTGGGACAGGTCCCCGATCACCATTTCGAGTTCGGCGGGCCAGATGTTGAACCCGCCGGAAATGATCAGGTCGTCCTTGCGGTCGGACAGGTAGAGAAAGCCATTCGTATCAATCCTTCCAATGTCGCCTGTCAGCACCCAACCGTCCACGATACGTTCTTTCGTGAGCTCGGGGGCATTCCATATCTCGCCAATTTGTCCGTCAACCAGTAGCGCGATCTCGCCGACCCCGCCCGGTGCAAGCGGCTTGTTGTCGTCTCCTCGAATTTCAATCCTTGTAAATGGCGCAACCCTTCCAGCCGATAGTAGTGGCTCAGACCCTGGCACGTTGCTAAACCATTCTTTGGGTGACATCCAGACGGCCGGTGTCGCTTCAGTCTGGCCGTAAAACTGGTTGAGCGTATCGCCGAAGATTTCCCTCGCCTTGACGGCCGTCTGTGGAAGCATTGGGGAGCCGCTAATGACAAGTGCCTTGAGCTTTGAAAATTCCAATTTTGTCTTGGCTGCCTCGGCGAGAAGATCGCTTACCAGCGTTGGTACGGCAAACATGTAACCGCCATGTTTGGACATGAGGGTGAGTGTGGTCTTCGGATTGAAAACTGGCTCAAGAACGTTGTACCCCCCGCCAAACCAAACTGGCAGGAACAGATAGCCCGACCCGTGAGAAATTGGAGCCACGTGTATGCAGGCATCCCCTAATTCAAAGGGTGGCAGACGGTAGGTGAGGTCCCTCTGCATGTTCATCCAGGTTCTATGTGAGAACCCCATTCCTTTTGGAAGTCCAGTCGTTCCCCCTGAGTGCCGGATGATGTAGTAGTCGTTGAGATCGACTTTTGGGTCAGGATCCACATCAGAAAACTGCGCCAGCCAGGCCTCGTATCCTTCGTCCCGAACGACGACGTGTTCCAAGGTGTTCACGAGTTCCTTCACCCCCATAACCTCGTGCATATGTTTGGCGTCCACAACCAGGGCTTTGCATCCGGTATGGCGCATCATGTGTGCATGGGCCTCCGGGGAGTTGCGCTTGTACAGTGGTACGCGAACAAAATTGCCGATCGCCATGGCAATCAGAAAGTCGGCCGCCTCAAGGCTGTTGTCCTCGAGTACCGCAATCTTGTCCTGCGGTTTCAGGCCGAGTGCAAGCATGGCGTTGGCGAACCTGATCCCTCGCTCCCATGCCTGGCGATAAGTCAGGGTTCGGTCACCACATACGATGGCCCGCTTGTCGGCGCTCCATTGCGCAGACCGCCACATCGCGTCACGCACATTGATCATTTCTGCTCCTATTAGGTATTGACTGTCCTATGCCTGCCCGGTCCACAGGGATCAACGATCTGTGTCGTCACATGCACCACAACTGCGAAAACTTACGACATTTTTTCCGATCCTCGAAACCTATATTGCGAGTGGTACTTGCCACTCGATTCCACCACAAGGATACCTTGTCAAAACTTGTCTCTGGCACGCCCAATTTGTGGGGATTCGGATGTAAGTGCAATGCATGCATTCTCCAGTCGCGGTTCCAACATCAAGGCCACGCGCGTTCGTATCGCTCCGCCAGGTGCTTCGTTCTCTCGTTTGACGCGATCACGGATTTGCAGAAACAGGCTCAGTGTGTGCGAGGCCGCCAGATCCAGCGCCAAGGCCATGAAGTGCGAGCAGCCGGCCGTGCCGCCCAAGATTTCGCGCACACTCGAGCTGAACCCGCTGCTGATGCGCAGGCCTATTAGGCGCTGCATGGGGGCCAGGCTAGCCATACATTCCGGATAAGGTTGCACTATTGTCCGTGGCTCGACGCTCATGATGACCAGATCAGGGACGCTGAGAGTACCTTCCAACACCAACGAGTGCACTGTCTCTGGCCCGTCTGGGGACTGGAAGACATCTTCAAGGGATGCACGAAACTTTACGAGCGACGGGCTGACGGGCTCAATCCCTAGCCGCTTGACCCGCTCCATGTTCATATCTGTACGCATTGCCTTATCCCCTACCTTCGGACGGATTTTCAGTTGTGTTTGCAAAATCGTCGCTCTTCAGCGGTGTAACAACAGCACCTCCATACCGCGACTGCAGCACGACCACTGCTGTTCCCCGCGCAGAGACTTGATCTATCTGATTGACAGCGTTCAATGTCACCACAACCATGCATTGCCCGCCCTGAATGAACTTCTCCGAAACCACTCCGCGCCACCATATCGTATCCCCGACCATGTTTGGTCGCAAAACACTCACGTCGAGTTTGTGCAGGAAGCCATGATCTCCGACCCAATTCGTAAGCATGTGCTGGGCCCAAGAGATCCGCTGAGGTCCCACATCGTACGCACCTCCCATTCCAACATCGCGGCCGGTCTTTGCTTCAAAATGCCCACGTCCCGCGGACTCCTTCGCACCGGTCAGGCTATTGACATGGTAGTCGCGGTGCCTATTCCTATAGCGCACCGCGTCGCCGTGCACACCGCCGTAATGTTGCGCCCCTTGTACCGCTGAGTACCATGCGACGATGTCCAGGATCGCCAGCGGTCCCCGCACCACGGATGGGATCGCCTGTCCGACCTGCACATCCTCCCACCACAACGGGGCATCCCCCGTACGCGGCTCGGCTAGCACCTGCTGTTCGATGTCCTCGAGCTTTTCGGCCGTGTACTGGTGCGCCTCTACCACTTTCAATGCAGCGCTCCCCATCTCTTCGACCAGCTTGTCCCCACGTGGCGTTCGTGCGCAACGTCCCTCCGCGACAGCTGCCAGCCGGCCATGTTGATTGAAGTACCGCACCTCACCGATCTGGAGCACCCATTTGGCGAAGCGGCGCCCGCTTTTTACCTCCTGGCGCAGGAGTACGGCTTCGACGCGAAAAGTGTCGTTCATTCGAATAGGTTCAAACCATGTCCAGCCGGTGCCCGCGTAGATCCATTGGACGCCCGCGAGCTTCGGAGCAACGATGGTGCTGTCAACTCCGTACAGTATGCAAGGAGGTGCGACGATGGTCTGCCAAGGTGACTTCGCAGCGTAGTCCGGTTCAAGCCAAAGTGGATTGTTGTCACCTACACCCCAGCTGAAGTGGCGAATGGCGTCACGCGACGCTGTCTCGATCCATTGCATTCGGTCACGCCTCAGTGGCACACCGATCATGCTAGCGGCCTCGGCAATGCTCTGGTCGTCGATCACACCCCATGTCATGTTTCGCTGCCTTTTTCGTTGGCCCGCCGGACAACAAACGATGAGTTCAGGTCGCCATTGGTGTTCATGAAACCTGCTCGGAACAGGTTCGATTGGGCCGCTTCCTGCAATGTCATCACTGGCGCCATAGGCGCTCCGCAAGCAAGCGCTCTTTCAAGCAATTGCGAGCGCTCGAAACGCATAAGCTCGCCGTCTAACAGCGGCAGGATGCGGCTATCGTCCTCGGAGAGTTTGAACGGATTCTGGAACTCTTTTTCCTTTGACCAAGCAGGCTGATCAAGGGCAGCCAAGATGCCTTGCCAGTCCTGCCGGGAGCGAGCCTGTATGGCCATATAACCATCTTTGCATCGAAAAAAGCCTTGCGGAAAGACACCTCCATGCTCCACCGCTGTACGTCCGTTGCGGCGCCAGCCATAGGGCACGCCCGCATGATTTCCAGAGTTTTGTTCGGCAAACGCGCGAAGAATGTCCGCCGCAGAAACGTCGATGACACGTGGACGGGTGCTTGCGCCTGGCCGAGACTGCAATGCGAGACTCAGGGCGAGGCTGGCGCCGTACATGCCTACCCACTTTTCGGGCACATGCGATGGCAGTGCGACGGGCTGCCCTTCCGACTTCCCGATTACCGCCGACACCCCAGACACTGCACTGGCGAAGTCGCCGACACCCGGTTGGCTGACTTCGAACTCCCAAAGCCGGATGAGCGTCGGCCCATCCCCTTTGGTGTCGTGCTCGTCCGTTGGCACTACATCTGCGGCAACTATGATGGCCAGACAAGCGGGCTGGATAGCTCTTGCCGCCTCCAGGGTCGCCGCGCCCGTGATGCACGCTCCGAACTGAGCAAGGCTGCGCGCTGCGTAAAGGGCCGCACGGCTGCGCCCCACTACAGCAAACGCGGGTGCACCTACGCACAGCGACCTGTCAGGGGGCGTATTCGAAGTCTCCAGCTTATCCATTCCTTGCACCCTGTGGTAGCGCTTCCATGGATTGGTAGGACTCTGGTGCCCAACCCAGCAGCTTGCCGAAAACGTACGTATTCCCCTCTCCGAGGGTCGGTGCCGTCTTGCGAAGCGGCGACCTCCGCCCGTCAATCCACCATGGGGCTGCCACGATGTATTCGGGCCCGGTAATGGGGTGTACCGTCGGCAACAAGGTATCGTCATGGGCAGCGCCGGCTCCCGATTTAGCCGGTTCGTCAATCACCATGATTGCGCGGGCGCCAATGCGCCTGAATTCATCCAAGCCATGGCTGGCACTCTGTGTCGCGGCGCGCTGCCGAACTCGCTCGTAGTCACTCACAGAAATATGCCCTTGCCAATCAACCAAGAGGTGTTGACGTTCACCTGTAGGAACGACAGACGCAGAAGGAGGAAATCGACCGGGCGGGAGACCCAACGCGTCGGCGTATGAGCTGAGCTCTTGGTCGTCATTCGCCCCGAGCAGGGCGGCCGCTTCCAATTGGGACATTTCTACATGTGAGCCGCCGCCCACACGGGTCGCGTCTTGCAAAGCAGCCATTGCAGTAAGCAATGCGTACGTGGCCGCGTTGGGGTCGGAAATCACAAAAGTTGGCGACCCAAGGAACTCCTTTGAGCGGGGATCGGTAATGTTGGTTTCCAGGCCCGACATTGCTGACAGAACAAGGCCATACGCCCGCATCTCGCCCAAACGGGAACTCGCTCCGAAGGCTGCCAGTGACAACAACACGATCTTTGGATTCGCTGCCGCCAGCTCGTCATATCCGATCCCCAGACGCTCCATGGTTCCCGAGGTGAAATTCTCAATCACCAAGTCGGACTGCTTGACCAACTCCAGCAAGGCGTCGCGATGCTCAGGCCTCTTCAGATCCATGGCCACGCCGATCTTGTTTCGATTCAAACCATGGAACGACTGCGACATTTCCCTGCGTATGTGCTCTGGATACTTCCCGGCTAACCGCTCGACGCCGCGGGTCCGGTAAAGGTCGAAACGCTTGTACCACTCGACCTTGATCACCTCGGCTCCAAGGTCCGCCAGAAGCTGACCGAGGAGCGGACCCGACCACACCCAGCACAGCTCGATGACCCGCACGCCCATCAATGGCAACGCACTCATCCGCACACTCCGCACGACAAAACCGCCTCGGGTCTCCCTGAACAATCGTCGCGAAGCCTGTACTCCAGCACCATGAATGCGCTCCTTGCCATACTAAATGAGCAAATGTAGGGTCGCTGAAGATCGTTGTCAATAGACAATCTTTTTGTCTATAGGCAAACAATTAAAAGATTCTCGTTAGGGAAAATACTAATGTGGCGCATTCCATTTCTCATAATAATCAATGGCGGCGTTGACCACCGCGGCCAACAGCCCGAATATTCTTATTGTTATGGGCAAGGCGCCTAAATCCAACTCGGAGAACTCCAATGATCAATCTCAATATCGCGCGGATTGCTCTGGCAAGCGCTGCTGCCATCGCGACATGTTCGGTGCACGCCGCTGACCACAAGATTGCGGTGTTCGGGGCGCTGACAGGTGCCGCATCTTTTTTTGGCGTTCCGGTAACCGAAGGGATCAAGTTCGGTCTCGACGAGATCAATGCTAAAGGCCTGCTCGGCGGAGGGGACAAGGTCGTTTACGAAGTTTCCGACACAGCGTCTGCTCGGCCACAGGCGATGGCGGCTGTCACCCGCGTTGCTGCTGATCCGAACGTTTTGATGATTCTCGGCCCTGGAACTGCTGTTGAGGCCATTCCGGCGGCTGGGGTCGCCAACGAGCTCAAGATCCCGATGAAAGCGCTGACTGTGGCCGTCGCGGTCCTCAAATCCGGCCCCTGGTCGTTCATTTCACCTCAGCCGCCGCAAATCACCATGCCGCAACTCGGAGACTACGCAATCGACGTGGCCAAGGTGAAGTCGTGCGCCACGATCCGGTTCTCTGACAACGAAGCTTATGTCGATATGGAGCGAATCTTCGTTGAGCATTCGGAGAAGCGAGGAATGAAGTTCGTCGACCGCTCAGGCATCAAGGTGGCCGATTCCGATTTTTCGGCTGTCGCAACCCGCATTGTTGCCGCGAAACCGGAATGCGTGCTGTTCTTTACCCTGGGGCCCACGGCGGCCAATCTGATCATCCAGTTGAAGCAGGCCGGCCTTCCCAATAGCACCAAATTGATAGGGCAGACTGGTCTCTCGTCGCCGCAGCTCATTACGATAGGCGGCGCGGCTGTTGAGGGAGTCATCTTTAATTCCGACTGGGTGCCGGGCGGAAGTACTGCTGCCGGCAGGGCCTTTGCGGAGGCGTTCAAGGCGAAGACCGGCAAGGAGGCGGATAGTTTTGCCGCGCTTGGGTACAGCTATGTGCAAGTGGTGTTGGCGGCGATCAAGGCAGCGTCGCCAAACCCAACGCGAGAGAAGATCCGCGACGCCTTGACAAAGACCAAGGATGTGCCGGTTGTGGTCGGTACCGGCAAGTACAGCTACGTCGATCGGTATCCGACCTACGGTTCCGCGTTCCTACAAGTCAAGGACGGGAAATTTGTCCTTGCACCTCAGTAGCCATCGGCCGAGCGATTCGCTTCTTCAGGGGCAGCAGTCTGGTTGAATGGGCCTGCACTTGCCTTCTGGCAAGGTGGATTTAGTTGATCAGAAGACTGCGTCGCCTATCCAAAAGCTCAAGACCGAAAGGCATCGAATGTCATCACGACTTGCGGGCAAGGTAGCCATCATCACTGGCGCAGGTTCAGGCATTGGCCGTGCGGCCGCGGAACTGTTTGCAGCCGAGGGCGCCCGCGTGATGTGCGCCGACATCCATGCCGAAGCCGTGCGCCAAACGGCCAATGCGATTGGCGCTGCGGCCATTTCAGCAACTGTCGATGTCAGCGTGCCCGAACAGGTGGAACGCATGGTATCGGAGACAACATCAGCGTTTGGCCGGCTGGACGTGATGTACGCGAATGCCGGCATCGGGGAAGCGGCCAACGTGATCGATCTCACGATCGAACAGTGGAATCGAATGATCGCAATCAACCTCACCAGTGTCTGGCTGTCCGCCAAATATGCGTTGCCACATTTGATTAAGGCCGGCGGCGGATCGATCATCAACCAATCAAGTTCCGCCGGGCTTATAGGTATACCGGGTGTTCCCCACTATGCGGCCGCAAAAGCTGGCGTGATCGGACTGACGCGCCAAATCGCTGCAGAGTACGGCCCCCTGAATATCCGCTGCAACGCGATATGCCCCAGTGCCATACCAACACCATTGATGGTCACTGTCTGGGAAAAGCGTGCTCGCGATGCCAAAAGCACGGCAAGCATTCCAGAGCAGGAGGTTGCGGCCGCCGCCAAACTTCCCCTCAGACGCCTGGGAACAACTGCAGACTGTGCCAACCTGGCGTTGTTTCTCGCCAGCGATGAATCCTCCTGGATAAGTGGCGTTGCGATGCCGCTCGACGGGGGACTGACGGCCACCTAAGAACTGGTCGCTTCATTGAGGACGGCACACCCGCTGGCCTGTCAACCTTGGTTCCGGGCCGAAACAGAACGGATTTGACGACGCGAATGCGCCATCAAGCACCGAGCAGCGCGCCGTGCATCAGCGGCGCACGATAGGCGAGGGGCTCGAACAGGACCGATGGTCTCCATATCCTCCTCGGTAGTGTGGTCGATGCGCAGACGTTCTTTCAGTAGCTTCTTCAACATGCCGTTGACGAGAATCTGGTCCCGAATCCACCGGCCATCCACGCGCCTTATCCACCATCGTCTTTAGAGGCTAAATTGATCGAACAGGTTGCCGAACTGTGCCGCGACTTCGTTCGGCTTTCAACGGGTCAAGCAGTAAGAGGGCGGCCGTTGTTGCCCCATTTGCCCAACTTATGAACTTATTTTGACGAAATCATTGGAAAACGTTGCTCTCCCAAGAGACACTCTTTGCCGTTGAAGGAGCATTCAGCGCGAACTCCTGGCGTAAGCTGCACACGGGATCGCAGTGCCAGGGGTAGGTTTCTTAAAAGTAGGCAGCGCATTCGCCTTCACTGACCCATGGCAATGCCCGCCTTCGCGCCTGCGAGAGGTTGGTGGCGCACCGCTTTTAAATACAGGCTAACTATTGGACACAGGGAAGAATTGCATGAACTACTCAACCGCTACCGTTGTTCCTACAGTCAAGCTGCTGATTGATGGTCGAATGGTCGAGTCCCGGACCACGCAATGGCGCAATGTCGTGAACCCAGCAACACAGGCAGTGCTCGCGCGGGTACCGTTTGCTACTCCTGAAGAAGTGGAGGCTGCGGTGTCGTCTGCCAACAAAGCGTTTCAGACGTGGCGTAAGACGCCGATCGGCGCACGCGCGCGGATCTTCTTAAAGTACCAACAGCTGATTCGTGACAATATGTCCGAGCTGGCCGCAATTCTGACGGCCGAGCAGGGTAAAACTCTTCCAGATGCGGAAGGCGACGTGTTTCGCGGCCTCGAGGTCGTCGAACACGCCGCAAACATAGGCAACTTGCAGCTCGGGGATCTTGCGAACAATGTTGCGAATGGTGTCGACACCTACACACTGCTGCAACCCATTGGAGTTTGTGCTGGCATTACTCCCTTTAATTTCCCGGCAATGATTCCGCTGTGGATGTTTCCAATGGCGATCGTCACTGGCAACACCTTTCTCCTCAAGCCGTCCGAGCAGGACCCCATGGTGACGATGCGGCTCTGCGAACTGGCCCTAGAGGCTGGCATACCGCCAGGTGTTCTGAACGTGGTCCACGGAGGCGAAGACGTCGTCAACGCAATCTGCGACCACAAGAACATCAAGGCAATCAGCTTCGTTGGGTCCACCAAAGTTGGCACGCATGTCTACCATCGCGCCGGCGCCACTGGCAAGCGTGTGCAGTGCATGATGGGTGCTAAGAACCACGCTGTCGTGATGCCGGACGCCAATCGGGAACAGACCGTCAACGCATTGGCCGGGGCCAGTTTCGGCGCTGCGGGTCAACGTTGCATGGCAATCTCGGTCGCGGTTCTGGTCGGCGACGCGCAGCACTGGGTCTCCGATATTGTTGCCAAGGGAAGATCGTTGAAGATTGGTGCCGGTACGGAAGTCGGAGTCGACGTCGGCCCACTTGTGTCGTGCGCCGCTCACGATCGCGTGATCGCGCTGATCGAGAAAGGCGTTTCGGATGGAGCAATGTTGGCACTGGACGGTCGTGCACCACCTGTACCGGGTTTTGAATCGGGCAATTTCGTCGGCCCCACAATTTTCAGCGATGTGAAGCCGGGCATGAGCATCTATGAGCAGGAAATATTTGGCCCTGTCCTTTGCCTGGTCGGCGTCCGAACACTCGATGAAGCGATCGACCTGATCAATCGCAACCCGAATGGCAACGGTACGGCGATATTCACCCAATCTGGGGCGACAGCACGACGTTTCCAGGAGGACATCGACGTTGGTCAGGTTGGCATCAATGTCCCGATCCCGGTACCGGTACCGATGTTTTCATTTACCGGATCAAGGGGATCGAAGCTTGGCGATCTGGGACCCTATGGTAGACAGGCTATCATGTTTTATACCCAGACCAAAACCATCACAGCACGCTGGTTTGATGACAGTGAGTTGGCCCAGCGTGTCAATACGACCATCAATCTGAAGTGAGCCGAGCTCTGTCAAGCGATCTCGAAACGGGCCGGAGTGCGCCAGCAGCGCTTCCTGTGCTTGTTCGGACTTTGCGTGCAACGCAGGGTGGGTACTTTGGCTATCTGACGCTTAACGCGCCTGCAACGCTCAACTGCCTGTCCCTTGACATGATCCGGATCATTGCGTGTGCGCTAAAGGCCTGGGCAGAGGATGACGAGGCGATCGGGGTAATCCTCGATGCTGATGGGGGAAAGGCCTTTTGCGCCGGCGGTGATCTACGCCATTTGTACCGAGAAATCGCCGATGGCTCGCCATCGTACCGGCACGCCGAAGCTTTTTTTGCTGAAGAGTACGCGCTTGACCACCTGATTCACGCCTACCCGAAGCCGTTCATGGCGTGGGGTCATGGCATCGTGATGGGCGGTGGCGTTGGATTGATGGTCGGGGCCTCGCACCGTGTTGTTACCCTAGGAACGGTCATGGCAATGCCGGAGGTCAGCGTCGGACTCTATCCGGATGTCGGCGGCAGCTGGTTCTTACGACGCATGCCAGGGCAAGTCGGGTTGTTCCTAGCGTTGACGGGCACGCAGTTGAATGCCGCCGACGCCATGTTCTGCGGGCTTGCCGACATAAGGCTGCCGCATGAAAACAAAGTGAGTGTTCTGGCCGCGATTGCCGGTGCAAGCTGGCGCACTGATGGTGAGGCCAACCGGCGCAGCATGACTGGTCTGTTGGCCACATTTGACGATGAGACATCTGTAGCGCGCTCTGAAGTTAGCGACCATATCGACATCATCAACACCCTCTTTGCGGGGGATGATCTGGGGGCCATTTTCCGGCGTGTATCGGAGTTCCGAGGCGCCGATTCATGGCTTCTAAAGGCCTTCCGGGGATTTATGAACGGTTCACCCACGTCTGCTGGGGTTTCGACTGCTTTGTGGAGAGTTACAAAGAGCATGTCGCTTGCGCAGGTGCTACGGTTGGAATATACGGTTTCCCTAAACATGTGCGCCCAGCCGGATTTCGTAGAAGGCATCCGAGCCGTGTTGGTCGACAAGACCCGCGATCCCTCATGGTCGCCGCCGTCGATTGCCGCCCTATCAGACCTATCGATCACCCGTATCTTGCAAGCCGAGCATCACTCGGTGCATCTAGAAGCCCTTGCCTGAATCAATCCTTTTTATCGGGAGAGACATCATGAAGATCGCATTTATCGGTTTGGGAAACATGGGCGGCCCGATGGCGCTGAATCTTCACAAGGCCAAACATACGGTCAACGCTTTTGACATGGCGAATGGTGCAGTCGCACGCTGGCGACAGGAGGGGCTGGCAATCGCCAGCTCTGCAGACGAGGCGGTTCGGGGCGCGGAGGTAGTGATCAGCATGCTGCCCGCGAGTCAGCATGTCGACCAACTTTATCTTGGGGTCGGTGAATCTGCGGGATTACTCGAGAGCATTGATGCTGGCACGCTGGTTATAGACTGCAGCACCGTTGCAGCTGCCACCTCAAAGAAGTTGACTGAAGTCGCTGCAATGAAAAAGATCGCGGTCATCGATGCCCCAGTCTCAGGTGGCACCAGCGGCGCTGTGGCGGCAACGCTGACCTTCATAGTTGGTGGCGCAGCGCAAGACGTTGAGCGAGCGCGCCCAATTTTGGAACAAATGGGGAAGAATATTTTCCACGCCGGTGAAGCTGGCGCTGGGCAGACTGCCAAGATATGCAACAACATGCTGCTCGGGATCCTAATGATCGGCACCTCTGAGGCGTTGGCACTGGGAGTCGCCAACGGACTTGACCCTGCGGTGCTGTCGGAGATAATGAAGCGCAGTTCCGGCGGCAACTGGACGCTCGAAAAATACAACCCAATGCCGGGTGTCGCGGAAAACACGCCTGCGTCGCGCGGCTACCAGGGCGGGTTTGGAACTGATCTGATGCTCAAGGACCTCAGCTTGGCGCAGGAAAATGCGATGGGTAAGCGGATCGGTACCCCACTCGGGGGACTAGCCAGAAGCCTCTACGCTACGCATAGCCTGAACGGTGCGGGTTCGCTGGATTTTTCCAGCATATTCACGATGTTCCACAAATAGACGCGTTCCCGAATTGGGCGCTGAACATGAGCGAGGGTAATAGTGTTTGAAACGGTGTATCAGCAGTTCAAGGCGGCAGCGGTGCAGTCGCCGCATCTGCCGTTTCTTTGTTACCCGGCTTCCGCCACGCGAGGTTACGACGTTGCTGGAAGCGAATACCGTTACTGTGATGCACTGGCAATCGTCGATGACCTCGCGGCGCGTTACTGGGCCGCAGGCTATCGGCGTGGGCACCGGGTCGCACTCGTGCTAGGTAATCGACCGGAACATTTCTGGCATCTTCTCGCGCTCAACAGCGTTGGCGCGTCGGCGGTGTTGATCAATCCGGAATACCTGCCCTCCGAGCTCACATACGGAATCGAGTTTGCGGACTGCGCACTCGTCGTCGGCGCGCCACCCCGGGTAGACGACCTGTCGAATCTTGTCGCCAAGTTCCGAGTGCCAATCCCATTGTTCGACGTCGTGAATCCGCACTCAACGATTGCACGGCCTGGGTTGCCTGCGGCCGCAGCTGCCGCGTCCGACAGCGAGAGCGAAGCGCTGATCATCTACACATCAGGCACGACTGGTAACCCGAAGGGCTGCATCATCTCCAACCTATCCTGCCTTGCAGCGGGAGAGTTTTATGCGAGCGCCGGTGGCCTGATGCACATGGATCCGGAAGGGGAAAGGTTCTATGTCCCCTTCCCTTCGTTTCACATGAGTGTTTCCGTCTTCACGCTGAACACCATCACCCGGTTGCGAAACTGCCTAATCATGCAGGACAGGTTCCATGCGAGCACCTGGTGGTCGGATGTCGTTGCTACACGTGCGACCGTCGTGCACTACCTGGGCATTGTCCCGCCGCTCTTGCTCAAGGCGCCGGCGGCGGAAATCGAGAACCGCCATGTGGTGAAGTTCGGGCAGGGCGCAGGTGTCGACCCTAGCGTACGCCATGCGTTCGAGCAGCGGTTTGGATTCCCGCTCGTGGAAGGCTGGGGCATGACAGAAACCTCACGTGCTATTCATAACGCAGGCGAGCCTCGCTGTTTGGACGCCCGTGCTTTTGGTCGGCCGAGGCCACCCCTGGACATGCGGGTGATCGACGATCAGGATGCGACTGTTCCCTTCGGCGTGGCAGGTGAACTGGTCGTGCGAGCGGCAGGTTCCGACCCGCGAAGCGGGTTCTTCAGCGGATATTTGAAACACCCAGAGGAGACCGAGCATGCCTGGCGAGGTGGGTGGTTTCATACCGGCGATATCGTCACGCAACGGGCGGATGGAATGTTGTTCTTCGTCGAACGCAGGAAAAATATCATTCGTCGAAGCGGTGAAAACATCTCTGCAGCGGTTGTCGAGGACGCGCTGATAGGAGACCCCGCTGTCGCTTTAGTGGCCGTGCTGTCGGTACCTGATGAATTCCATGACGAGGAAATCATGGCCTGCGTTCAACTCTTTGCCGGTGTGCGACCGTCAATTGAAATTGCGCAAGCGATTGTTGAGCGCGCACGCGACAAGGTCTCACATTACAAGTTACCAGCATGGATCGCCTTCGTCGACGCTATTCCAGTCACAGGTACGCAAAAGGTCCGCAAGGGAGTGCTGTTCGCCGAAGGCAGTGACCCGCGCAAGGATCCGCGCTCCTATGATCTGCGGCATCTCAAGCGACGCGGCAAGTCGGCAGACCAATCGGACACAACCGTTCGGTCAGCCTCTAAACTAACGGGACCCGAGAAAAATTGAAATGGCTGATTGCGAAGCGTATATCGCGGGCATATTCGAACATCCGACGCGTCTTGCCATCGACAAGTCTGTGCCGCAGTTACACGCGGAAGTCGCCGCCGGCGCACTGGCCGATGCTGGTCTGAGCAAAAGCGACATCGACGGTTACTTCTGTGCAGGTGATGCTCCCGGTATTGGCCCGCTGTCGATGGTCGAGTACCTAGGACTGAAAGTTCGACACACGGACTCCACAGATATTGGCGGTTCAACGCCCATCGCGCAGGTAGCGCTCGCTGCGCAAGCGATCGCCGCTGGGAAATGCAACGTGGCGCTCATCACCACCGCAGGCCGGCCACGGGCCGCGGCCGAGGCGCCAGGCACATTGACCGAGGTTCCCGACTATCCCGAGAACGGGTTTGAGCTGCCCTATCGACCCTTGCTTGCGGCTGGTTATGCGATGTGCGCCATGCGCCACATGCACGAATTCGGAACCACGAGTGAGCAACTCGCCTGGATCAAGGTCGCCGCTTCACAGCACGCGCAGCACAATTCCCACGCGCTCTTGCCCAAGCCAGTGACCGTTGCCGATGTGCTTGCATCGCCCATGGTTGCCGATCCACTGCACCGGCTCGATTGCTGCATCATGACGGATGGTGGTGGTGCGATCATCGTTACGCGGCGGGAAATTGCGCTCAACCTCGGTCGACCACGCGTCAAACTACGCGGTGCGGGCATGTCGATCAAGTACCAACTTGGTTCGCACTTCGACCTGACTACCACCGCGGGAATCGAATCAGGGCGCATGGCCTACCTGGAAGCCGGTCTGAGACCGGCGGACATCAAATACCTCTCCACCTATGACAGCTTCACGATCACGGTATTGCTGGCCTTGGAGGACCTGGGTTTTTGTGCGAAGGGACAAGGCGGCGCCTTTGTGGCCGATGGCAAACTGATTTCTGGTATCGGCCGGCTGCCAGTGAATACCGACGGGGGTGGCCTGTGCAACAACCATCCAGCCCATCGGGGTGGCATGACCAAGGTTATTGAGACCACCCGTCAGCTGCGTGGCGAAGCGAACCCTGCGGTGCAGGTCAAGAACTGCGACTTGGCGATGTCGCATGGGACGGGCGGAATGTTGGACCGGCGACATGGCTGCGCCACCATTATTCTTGAAAGAGAGTGAATCTATGTCAGCCCCAGGTTCGTTGCGATCGCCGCCCATGCAGACTGTTGAAACCAGACCGTTCTGGGAAGCCGCGTCTCGCGGTGAGTTGCTCTTCGGCCGTTGCGGCAGCTGCGAAGAAAAGCACTACTACCCTCGAGCTCGGTGTCCCTACTGCTTCTCCGACCAGGTGGAATGGCAGGCCGCATCAGGCCGCGGCCATGTCTATTCCTATAGCGTGGTGCGCCGCTCAGATCCTCCGTATGTGACCGCTTATGTCACTCTTGTGGAAGGGGTGACCGTGTTCACCAACATCGTTGATTGTGATATCGACCGACTGTCGATCGGCCAGCCGGTGATGATTGGTTTCGAATTCTGTAGCGACGGGCAGCGCGTGGCGGTGTTTCGGCCCGCAAATCTTGCCGTCGAAAGTCAAAGCTCGGCTGGCTAGACGGCTATTGACGGGCCTTAGTGCAGACGGAGTCACCGACTTCTTTCGCGTCTGGCGTTGCAAAGTCTGCCGACCTTGTGTGAGACGGAAGCTTCGCAGATATCCGGAGCATCCTGCGGTCGCATGTTCTGGCGCATCAGTCTGCCGCTGATAGCTGCGAATCTCGCTGACGGACGGGCGCTGTTGGGTGTGCGCATGTTCGGTGACCTTACGGCCTCGGCGATTCTCGCGGGCACAAACAATCCAGTGGTGGTTTTTGGTACTCTTGAGATTTTTGAAATCAATTCATCCGCATCGTTAGTGGCGCTTTTGGCAGTGCTGACCCTGGTATCGATGTTTGTGCTTGTCGTGTTGCTACTGTTTGCGCTCAAGCACTAGGAAAGCCATTCAGTTCGGGTCAGCAGCTAGGAGGTATAGACGCGCACGGTTCGGGTTGGCATAGCGATACTTGGCTCCCCCGATTGATCACGCGATGACTACACAACTGTCTGGTCGCTGGCCAATCACGCCAGAGTCGCCCCTTTCCATGCCGTCTCCAGGGCACTCCATGCCCGGGCCACTATGGGCTCGTCGCGGCGGGTCTTGAGGCAAACGAAACAAAGCACGCAATCGAAACTCACGCTATCGGCGATGACTAGGCCGAGCGCCTGTCGCTGCCGAATGGCGCTGAAATCCCGAGCCAGGCTCAGGCCAACACCGGATTTGACCAGATCGATCATCGAAGCCTCCTGATCGACCAGCGCCACGCGGCGAGGGTCGACTCCGGTGAGTGATCCGGGGCCAAAAACACTGCTTAGCAGCCTATGATGAATACTGGCGGGCGGTGTGGCCACCCATGGAAGCGTCGCCAAGGCTGCCCAGTCGCGACCCAAGACCTGTGGGCCCCACCCAGCTGGCGCGATCACGTTGTACGTGAATGGCGTCAGCAGCAATACCTCGAAGTCATTCGCAAATTGGGGCAATTCAGAGGGGGCCAGTATCTTCTCTTCACCTGTTTTGCTCGGCACTGCGAGATAAAAGCAAGTGTCAAGTTCCCTGCGAGCCACTTGGGCCAGCACCGAGCCAGTCATGCCTTGGCGTAGCTCAGTCGTCACCTGCGGTAGCGTCTCAGCCAATGTTTTCAAAAATAGACCCAGACGGATGAATTCCGGTTCGAGAATCGTTCCAACGCTCAAGGTACCGTGGACAGTGTCGTTAAGCGTCTGCGCTAATTCGTTTATCTCGAACATTGCCGAAAGTGCCTTCTCCGCCTTTGGCAATAACAATGCGCCCGCACGTGTCAGCGCCATACCTTGCGGAGTACGGACAAAAAGTTTTTGGCCGATGTGTTCAGATAGGCTCTTCAGTTGTAAGCTTGCGGCGGGCTGGCTCAGATGGACGCGCTGCGCGGCGCGCGAAACATTGCCTTCCTTGGCCACTGCTACGAAGACGCGCAGGGTCTGGATGTCAAGTAGCGATTTCATATTTGCCTAGCCTATAACCCAATTTTGGCGAATTGATTTGAAAGCCGAAAGTCTGTATGCTACCCTCCAAGAATAAATATATTCCTGAGGAGAAACTTGATGAATACTTATTTGAATCTGAGCGGCTTCGTCCGTCGCCTTGCATCTCTGCTACTTGTCGCCGGTGCGCCGGTGTTCGCGTTCCAGAGCGAAGGTACCGTGCGAATTGGGCTTTTCGAGTCGCAAACCGGCACCTTCGCACCGTTCGGATTACCCGGCCTGTGGGGCTCACTGATCGCAATCGACGAGATCAACGCGGCCGGCGGGGTAACGATCGATAGCAAAAAAGTCCGGATCGTGCCTACGCCTGCGCCCAATGGCTATGACGCTGGAAGCGACTCCGCACAGGCGATCCTAATTTTGAAACGGATGATATCCGATGACAAAGTACTGATGGTCAAGGGCATGTCAAACTCTGGTACCGGCGTGGCCATCTACAACTACCTCAACGAACTCGAGAAGGAGGGCAACCCCGTCGTCGTCCATTCTTCCGCGGTCGGCGCGCCCGGGGCCAGCCAGATCTCCAAGTGGGGGTTCCGTAACACCTTCAGCGAAGTGGACATCGTGGGTGGCGTTGCCGCGGCAGCGCAAAAACGTACGGGCGCCAAGACGGCCGCCTTCTTCATCACCAAGGACAACCCGTATTTCCCATCGATCGCCGAGAAGGCGATCATCCCGGCGCTAAAGAGCCTTGGGATTGAAGTCAAGGTGATGACCGAGGCCGTTACTTCAGACCGTGATTTCACGCGGCAGGTGGACGAGATTCGTGCTGCCCGGCCGGACCTCGTCTATGTGCTCGCCACCACTTTGCCAGCCATCAACTTCATGAAGGAGGCGAAACGCCGGGGGCTTGCGCCAAAGCTGTTCATCGGCGGCATTTCCCAATTGACGGTCGAGACACTCAAGGCGGGCGCCGATGCGGTTGAGGGCATGGTCATAGCCGGCTCCTACGACCCCGCCTCACCGGCGGTCGGCAAGTTCGCTGACGAATACAAGAAGCGCCATACGCAGGACATCAGCCTGTTCGCAGTGAATGGACATGAGGCGATCTACTTGGTCAAGGATGCGCTGGAGAAATCCGGCATCAAGAACACACCGGAGTCGCTCGCGGACGATCGCAGAAAATTCCGTGATGCATTCGCCAAGTCGTCGATGACAAGCGTGACCGGGGAGAAGATTGGATTTAACGGCGATCGGGAGACGCCGAAGGCGGGCGTGCACCTCGTCATCAAGAACGGGCAGTTCGTGGCCTGGTAGCCGGCGCGCGCCAAAGAACCAATGCTCTCAATGCCTTCGGCAAGCCCACATGGCGGTATTTGAGTATTTGATTGGCGGCCTGCTGTTTGGTGCGACGTACTCCCTGGTGGCCATAGGGTTCACGCTGATTTTCGGCGTCCTTAACCGGCTCAATATTGCACATGGAGCGACAATCATGGTCGCGGCTTTTGCTGGAGCCTACATTAGCCTACGGCTCGGCGGCAAGGCCAGTTATGCGGTGCTTGCACTGGCGTTTGTCGCGTCCCTTGTAACCGGTGCTGTTCTGGGCGTGTTGGTGCGCGCTGTGGCGTTCGCGCCGCTGCGTAACGCCTCGCCGCTGGCGCCGTTTGTGACGAGCGCTGCCATGACCCTCGTGTTGGAGGAGGCGTTCGTCCAACTCAGCCGTAACGTCCCGTTGTTCTCCCCTGAGTTCTCGACCTTCCCGTCGCCGCTGGAGAACCTGGTGTTCTTCGTCGGGCCAGTGCTTGTGCGCGGGGTCTATGTCGTAATCTTTTTGGTGGCGATAATTCTCATGGCTCTTCTGCACTGGTGGATCACGCACACCGCCATGGGCCGTGCCATCCGTTCCGTGGAAGAGAATCCGACCATGTCGTGGCTGCTTGGGATCAATGTACGGCATGTCGAGGTGAAGGTGTTTGCAGTTGCCTCGGCGGTAGCGGGTGCGGCCGGGTGCCTAATCGGCGTCGCAATGGGTACGGTTGGGCCGTTCATGGGAGCTAATTTGCTGCTAACCGGTTTTGTGATCATCGTGTTGGCCGGGCTCGGCAGTGTGCGCGGAGCAATGATTTGTGGTTTGATCGTAGGCGTGATCGAAATGACAATCGTCGGCATGGTATCGGCATCGATGAAGGAGGCGGTTCTGTTCATTATTCTTTTCACTGTGCTGGTCATCCGTCCCCAGGGACTGTTTCCGGGACCCGAGGCCAATCGGGACTGAATTCGATGACCTACGCGTTGAGTATTGCCGAACTTTGCGGACTGAACATACTGTTGGCTCTGAGCGTTTACGCGACGCTCAAGGTGGGTCAGTTTTCGCTGGCACAGGTCGGGTTCTGGTCGATCGGCGCCCACTGTACCGGTATGTTGACTTCGATGTACGGCCTGCCGCTGCTGCCGGCGCTGCTTGCGTGCGGCGTATTTTGCGCGGTGATTGGTGTATTGCTAGGCTATCCCTGCCTGCGTATCCGTGGCATCTATCTGACCCTGGCGACGGTTGCATTCTCCGAAGTGGTGCGCGTGTTCTTCCACAACTTCGAATTCCAGGTGATGCGGGGCGCCGTCAAGGTGGGCCCGGCGGGGTCGGTCGGATTTCGCGGTATCGACGTCCTCACGGCATGGCCGCAGATTCTTACCGTGGTGCTGGTTGTACTGTGCGTGTTCGCGTGGATCGAACGCTCGCGCATTGGCCTGTCGGCGAACGCGGTGCGCGAGGACGAAACCGCCGCGTCTTGCGCAGGGGTCAACATCGTGGCGGTCAAGGTCGGCATGTTCGCTTTTGGGGCGTTCATCGCCGGGGTTGGCGGGGGCCTGTTTGCTACCTACACCTCGTTCGTCAGTTCAGACAACTTTGGCTTTCATCTGGCGCTCATTTCCATCTTCTACGTCGCAGTCGGCGGGACGGAGCGCTTTTACGGGCCGATTCTTGGCGCAGTTCTGCTTACTGTGCTGCCAGAGGCGCTGCGTGTAACAGGCAATCTGCGGATGGTTCTCTATGGCGTGATCGTGGTGGTTCTAATGATCATGTTTCCGCGCGGGTTGGGTGATGAACTGCGGGTTCGCTTGGGTGCGCTTTGGCGACGAAGGCCGGCCGTGCAACCAACTGTGACCGCTGGTCGATAGGCATATGCTCGAGATTTCGCATCTTGGCAAGTCCTTTGGTGGGCTGCATGCTCTGTCCGACTTCAGCGTTGTCGTGAGGGCCGGTGAGATCCTTGGACTGATCGGTCCGAATGGGTCGGGCAAGACCACCGCTATCAATGTCCTGACCGGAATCTACCCCGCCAGCAAGGGCGGTTTCGCCCTAAGCGGCCAGGACCTCACTGCCGCGAAATCCGAAAAGATCGCGCGCGCAGGGATAGCCCGAACTTTTCAGAACCTTCGCCTTTTCTCCAGCCAGAGTGTGCTGGACAACGTGCGTACAGGACAGACGATTCACTGCAGCGCGCCACTGTCGCGCTTCAGCGCGTTCGCGAGCACCGAAGAGAAGCAGCTCAGGTGCGAGGCACTGGCGCTGATCGAGCGGTTTGGGCTTGGTGAACGAGTCGACTGGCCGGCAGGGAGTCTGTCTTACGGGGAAAAGAAACGCCTCGAGATCGCGCGTGCCCTGGCGATGCGACCCAAGGTGCTGCTGCTCGACGAGCCGGCCGCCGGCATGAACCCGGTGGAACTCGAGTGGCTGATGGCTGCTATTCGAGAAATCGGTCAAAGTGGTATCGCTGTGATTCTGGTGGAGCATCACATGAGACTCATCATGCGAGTGTGCGACAACCTCGCCGTTTTGAATTTCGGCGTCAAGATCGCCGAGGGTCCGCCGAGCGACATCGCGCGGCATCCAGAGGTGATCGCAGCTTACCTTGGCGTGGCGCACTGACATGCTTGTTGTTGAAGGATTGCAAGTCGGCTACGGTGGGGCGGCGGTTCTGCATGGTGTAGATATGCGAGTTGAAGCCGGCGAATTGGTCGCAGTCGTTGGGCCGAACGGCGCGGGAAAGTCGACGCTGCTGCGGACAATCTCTGGTCTCATCAAGCCGTCGGCAGGATCCGTCACCTTTGAAGGCGACGACCTGCTCGCAATGGAGCCAGACCAAATCGTGAAGCGCGGATTGATCCAGGTGCCCGAGGGACGCATGGTTTTGGGACGGATGTCAGTGCATGAAAACCTGCTGCTTGGCGCACATGCGCGCCCACGAAGTATCGATGTCTCGCGTGACTTCGACTATGTGCTGACACTCTTTCCCCGGCTCAAGGAGCGATTGGAGCAACTGGCCGGCACGTTGAGCGGCGGTGAGCAGCAGATGCTAGCCATCGGCCGTGGTTTGATGGGTTCGCCGAGGCTGCTCTTGCTGGACGAGCCCTCGCTAGGAATTGCCCCGATCGTTGTAGAACACATTTTTTCCGCTATAGCGGGGATTCGAGCCAACGGAGTGACCATCATGCTGGTGGAGCAAAACGCCGCCAAGGCCCTCTCTGCCGCCGCGCGAGCCTACGTGCTTGACCTTGGCCGCATTGTCACCACTGGACCGGCATCTGAACTGCTTGGAGACGAACGGGTGCGACAGGCATACTTGGGCATTTGACGATGCTGTGAATGCAGGACCGCTCAGGAGCCCCACGAGGATGAACCGGCACAGACGGCATGACTGCGTCAACTCACCGCCATGCAGTCCATCATAGGCTATGCGTGCGCCGATAAGCATGACTTTAGCTGTGGGGCACACTGTGCGTGACAGAGTAGCGTTTGTCTATTGTCTGGATCGGATGTTGATTGAGTTAAAGGAGACAAAGCAATGGGCAGGGTTCTTGTTTCGCAGATTGGTGAGATGCCGCCAGTTCCTTTTCCCGACCTTACTGGTGTCACTGCATACGGGCAGGTGGAAAGCAGTGGCGTTTTTACGACGCCCGACAGACCACTTTGGTTATGGATGCATAGGTTGGAGCCGGGCGCATCCCTTCGTTGGCAGCTGCCACGAGTGGGGCATGTCGTTTACGTTTGGAAGGGGAGCGTCAAATCCGACGGGCAGGCCCTGGAAGCGGGATCCGTAATCGGCATTGAACATCAGGCACAAGCGGTGGTTGAAGCTGGCGACAGCGGGGCATCGTTGATCCATTTTCACAGTCAGGAAGTCCTTTGGCAGCCATCGACCAAGAGCGGCGGACATGTCCATCAGGTTGGCCCCGACGGCTTGGTCAGGATACGAAACGAAGAGTACGACGTCACCACTACGTTTTGGCTTGACTCCAAGTGCTCACATTGTGATCTGTGGCTTCACCAGTCCAAGATCGTGACTCCACGCGCGCAGTCTCACCCCCACTTCCACACTGAGGATGAGATCATCGTCGTAGTGCAGGGGGGGTTGATCCTCGGCAGACGCATCCTGAAAGTGGGAACCGCATTGGCGGTAGATAAAGGCACGGTGTACTCTTTTGGCGTCGACGAAGGCGGGCTCAGTTTCATCAATTTCCGGCCGACCGAGCCCTACTTCGTCATGATGTCACGAGACGGCCCTAAAAACGAACCGATCAGCGAACGTGAGCACATGAGCATCGGCACAATTGTTGGCTATGTTCCTTAAATGTCGCCGACCCGGGGTACAAGGGGGTGTGACCAGGGTCGCTGCGGCCTATTTGCCTGGCTTATATGTGTTTTTTGACGAATTGATTTGCAAACTTGGGGTTTAAGTGAGAGACTTTTTTCCATCAATACTCAACCAGGAGACATCCAATGATCAATAAGACGCAACCGGATTCGGCTAGTCGTCGGCGCATGGTCGCGCTAGCTGTGGCAGGTGTTGGCGCGGGCTATTTGCCCAACTTCAACGCCAACGCGCAGACCAATGCGGGCAAGCTGATCTACGGTATCGGCAATCTGGATCCAATGTTTTCAGCTGGTTTTGTGGCGTTGAAGAAGGGCTACTTCAAGGAAGCGGGGCTCGATGCAAGTTTCGTGGATTGCCAGAACGGACCCCGCGCGAGGCAAATGTTGGCGGCTCAACAGGTCAACATCGTTGCATCTGCTTCGTTCGATCCGATGGTCATCACTATCGCCGGAAAACTTACCAAAGTCATTGCCGGAATAGATCAGCGTCTGCCCTACGCCAATGTAATCGTGCGCAAGGAGGACTTCGATTCGGGCCGTATCAAGAGCTTCGCTGATCTTGCGGGCAAGAGGATCGGCGTGTCTGCGCCAAAGTCCGCGTTCTGGCTTATGGCCACGCAAATGGTTGAAACCGCAGGACTCAAGGGGGTTGAAATCCGAGGCATCGGCGATCTCGCTTCGATGCTGGCAGCTCTTAAGTCCAAGCAGGTCGACGCTAGCATGGCGACGCTGCCAATGATGGACTCTGCCGAGAAAGAGGGGTGGGGCGTTCGGATCGTGTCGATCCACAACCCTGAAGTCTGGCAAAAAACGATTGGACTTGGAGGTGACGTGCAAGGGCAATGGATTTTTGCGCTGGATGAGTTCATTTCGAGCCGACCCGAGGCGGTCCAGGCGTTTGTCAACGGCTGGACCAAAGGCAACGACTTCGTCATGGCCAGCAAGCCCGAAGACACTGCCGAACTGATTTACGGAGATTATCTTAGTGCGTTCAAAAAGGAGACTGTGACCCAGACGATCGCTATCCTCAAGGAGCGGATCTGGTCCCGCGACAACATGGTCTCTTCAGACGCCTACAAGCGGGTAGTCAAGGTGATGGCGGGCGACCGTCTGGTGTCCGATGCAGATGCGGCTAAGGCGCCGTACGAGGTTGCGGTCGATATGCGTTTCGTGCGTAAGGCCCGCGGCCTGTGAGCTTGGACGCGCCGCAGGGGCAGGTGGCGCGTACTTCCGCTGAGGCCGCCCCGATCCTCGAGGCGCGCGGTATTGGCAAGGTGTATCACACACGTGACGCCGAGACTTGGGCCATCGGCGACATAACCGCCTCGTTTGCCAAAGGAGAGTTTGTCTCCATCGTTGGGCCATCGGGCTGCGGAAAGAGCACCTTTCTGCATATGATCGCCGGCTTTACCAAGGCCACGCGGGGCCAGATCGTACTAGGCGGCGGGATTTCGGGTAGGGGAAAGCTCGGTTACATCTTCCAGAAGGACACGGTCCTACCTTGGTACACCGTGAGGCAGAACGTCAGTCTGGGCCCTAGCTTCATCGGTAAGCCGGCCAAGGAAATCAGCGCGCGGGTTGACGAGTTGCTGGAAATGGCGCATCTGAGAGCCTTTGCGGGCTCGTATCCTCATCAACTTTCGGGCGGTATGCGGCGGCGCGTTGCGCTACTCATGGGCCTTGCCAACGACCCTGAATTGCTTTTGCTGGACGAACCGTTCTCAGCGCTTGACACCCATACCAAGACGCATCTGCACAGAGAGTTGCTGGAAATCTGGCGCAAGCTGGGACAGACCGTGATCATGGTGACGCATGACCTTGACGAAGCGGTGACTCTGTCGGATCGTGTGATCGTGTTGTCGTCGCGGCCAAGCAGCATTCTGCTGGACGAACGCATCGACATTCCTCATCCACGCGACGTCTTCACGGTCCGGCAGACCGAGATGTTCACCAGACACTTCACCCGGATATGGTCTGTCCTTGGGCAGCAATTCCGCAAGCCCGAGTAAGGCCACGGTGAGCATGCAGGATCCAGTTCCAGACTCAGGCACACATGCCCAGCATGTGGCCGCGGCACGCCAGCGAAGGCGGCGCCAGACCCTCTTGGTGGTGCTGTGCCAGTTGGCGGTGCTTGCCGCTTTTCTTGGCGCCTGGGAAGTGTTCACGAGAATCCCGTGGTTCGCCAAGAACACGATTTTTGACCCGTTCTTTATCTCGCGGCCATCAATGATCGTGGAGCGCATCGCCATATGGATGGTGCCCGGAAAGAATTC
>Ga0214919_10002682_pt1 | contig 27666 bp, 28 predicted proteins | sample LL1503_MetaG_FD_177994 | JGI IMG/M metagenome (GOLD analysis project Ga0214919, IMG submission 177994) | Freshwater microbial communities from Lake Lanier, Atlanta, Georgia, United States - LL-1503 | ecosystem: Environmental > Aquatic > Freshwater > Lake | place: USA: Georgia | collected...
AATGCGTTTAATATCAATTTAAAAATAGTAAGAAAAAAATAATTTAAAATTATAAGAAAAATTTTAATTTTATAAAAACATAAACATTTTTATGAAATTTTCAATATTTTTATGAAAATAATAATAAAATATATTTTATAATTCACTTTTATTATATGTAGTATTTCCTTTGTATTTTTCGGAGTTTACGAAGGAAAATACAAAGGAAAATACTTTATAAAAATTTTACTAATATATATAAATTTTTATTTTATTTATTATAATATATAGATGAACTTAGAAGAAAATAGTAATAATAAAGAATCATTATTTGTTATAAATGATGATATACTTTCTGACTATTGTTTTAATTTTTTAGGAGATTTAAAAGATAACAAAAAAAAATTATTTTATTTATTTACTTTATATATTAAAGAAAAAAATAACCATAATTTAGTAAAATTAGGTGAAATACTAACTCATATTTTGAATACTCAAGATAAAAAAAATAATATTTTAAATAAAATTATTAGTATTGAAAAAATTCATAGTAGTTTTTATAAAAATGTATCAAAAATAAATAAAATCACTTATCAAAATAATAACAAAATAATAATAAAAATACATAAATATACTACTAATATACTAAGTAGAAATCATAATATATTATTATCAAAATCATTTATAGAATACACTATACAAAGTATATTAAATTTTATTTATACAAAATATATACCTAAAATTGATCATATGTTACTAAATAAAGATAAATTTAATATAGTTATGGATTATTGTGAAGGTGTTACATTAAGTGATTTTTTATTAAAAATTTTTCCTAAAGATGATAAAATAAAACAAAATAAACTAATATTAAATATTTTATTATATTTATCTGAAATTTTATACACATATCAATTTAGATGTAATTTTGTTCATGGTGATTTAATATTAGATAATATTATAATAAATTATGATAAAAGTACATATGAAATAATTGGTATTAAAATAATTGATTTTTCTTCATCGAGTATTCAGGTTAAAATAAACGGAAAATCATATACTATATACGATGGTAGTAAAAGATCACGTAATAATATTTCAGGAAAGTCTTATGTAGATACACTTTTAAATACTAATATATCTAATTTAAATACATTTAATACTACAGTATTTAATAGAGAATTTGCTTTATCAACAGATTTATTTTTAGTATACATGACATTATTATGGGGTGGTCAATATGGACTTGATATTATGAGCTATGATTTTAGAATAGATTTATTAAGGTTGTTTGGTTTAGATGAAAATATTGAATATATTGAAAATTATAGAATAAGTCAATTAACATTATATTATGATAAATATAAAAAATTCATTAAAAATGATATGATGAAAGAACTTTTAAATCATGTTATAAATTATTTAATATGTATAAAAGAAATAGATGCACATAGAGAAACATTAAAATATAGTACTATTAGAACTTATAAAAATAATGCTGCTACTTCTATATATGTTCCAACTAAAATGTATAAAATAACTGAAACTCAATTAAAATCTGAAAAAAATAGACTTAGAAATATAGTAAAAAAATTTATTGATGAAAATATAAGTAAATTAAATAACCAACAAACAATAGATGTATTTAATGATATATCAAATAAAATATCACAAGAAAGAAATCATACTCAAGCAATATGGGGTTTAGGTACGGTAAATATGGAATATATAATTAATCAATTAACACCGATTGATGATAGATATTTAATACAAGTAAACAAATTCAAATCATTTATAAGTTATAATGTTTATAATTATGCTCTAAGTATTGTATGTAAAAATAAAAAAATTAGAACAAGTATATTTCCTAATATACCTTATAATAGATTTATGCCATTAAATTTTAGAAATGCATTATTATCTAAATTTAATGGTACATTATTTAAAATAAATGAAAATAATCAAATTATCAATACCCCATATATTATTGATATTAATGTAAAATTAGGATATTTAAACAGTTATGGAATAAATAATATTTTTGGTATAGATACAATAACAAAACTAATTCTATTAGATTTAATATTTATTATATTAAATATACCAGATGAAAATATTGAAGCTAAATGTTTTTATATGGATAAGATTAACTTACTATTAAAGGATACTTTTTATGATAATTCATATAATGTTGATGATAAATTAGAATTTATTGGAAAAGGTGCATATGGTAAAGTTTATCATATAAATATTAATAATAAAGTTATAAAAAAAATAGAACAAAATGATAATGTTGTAAATATTATTTTTGAATATATAATTGGATATTATATATATAATAATTCTAATAAAAAATATAAAAAAAATATACAACATACATATTCTTTATATATCAATAATGAATCTATATCTATTTTTATTGAAAATAGCAAAAGTGAAAATACAATTGCAATAGAATATTTTAAAAATAATTTTAATAATAATGATTTTTATAAAGCAATGATTAAATTATGTTATGTATTGAATTATTTACAAAATGAGTTTAATTTTATCCATAGAGATCTTAATTTAAAAAATTTTTTTATTAAAAAAGATTTTGATATTACATTAATAGATTTCGGATTTTCTTCATTATATATTAATACACCATTTGGCAAAAAAATATTATTAGATTTTTATGATGTTAGACGAAATTTACAACGTAAAATAATATATGATTATAAACAAAAATATGGTAAAATATATGATATAATATATTTATTACTTTTTATATTTAAAACTCAATTATGCGATGACATACATTTTCCAAAATCATTTTTAAGAATATTAAATAAAAATTTTTTTATAAATGGTAAATTTATAAAAGTTTTGCAAAATGCAAATATAACTTATGCAAGAAAACCTATTAATAAAATGACACAATGTGATATAGATTTTTATACATTAACAAGTGTAAGATATATAACTTATATGGATAATTTTATAGAAGAATTAAAAAAAAATGAAAATTTTAACACAGAAAATGAAGAACATTTTATAGAAAAATTTATACCAGAAAAAACAGAAAAAATATTTGAAGATCTTTTATTTTCATCCAAATATATCCCACAAAATAGCGTTTCATCAAAAAGAAATAATATTTTTAGAATAAGTAATTGATGTTTATCTCTCTATAAATCATTATATAAATAGATTATTTTTGCAATTTATAAAAAAAATATATGTTTTAAGTATAATATATGAATATAATTAATAGTGACATATTAATTATTAATAAAAATAAAAATATAATATTAAAAAATATAAATAAATATGATAAATTTGATTTTAAATTAAATAATAATGATTTAATTACTAAAGCATTTGATTTTTTTGAAAATAATAAATGTTTATCTATATATACAAAAGAAATATTTTGGTTATTTATAAAAGAAACAATATTACCATCCTTTTTTAAATGTATAAATAATAATATATCTTTTAAGGATAATATTATTACATTTAATGATAAAAAATATTTATCAATTAATGATAGTTTTATAGATATTGATTATAATTTATTTATAGATTTTAAAACTATAATTAATGAATATTTAAATTGTTCACACAAAAAAAATATAAATATCATTTGGACAAAATATAATATAGACAATATTAAATATAATATGACGTATATACCTAATAAAATTAAATATAAAATTAAATATATTCATTATAAAAAAGATTATATAATTGATGAAAAAATAAATCCATCATTAATTCATATAAATTATGAAAATTTTACTAAAATAAAAGAAAATATTAAATCTGATATTTTTAGAATTAGTTTTGAACAATTATATTATTATACTGAAAAAAAAAAATATATTGAATATTTTAATGATTTTAATAAAATTTTTTATTTTACTCTAAAAAACATACAAAAATATGGATGTATTACTATTGCATTATTTTGTTTTTTACATGAAAATTATTTAAATTATATTTGTTATATATTAACATATTTTCAAAAAATTATTATAAGCAGTCATAATTATTCTTTAACAAATTATATGTCAATTTATCCTAGTATACAATTAAATGCAATAAATTATAATGGAAAAAAAATAAAAAAATTTAATCCAAAATATAATTATAACGATAATAATTCAATTAAAATTAAAGAAGAATTAAATATATATATTAATCGCATAGTTGATAAATTTATTACAGATTATATAAATAATAAAGATATTTATAAAACATCTTTAGAAGAAATATTTTTAAATAATATAAATAATATTAAAATATATTTATTAAAGCTTAATATAAAACAAAATTTATTGTTAAATAAATATTTTAAGAAATATGATAACAATTTATTATTTGATTTAAATTTTTTTATCAAAATATGTATTAATTACAATATATTAAATATATATTATTTAGAATATACTGAATATGTAGATTATTTAATTAATATTATGAAACCACAATATGAGAAAGATTTTAAATATTTAAAATATGAAAAAAAAGAAAAAATATTAAATAATGATTTACTTTATTTAAATACTAATGATATATCATTAAATTCAAAAATATTGTCTAAATTTAATAATATTATTATTAAATCTAGTTTAGCAAACTTTTTTGAAGATTTTTATATTAAAGATAAAAATGAAAATTATTATTTTTTAAATAAAAATGAATTTATAGGTAATTATAAATCAAAATAATTTACAAATAATTTAAATTCCAATGGTGTTATGTTAGCATCATTTTTAATATGCTCATCTTTATATATTTCAATTAATTTATTATATAAATCAATATAATAAGTTTCATTTGTTTTTTTAAATAATTTTATAATAATATGATATAAATTATTATTATTAAAATCAGTTAATTTATTGGGATTAATATCAATTAATTTAATATAATTTATTATTTTTTTTATATTTTTTTTATCTTCAATTTCTTTTTTTATAAAATTAAATTTATAATAATTTTCATATTTCAATATTTTATCAATATTTGTTTCCTCTAATTTTTTAGTAATTATATTGTATTCTTTTTTCAATATATCTTTATTAATAATTCTTTTTAAATGTGTACATATGTAGCATTTATTTATTTTTATTATATTAAATTTTTCTGATAAAAAATCAATTGAATATGTTAAATCTAATGAATTATCTCCTAATATTATAATAACTTCTGGGTAATTTTCAAAAATTATATCAATAAAATTACCTAAATTTGATTCATTATTATATGAATTAATATAAAATAAATCAATTTTAATTTTATGTTTTATTAAAAATTTAATTGATAAATAACTATCAGTTTTAATAGAAAATAAATTTGTATGATTTTTTAAATTTGAATGAAATGTTTCAAAATTTATATATTTATAAAAAAAATTACTATTATATACTTCTAATTTACTATCTATATTATTTTCTAAAAATAAATTATCAAATGTATCAAAACAATAGTAATAAGTTTTTCTATTTTTATCTGATATATATTTTGTTGTTTTACCCAAATAAATACCTATTTCTGCAATATTGTTTATTTTATAATTTTCAAATATATAATCTATTACTAATCTATTATAAATATCAAAATTTCCAAAATTACAAGTTGGTACAAATCTTGTCATCCATAAATCTATTTTAGATACAATATTTTCTTTTGGAAATAATATTCTGGTATCTTTTATTCCAGAATAATCAGGTGTTGATATATTTATAATAAAATTATCATCACATATTAATGCACCAATTGTATAATAAATTCTATTATAAAAATCGTCTAAACATGATTTTTTTTTCAAAAAAAATGATGAAAACCCATTTATTTGTTCAATAAGAATTGGTGTTATATATATAACATCATTATATATAATTGGATAAACTGGTATTGATAAAATATTTAATATATTTTTATCGTCATTATTAAAATTTATAATAATAATATCAGGTTTAGATGTATATTTTTTTAATATAATATCATTCAAATTTGCATTATCTTTAAAATTTATAATTAAAATATTAATTTTTTCATTATTTACTTCATAAAATTTATTTGCATATTTTGATTCAATAATTTTTGTTTTATTAACAGGTATTAGTTTTAATATTTTTTTATCAACTAAATCATTAATAGTTTTTTTTAATTCCATATATTATAATAATATATATTTATTTACCAAAATATTTTATCTTAAACTATTGTATTTTTTTTATACATATATTTTCAACAAATATACTAAATCTTCATACATAAATTCATTGTACCAATAAACATTTTATTGTTTCATTATAATTACCTATTTCTTTTTTAATAAAATCAGGTTTTAGCAAATCAATTATTTTACTGTCATTATTTACTGAAAATATTTTAATATCATTTATTTTATATACATCATATTTAAATTTATAATCCATTATATTTAAATCATTTAATAATATATTTAAATTATTATTATATAATTCAATTCTAATCGTAATATAGTCTATATTACTAAAAATATTTTGAAATAGCTCATCATTTTTAACATCTTTATAAAATTTAACTTTATTTGGATATTTTAAAAATATTATATATCTTGTAATATTTATATTATATATTATATTATCTATTTTAATATCCATATATAATTCACAAGTTATATTTATTAACTTAAAAATAACAATATTTCTAATATCTTTATCTTTTGTTGACTTATTAAAATATAATTCTTCAAATTGTTGTTCATATGTATTAGAAGGTGGCAAAGTTTTACATTCTTTACAATTTTCTTTATTTATATTTTTTTTACCATATGCTAGTGTATCTATTTTAACTATACCTAAAGATGCATTATTTTTATTATCATCAAATGGTTTTTTATATTTTATTGTTAAATTATATTTATAAAATGGATAATCATTTATTTTTAAATTAATATAATTTTTATTGTGTTTTTTATAATTAAAAATAACTAACCATAATTTTTCTAAAAATAAACCCCAGTCAACAGGTTTTTGTTTATTACTATATCTTGAATTTAATACATATGCATATATTAAGATTGATTCAATATTGTTATAAAAATCAATAGAATTTTCTAGAATAACTTCTTTATCAACACTAAACAACCCTGAATAACATATTGGAAATAATTCATTTAAATCTACATTTTTAATTCTGAATCTTTCAACAAAAAATTTATATACATTATCTATATTATATGTTTTTTTTATTAATTCTACCAATATTATGAATTGCTCTTGAAAATAAATATATGGATATCTTGAAACAAAATTATTATCTGCATATTCAACATGTATTGGGCTATCTTTTATCCATAAATTTTTTGTTTTGTTTAGTATTGATTTAGGAGGGTTACTAAATAAAAAAGGTGGTATTTCTTCTGGCCAATAATATGCAGATAGTGGTTGAACAGGTTCAAATAAATCATGATTTTTTAATAAATCTATAAATCCTGGACTATGAAATATAGAATCTCCTTGACAAAATATAGTTTTATCTGCTAAATTGTCATAATTATTTATAATATGATATAAATAAGTATGAGATTCTCTGCCAATATTAGGTAATTTTATACTTTGTATATTAATATCATCTAAGCCTTTATTGTATATTGTTATTTTAATTTTTTTTGGTATTTTTCTTAACCATGATAAATCTTCATTATATCTTGCAATTACAATTTCTATAGTCATAATATAATAATTATAAATATTTTCTTTGTAAAAAAAATGATGCTTTTAACAATATATATTTCATTTATTTAATTTATTTAAAAAAATATTCATTATGTCGTTATTATCTTATTTGCCACGTGATCTACAATGGATGATCCTATCTTTTGTAGGAAATTTGAATACACTGGTTTCATCAAAAAACCGTGATATTAACGGATCTATTTGTGTTTTTATTGAACATTTAATTACAACAAATGATCCATATATAGTTATTATACTGGGTATAACATACTTTGGTCCCAACTATTATATGAATATATTGAATCAGTTGTATATTGGTAATACAATGATAAAAATTGATATTCTCAAAGTATGTTATAGCCATTGTAAATATTCAAATGTATTAAATATGCAAAGAAAACTGAATCTTTCGATTTATCTTGAAAAGAAAGGATATTCTGACAAATATAATAATATTTTATGTGTTAGTATTGATTCCAGATTCAATGATATCGCATGTTTAGTTGATGAGATCAAGGATGGTAAGATTATTCGCAGTGAGAAATGGGGACATATGCAAACGAATGATATATCTTGTATTGACCACTCTTATATTACTTATTTTGCATATTATCCTGTAGTAAGTTTTATTAGACGTATGCAAATTGTTAGGTATTAAAAAAATAAAACAACCTATACATACACCTCCTTTGTTGTTTCATTTAGATGATTTAGATACATTTGATTCTTCAATACAAAAACAAATAAATTCAGAATTTATAAAAGTCAAATGTGATCTTTTATGTAAACTAAGTATATTAGGAAATAGTCCATTTATGAAAGATTGTATAGAATTGATACAAACTAAAAGAAATACCTTTTTTTTATGTTTTTTTTGAAAATATTTTTCAGAGAAAATATATAATAAACTTGATGAAAAAATATTATAAATAATTATAATACATATTCCGATATAAAAATATAATTCTATATTAGAAATATAGAATGAATGCTTCTGAAGTTCCAACTGAAGATAGAGTTCAAATACATAAGTATATACTTGATCCTTTATCAACTATTATAAAATTATGTATTTTATCCAAAAAAACAGTTGGTTGTAAAATATCAGTTTATAATAACACTATTATTATTCAAGAAGCAGGTATATTTCAACCTATTGTGCGATATTGGTATAACAATAATAAAATAGATATTCAATACTTATATAATCCAAAAGAATTAGCGTGTAATCATTTTTTAAATGAAAAGACGAATAATGAAAAAAAAAAAAATCAATATATAAAAAATCTTTTTATAGATGCACAAAAAGGATTATACAAATTAATCGATACATATAAAAATTACACATTATTAATGCATGCATTGTATTATTATGGTAATTTAATATCAAATTATTTAACTGATAAATATAATGATAAATTATTTATACGTGATAATTTATCCAATATTTATAATAAAGAATTAGTGGATAAATTAAATGCAATATGGACAGAAGAAAGAATAAAAGTAGTTTTAGACATGGTTCAATTTGTTGATAAAGATAAGGGTTCTGAAAAATCAATTAAATGCTTAGAAGAATTTATGGTTATAATTGATCAAGAAGTATATGAGTTAATCCAAAATAATTAATCATTTAATTATTTTTCAAGTATTACATTACCTCCTAATGCGTATAGCAATGATTCATATAAGAGAAATTCCTGTTTTTCTGTAAATCCTATATAAAATTCTGGTAATAAATATTTTTTATTCCATCTTAATTGTCTAATTTTTTCATTATCATCACATATTAAACTTTGTCTTGAAGGAATTTTTATTTGAAACCCTCCTTCTGCTCTTTGCAAACGTTCTAATGGTTCTTCATCTTCAGATTTATTATTATTATAGTGATCCAATATCTTTTGGAATGTATCTTTATCAATTGAATCTACAAAAACTTTAATTGGCATTTTATTTTTTTTAATATTTTTATGACTAAGGCAATATTATAAAAAATAAAAATCATTTTTTTTATGTTTATTACATATTTTCCTTCACATACGTTCCGGAGTATATCCTTAAACTTACGCTAACGCTCCAGTTTACTACATATTTTCCCTTCACATACGTTTCGGAGTATATCCTTAAACTTACGCTAACGCTCCAGTTTACTACATATTTCCCTTCACATACGTTTTGGAAAATAACCTTAAACTTACGCTAACGCTCCAGTTTACTACAATGAATTTATGCGTAGATAAAGAACTATACTCTGGAGTTTACGAAGAAAAATACATAGGAAACTAAGGTTTTCTTCACTAAAAATAATTATTTTATAATCTTATATGAAAAAAATTAAAAAAATTAAAAAATATAAAAAAAATAAAATAATAAATATTATATTTGGAAATTTAATAAGATTTATACATTATTATGTAGCAAATATTTTTATTGTATATTTATTATTATTTTCTAAAAATTTTATATTAAATATTATATTATTAGCATTAGTAATTTTTACATTTTTTTCATGGTATATATTTAATTGTTGTATTTTAAGATTAGCTGAACAATATATATTAAATGAAAAAAAAGATGATATGAATAAATTAATATTAAATAATTATATTAAAATAAATATATTTGGTACAGACGTTATATTATTTAATAAAGTTATATATGATAAACATGTTTATATATCAATTATTTTTATCATATTATTTTTAATAAAGCTAATATATTTATATAATAATAAGAAAACCTAGTTTTTTTCACTATTAATGAAGATTCATTGTTCAGAAAATATGTAGTAAACTGGAGCTTTAGCGTAAGTTTAAGGATATACTCCGGAGTTTACGAAGGAAAATATGTAGTAAACTGGAGCTTTAGCGTAAGTTTAAGGATATACTCCGGAGTTTACGAAGGAAAATACACTGTGAAACATATTTAAAATAGTATTTTTTAACGTCGGATATAAAACACACCATTCAACATAAGAATCTAATAAATTTATTTGATGTTTTTCCAATGATATTAGCAAATCAAAATCTTTATTTGTCATTGAATAATTTGGAAAATTAGGAAATGGTCCAGATAAATCAGAAAATGTATTAGTTATTGATTTAGGTAAAAGATTATTATAAATAAATGATGGTTGAATTATAATTACTAATAAATCAACATAATATTTACCTTTAATTCCTAATGAATAGTTTGGTAAAACTAATAATTTATTTCTAGTAAATACAGGTCCTCCTGTAGATTTTGTATCTAAAATTTGTTGTGCAAATTTTTTCCAATCATTTTTTTGAAATACTTGATTATTATTGCTTTCATATAAATAAGGTTTTTCTTTTTCGCATAAGTTATCGTCATTTAAACCAAATAAATTTAATATATTTAAACCGCAAAAATCACCATATGATTCAGGTGTAGCACTATCTTTAATTTCGTTTCCACAACTAATAATAGAAATTATATGTTTTACATTTCTAGATAAAAGTGATGTAATACCTGTCCAATCACAATGTGCTCCATCACCTATTGGAAGGTATGTTGTAGAATCCGATGTTGGTGACCATAAATCAAATGATGGAATTACAGAAGAGAACATTAATGAAGGACTTAGATCTTTATTATCAGAAATATATGAAAACTTTGTTGCTTGAGAAGAACCACTTGTTCCTATTATACTTTCAAGTGTAAATAAATTTTTTTGATATGATGGAATTTTTAAATCTACCGTTATACTTTTATTTGATTCTTTATAATTTAAATTAGGGTTCATTGAACCGATTGAATAAGTACTTTGTAAAACACCGCCAACACAACAATCATCTTTTGTATCATCGAATCCAAATGGATTAACTTTATTACAAATTATATTTGGAATTCCTGAATAAATTGGTGTAACTTGAAATATTGTTGTTCCTCTTATTTTCTTGTTTTTTACATTTAATAGTGCACAATTTGATATCCAAAATGGTGAGTTTTTATGTGGTATAATAGGTTTTATTCCTGTAAGAGAATATGTAATATTTGCTTGTTTTTCATTTAGTGCAACTATTTTATCGTTTAAACCATATGGTTTTAAAAAAACATTACCAATTGCATAATTCCATAAATATTCTGTTCGTATTCCTATATTATAACCATGTTGAACATATTTTTTTACATCTGCATTTATTAATGTATTACCTAAATAATAATTATTTTTGCTTTCAAAATTAATTGTAGTTAAACTATTCATATCAATATCTTCTGGTGGAATATATTGACCAAGTAATATACTACTATCAATATTTTTATTAGCAAATAAATATGTACCCAATAACCAAGAACTACCTGAAACAGTTGATACAAATTGAGAAGATTCAAATGCATTTGAATTATTAATATTTATTTTATATAATCCTCGAATAAAACCAATAAATCCGCTATATGAACGTCTTCCACCAGCTTCAAATGCTAAGGAAACACCTTCTGGGCTATATTTTCTATCTAATTCAATATCGCCCGATAGTTCAGGAAATATTATATTTGAATTTTTATTAATCCATATTTTACTTGATATAATTCTATAATCATTTTTTAAATTATTTGTTAATTTACATTTTTTTTTTAAATTATAAATTATAAAAAATAGATATGCATATAATATTATTAATATTATTGCAAGAAAACCTAGATTTTTAATATGTATTTTCCCATTTTTTAACATTTATATATTTTATGAAGAAATTTTTTTACAAAGTTTAAAGATATTAAAAAAAAATGATTTAAGTATAATTATTAAAGTAAATTCATAAATTTCATAAAAATACTAATATGTCATACGTTAATTATGGTGATCCATATAATGATCCATTAGATGATCCATTAGATGATCCATTAGATGATCCATATAATGATAATATAACAGAAATATCATATGATTCGCAAACAATGCATAATAATCAAAATAATAATAACAATTATATAATTGTAGTAAACAATAAGAATAAAATTAATAATATTTTCAAATATATTGTAATATTATTAACAATATCTATTATATTTTCGGATATAGTTATTTTATTTAAAAAAAATACTTGTATATATCAACAAACATATATTAACTTTACAATGTATCAATATTTATTAGTATCCGTATATTCATATATAATATTATTTATTTATATGTATTTATACATTTCATGTATAATAAAAAATATTGATAAACATACACATAAAAATATAATGTTTATATATTCAATATATAAGTTATATTTGTTTATATTAAATATAATTGGTTTAATTATATTTTTTCATATAATGAATACTGATTTATGTACCATGCAACTATATAATCATATTATGTCAACACAAATTATTAAATTTATATTATTTTTTATGTTAAGTATATTGATATAAAAATATGTAGTAAACTGGAGTGTTAGCGTAAGTTTAAGGTTATTTTCCGGAGTTTACGAAGAAAAATACAAAAGAAAATACTTATATTTTCTTTCACATTTGTTCCAGAAAATAATTCTTTATCTACGAATAAATTCTCCGATAAATTCATTGTATTTTTCTTTGTAAACTTCGGAAAATAACCATAATAACCATAAACTTACGCTAAAGCTCCAGTTTACTACATATTTTCTTTCATATTTGTTCCAGAAAATAATTCTTTAAAAATATGTAAAATAAGGAAGGTATGTGTAGGAAACCTCGGTTTCCTCACCTAGTATACTTAAATAATAATTAAAGTATTATTTAATATGTTTAATAGTGAAGACAATATTCCAGAAGCAGTTTTAGTAACAGATGATATAGAAGTTGGAATTGCAATACCAATACCAATAAATGAAAGAATACACCCTGAACTATTGGTAAATGATAGAAAATGTGCATTATATAAATTTTGTTGTTTTTTTCCATTAGGTTGTTTATCTATTATTTTAATGGTATACTATTTAGTTGAATATAAAAACTGATTATTTTTTTTTATAATATTTAGTTTTCCTATTTTATATAAAAATATTAGGATAAAATGATGGAATCTATTTCAACGCAAGCTGAATCTGCTAATAATTCGCGAGATTATGAAGAAATTCAAATCATTATTAATCAAAATGATGATGATATAACAAATAATCAATCACTGAATGTATGTTTACAAAGAAGTATAATAACTATAATAACAATATCAACATGTTTAGTAATATCATTAGATTTATATATTGCATTTACTGATAATAATTGTATAATTGAAACTATGAAAATATATTTAATTGTTTCTTCTATATTTATTTTAGTTTTATTATCAATATATGTATTTAATAAAAATATTATTAGAATAATTATTTCAAATCACTATTTTTTATTTTCATCAATATATATTTATACTTTTATTTTTATTGGATATGCTTTATGTACAACATTAGGTGCAATAATATATTGGAATATTATTGATAAAAATAAATGTTCATCTTTTGTTAATAATTATTTATATACAATATTGATTATTAAAATTATTGGTGCATTTTATTTATTATATAATAAATTTTTTATTTTATAGTTTATTTTTTCATTAAATAATATATACTTTTGAATACAATTATGCATTTCATATAATTGTTCAATATTGTTATGATTATTATCTTTATTCAATTTAATATTTTCAATACAGTTTGATAAAATAGTTATGTAATCATCATCATTACTATATAATACTTTATTATCTTCAAATAATAATAATGATTTTCTTTGTATAACTTGAATGCGTTCTCTGTCATTCATTTTTATAGTATATATAAAGTTTTTTTTATATATATTTTATATGGAATATTTTAAAGCCAAAAAAAATAGGAAAGAAAGTAAACGTAAAGATAAAAGACATGCTACAGCAGAAGAAGTAATTTATATTTTTGAAAAAATATTAGAAGGATGGAAAACAATAAAAATTTTCAATACTATAATTCAAAATAATCCAAATTCGTTAGTTTTAAAAAGAAATGTAGAAAATATATCAACAGGTAACACTAAAGTTTATGAAACAGAATTAAATGAAGATAGATATAAATATTATATAGAATTAAGAGAAAAAGTTTATAATTTTCATAAAAAAACTATTTTATTAAGTTAAGTTTACTGAGAAAAATACCATATACTATTTATATATTTTTCTTTATAAAATATATAAATGAATAGTTTTGATAAATTGAAAACATGGTTAAAAGTAAAAAATGATAATTTAAGAATGTTTGAAAAAGATTCACGTGGTCTTTATTCAATAAAAGATATAAAAAAAGGCACTATAATAATGCAAATTCCATGTAAATATTTAATCGAATTATCAACTGTTTCAAAAAGTATAACATATAATTTTGATAATACTAATTCAACAATAGCGGCTTATTTGTTATTAGAAAGTGTAAATCAAAAAAGTAAATGGAATAAATATTTAGATACATTTCCAAAAGAGTTGAGTGAATATATTCATTTTTATAAAAAAGATAAAACGTGTTTGTTAAAAAATAGTTCTATTATGTGTAAGGATAGTATAAATATTAAAGATATTATTAAAGAAATTACAAATGATGGAAATATATTTTATGAATTATTAAAAAATAAAAATGAATTACCAAAAGATTATTTAGAAATAAAAGATTTTATAGAACTTTTTATAAAATTTAGAATATATGTAGATTCACGTATTTTTGGTTATACAAAATATCATAAAGATGAATCTGCATTAGTACCATATGCAGATTTATTGAATCATTCTAATAAATCAAATACATATTGGTATTTTGACGATACAAAAAAATCTTTTATAGTTCAAGCAACAGAAGATATTCCTAAAAATACTGAAATTTTTGATTCATATGGTAGTAAAACAAATATTCAATTAATAATTTATTATGGATTTTCAATAAAAAATAATCCATATTCTAAATTATCATTTAGTTATAAAAATAATTTAATTGAATTGAATAAAAAATCTGATTTAGAATCAATATTATATGAATACAATCTTTATAAATATAAAAAGCATATTATTGAATTATTAAAAAAAAAATTATTATTACATACTGAAAATATACAAAAAACAGATGATTATAATATTAGAAATATATTACATGATGATATTATGATAATTAAAAAAATGTTAAATAGATTTTTTTGAATTATAATATTTTTCATATTTATTAATTAATACTTTCTTACATTTATAATGTTCAGGAAGATGATCACTATGAAGTGTTGAATTATTATTTGAACTAAAAATAAAATAAGGAAATTTATAAATATATGTTTTCATATTTTTATCAATAAATAAATCCGCCACATAATATTCCTCATATTCATTTAATATATATTTATTATTTATATAATATTTATTAATAAAATTTATAGCAGATCTTTTATTTATTATATATGATAACATTCCCCATGTTTTATTATCATATTTTGTATAATTTATTCCATTATTCCAGTTTAATTCATTATTTCCTTTTTCTTCATGTATTCCTCCATAATTTAATTTTATTATATCCCAATCTTTTGGAATTTCATTTATGACATCTTTAATTTTTTTAATCCAATATTTTTTAAATTCTAATGTACAATCATCTTCTAAAATAAGTGCAATATTATATTTTGAATTAGAAAATGTACGAATAGCTTCAAAATGTGATAGTAAACAGCCAAATTCAGATAATGAATTTTTGTTATTTTTATTTTTAGTTTGAATTAAAGAATATAAATTTGCTTTTTTACCATTTATGGCATTTATTCTTTCATTTTTTATATTATTAAAAACAGGATCTTTAAACATTTGTAACATTTTATTTTTTCTGTCAGTTGATTCATCCATATTTATCCAATATATTATATCAATACCATTCAAATATGTATTTTTACTAAATGATTGAGATGGATGTATACTTAATATTTTGTTGTTTTCTTTATTTTTTATATCATATGATTTATACGTTTCATAATATAGTTTTTTGTCTAAAATGGAAGGAAATATAGATAATTCCTTCTTAAACTCTGAAGAATATTGATTAATATTCATATTAAAATTATTTTGTGTATTTTTTTTCGTATTACAGTTTTTTTCTGTATTTAGTAACAAAAAATCTATTATGTAAAATAATAGAATTATTATAATTATTAATAATATATATTTTTTCATATTATATATTATTCTTATAAAAAAAATAAAATTATATGTTTTCTTTCGTATTTTCTTCAAAAAATAGTTTTTATATAGACTTTTTTGAATTATAATATTTTTCATATTTATTAATCAATATTTGTTTACATTTATAATGTTCTGAAAGATGATCACTATGAAGTGTTGAATTATTATTTGAACTAAAAATAAAATAAGGAAATTTATAAACATATGTTTTTGTATTTCCAAAAATAAAAAAATCTGCTAAATAATATTCTTGATCTTCATTTAATATATATTTGTTATTTACATAATATTTATTGATAAAATTTATAGCAGCTTTTTTATTTATTAAATATGACATTGCCCCTGATGTATTATTATATTTGGTATAATTTATTTTGTTGTTCCAATTTGATTCACTATCACTTGTTTCTTTATGTATTCCGTAATATAATTTTATTATATCCCAATCTTTTGGAATTTCATTTATAACATCTTTAATTTTTTTAATCCAATATTTTTTAAATTCTAATGTACAATCATCTTCTAAAATAAGTGCAATATTATATTTTGAATTAGAAAATGTACGAATAGCTTCAAAATGTGATAATAAACATCCAAATTCGGATAATGAATTTTTGTTATTTTTATTTTTAGTTTGAATTAAAGAATATAAATTTGCTTTTTTACCATTTATGGCATTTATTCTTTCATTTTTTATATTATTAAAAACAGGATCTTTAAACATTTGTAACATTTTATTTTTTCTGTCAGTTGATTCATCCATATTTATCCAATATATTATATCAATACCATTTAAATATGTATTTTTATTAGAGGAGTCAGACGAATATGTTTCATAATATATTTCTTCATCGAAAGTTGATAAGGAATTATTTTTTGGAATAAATGTAGAAGATAAATCATTCTTAAACTCTGGATAATATTGATCAATATTAAAATTATTTTTTGTATTTTCCTTTGTAAACTTTATTCTATTATAATTTTTTTCTGTATTTAGTAACAAAAAATCTATTATGTAAAATAATAGAATTATTATAATTATTAATAATATATATTTTTTCATATTATATATTATTCTCATAAAAAAAATAGAATAAAATTATATATTTTCTTTCGGATTCTCTTAAAAAAATAGTTTTTATCTAGATATAAAATATTAATTTGTATAAGGTGTTTCTGAACCAGTCAATGCAAATCCTCCCCAATCATCATTCGATGGTAAACTTTGACTTGTACCAAGTCTTCTATACCAAAGATTTGAATAAGCTCTTTGTTGTCCCTTTGTTAAATTCATATTTTTTACATATGTTGTTATAGGAAATCGTTCTGGATGATGTCGCATCATAGCGTATAAATTTTGTTGTTTTAAAACATATTTCTGATAATTTATTTGACTTAAATTACAACCTTGTTGTAATTTACATTGAATGGGTCCTTTAATAGGTATTACTTGACCAAATGTTGCTAAATCATAAGATTGGAATTTTTGCTTGGTACAATATAATTGTTTTTCTTTAACACAACGGTTACTATTTGACCTTATATAGTCAGGCATTATATTATATATATTTATAAAAATTATAAATCTATTAATTTTTTTTTTGCATTATTTAAACGTTGTGAAAATTTTTTATTAATTTCATTTAATTTATTTAATTTATTTTTATTATTTTTATTATACCAAGATCTCGGATAAAAAAAATATTTACCAGTAATTTTTTTTTTTTCTTTTTTTAAATATTCTTTTTTTAATATAATTTTTTTTATGAGATCTTCTATATTTTGTCTTTCTTTTTTTGAGTTAATTTTATTTTTAGTTTGTGTTAATAAAATATTAGTAGATGAATTTATGGTTTTTGAATTTTTATTTTGTACAATATTAGTTGATTGATTTTCTTTTTTTGAATTTTCCTTTTTTAAAGTATTAGTTGATGAATTTCCGTTTTTTAAAATACTATTTGATGAACTTTCTATTTTTGAATTTTTCCTTTGTACAATATTAGTTGATGAATTTCCATTTGATAAAATACTATTTGATTGATTTTCTTTTTTTGATTTTGTATTATTCATATTCTATATATATTTTCCAATATAAAATTTATTTATAAAATATATTTATTTATTTTCATATTTATTCTAAAAAAAATATGAAAAACTTATATAATAAACCTAGATCTTTTATTTCTCACAATTATTTTTTTCAGCTTTCCATGCAGATGGATCAGCATCACTCATAAAAGGTTGTTTCCAAAAATATGGAATAGTATATTCAGTTCCAGGATAATAACTTTCATAAACTTCCCTATAATATAATGATTCTTTATCATATGGTTTATTATGTGTATATTTTTCTTTTTTCAATTCAAACTCTTCATCACTATATTTTGTATCCATATATTCATTAATAATTTCATACCAAGGTTTTTCTGCATTGCTAACACCATCAGAAAATGCCGTTTTAACCCTCCATGCTAATTCCTGAGGTAATATATCTTCAAATGCCTTTCTAAATAAATACTTTTCTATTTTTTCTTTAGAAAATCTTTTTTCAGATGGTTTTATTGACATACAATATGTTAAAAAATCTTTATCAGAAAATGGAACACGTGCTTCCAAACCTGCTCCTGAGATTGATTTATCTGAACGCAATACATCAAAATATTGTATATTTTCCAACATTTTTATATTTTCATTTTGAAAATTAATATCATTGTCAGCATAATAAAATCCTCTATAACTTGCAAAAATTTCATCAGAAACATCACCACAAAAAATTACTGTATCATCACTATGTTCTCTAATATACAAAGAAACCAAATAATTCCCAACTGATGCTCTAACAGATGTTGTATCATAACTTTCAATTTGTTTAATTGTTTTATCAATAGCATCTAAAAATTGATTATTCGTTAATTCAATAGAAGTATGATTAGTTTTAAAATAATGCGCCGCCATTTGTGCATAATATAAATCAACGGAACCTTTTAAACCAATAGAATAAGTACTTAACATATATGGTTTATATTTACTTGCAACAATTGCTGAAACAGTTGTACTATCTAAACCTCCTGATAATAAACATGCTAATTTCCGATCTGACATTAATCTTTTCTCAACAGCTTTTGTAAATAACATTTTAATATTCATAATAATATTTACTTCATCGTCATTATTATATGTTAAATTAGAAAAATCAAAATATTTAGTTATTTCATTCGTGTTAGAACACCAATAAGATGATACTGGAAATTGTTTAATTTCTGAACTAACAAGTTCTACTAGACCCTTAAGTTCGCTGCAAACAATAATACCAAAATCATCAAAATTCCAATATAATGAACGAATACCTAAATGATCACGCGCAATATATAAAATATCTTTATTAGAATCATATAAAACGAATGCAAATTCACCATCTAATAATTTACATGTTTCATCAATACCATATAACAAATATAAATGTACAATAATTTCACAATCACTTTCACTCTGATATTTATCATGTAATCCATGTTGTTTAATTAAATCTTTAAAATTAAATATTTCGCCATTACAAATAAGATGTATTCCATCAATTTCAAATGGTTGGTTACTTTCAGAATTTAAACCATTAATTGCTAATCTATGAAACGTAAAAAATAATTTCTCATTAATTCTTTTATTAATTGTTGAATCGGGACCACGATGAACAATTTTATTAGCATTCTCAATTAATTCTTTATCACTATGTTTTGTACCTAAATAAGAAAATATTCCACACATTATATATATTATTTTATTAAACTCTTTTTAAGCTATTTAATTTATTGATAAAAATATATTGTTTAAATATATGGTTAAAAAAAATAAATCTAATAATTTATACATATATTTTACGATAATAATTATTATAATTATAGTATTTATTATTATATATAATTTATTTTTATATGAAGACATAATTGCTAATAAAAATATAAATTATGAATTAAATAAAAATGGTTTTGTTATAATTAAAGATGTTTTCACAGATAATCAAATAACATATTTAAAAAACAATTGTAATAACAATAATTTTAAAATAGTTAAAAATTATCTTATTAATAATCCAAAATTAAAAAATATTATAAAAACAAATCTTAATGAAAACTACATTTTTCAAGATTATATTTTTATTATTAAGAAATCAATGATTCATACATGTCATCGTGATAATAATAGTATTTTTTACAATGATTTGCAGAAACATAGATCATATACTATGTTAATATATTTGGAATATATGGAAAAGTGTTTAGGTGTAATTCCTGATAGTCATATTGATGCTAATTCACATAATATTAATTTAACAAATAATGTGATAAATTTATTATGTAATAAAGGAACTGTAATATTATTTGATGCTAATTTAATACATGTTGGAGCATTAAATAAAAAAGATGATAATCTCAGAATACAAATGAAGATAACACATAAAGATGATATTAATGCTATATCATATTATAATAATTATAATAAAGTTTTAAATGAGAATAATAATTTACCAGTTTATATAAGAAAAGCACAAAAAAGACTATCATGTACATTTCCATTTATATCTTCTTATACAAAAGAAGGTATTAAAAAAAATTCAGAAGAAATGAAAAAAGGTAATGAACCTACGTTATCACAAAAAGTATACTCATATTTATTACATGGAAATCCAAACTTTTATAATTTAGAAAATGCATTTAATAATAGTTAAATTAAATATTTATGAAAAGTACTTGAAGATGCACAATCCTTTACATGAAAAAAAAATTATGAAATAACTTCCAAATTAAAAGTTGAAATCCATTTACCATCAACTTCGCATTCACATTCATTCCAAGCATTAACTGATACTCTATAATTTCTTTCAATTTGATAATGTGCCATTGCAAATTGATTTAACGGACTACGACCTTTATATATTTGTCCATCATAAATAATAGCATTTTGTGTTGAATCATATATACCTATCCAAGTTTTATTTATACCAATAGTATGACGGATACGTTGTTTATTTGTAAAACATTTTTTTATATCACGACATTTTTTTTCTTGTTGACTATCATTATCTATATCATCATCAATATTTTCTTCCAAATTTTCTTCTTTCCAATATTCACCATCCATTAATTGAAAAAAAGTTTTTACTTCTTCGATAGAAACACGAAAAAATTCTCTTTTAGGATTAATTCTTTCGGTATATTGTGATAAAAGAATATGAATAACAGATTCTTTTTGTTTAACATTCGAAACTTTTTTTGCAAATTCTATTTTATATGGAGTTGGTGGTCGCCAAGTATCAGAACTATTTGCTTCAGATAATCTTTCAATCGGGGTTCTTTCTGTCATGCCAATTTTAAGAATACCTGGCATTGATATGTTTGAAAAACAGTAAATATATCCATTTATACATATATCTGTCATTTTATAGAATATTTAATTAAAACTAAAACAAATATTATTAATAAAATATTTCATTTTTTTTAATTTTTAAATACATAAATATTTTCCTTCACATACGTTTCGGAAAATAATCTTAAACTTTCGCTAAAGCTCCCATTTAAGGTTATTTTCTGGAATGTATGTGAAGGAAAATACAATGAATTTATCGGAAGAAATGCAGATAAAGAACTATACTCAGGAGTTTACGAAGGAAAATACAATGAATTTATCGGAAGAAATGCAGATAAAGAACTATACTCAGGAGTTTACGAAGGAAAATACAATGAATTTATCGGAAGAAGTGCAGATAAAGAACTATACTCCGGAGTTTACGAAGGAAAATACAAGTAGATATTAAAAAATTGATTTAAATATTATAGTAATTATCTTATCATTTATATTCATGAATATACAGTAAATTAAGATTATCTTCATGAATATAAAATGATAAGATACAGTAATTATTTTTCAGAGGAAAGGAAAAACATTGATATTAGTATTGTAAAAAAATTATTGAATGAACAAAATAATAAATGTATAATATGTGCAACTGAATTAACTAATATAAAAGATCATAAAAATTATCATATTGATCATATTATTCCTCTTAAAAGTTTAAATAAAAATAACATATTAGGTAACAATGATATTGAAAATCTTCAATTATTATGTAATCCTTGTCATAAGTGGAAAACAAGAGAGTTTGAAAAAAATATGTTAGTTATTATACTTGAAAATAATCATAGTTTAGAAATATCTAAAAATTTTCTAATTGATAAAGAATTTGAAAATTATATTGAATATGCAATAAAACAAATAAATATTCATTTTAATGATATTGATAATAATGATATTACAGATATAGATGCACAAATAAAAATATATAATAATTTTTATACAAATAAAATATTAACTTTAAATAGTAAGAATATCTTAAAATATATTCATTTAGACGAATACTTTAATTATATGGATAATCAATTATATTTATTTATGAATAACTTAAATTTATTAGAAGAACAATATTCAAATAACTTACATAATATACAAGAGTATATAAATATTAAAAATTGTAATTTTTATATTGTACAATCTAAAAAAGAGAAAAAAAAATGTAAAAATAAGAATTTGAAAAAATCTGTAAGTTCTTTTACATTCGTTCCACCATGCGTAGATAAAGAATTATTTTCTATAACAAATATGAAAGAAAATAGTAAAAAAAGAAAAAGAAATGATTGTGATTGTGATTATGAAATAATTACAAAAAAACGAAAGATAAATTTTTTTTAATAGCTTTCTTGAAAATAATCTTAAAGTTATATAAATTAAATTATGAAAAGTTCAAAAGAAACCTAATTAATTTATAAAAAGTTTAAAAGAAACCTAATTAACTTATAAAAAGTTCAAAAGAAACCTAATTAACTTATGAAAAGTTCAAAAGAAACCTAATTAACTTATGAAAAGTTCAAAAGAAATCTAATTAACTTATAAAAAGTTCAAAAGAAACCTAATTAACTTATAAAAAGTTCAAAAGAAACCTAATTAACTTATAAAAAGTTCAAAAGAAACCTAATTAACTTATAGGAAGTTCGAAAGAAACCTAGGTTTCTTTCTAGGAAGTTCGAAAGAAACCTAGGTTTCTTTCTCTTATTTTGTAAAACATGGATAATTATATTTAACTAATAAATCATATAAACTGGAAACACCTCTTTTCATAATATTTTCAACAACAGATTGTGCTGATTCAATACTTCCACTATCATTATTTGCATATATATTTACATCTACATTTGTAAAAATTAAACTATATATAAAAAATATTATAAAAACCGGAATTAATATAAATAGTACTAACATAAATAACCCGTAAAACTTTAATTGATTAGCAATACCTTTTATTTTTCCACTATTAGCAAAATTATAATAAAAATATATTAAAATTATAAATAAATATGGTATCATTAAACCCATTTTAAAATTAAAATTATTAACAATAAAATTAATAAAGTTATTATCTTTAGGTTCAATAAATCTATATAGATTGGGAAATATTGATAATTTATTATTTAAAAGCGTTATAAACAAAATTATACAAATAAGTGGAGCAAACATTAAAAACAATAATAAAAAAGCAAACCATTTTTTATGTTTAATATCATAGTTATCGAATTTAAAAAGACTTATTAAAAATGGAATAAAAAAAGGTATTAAAAATATGAGTGCAAAAGATATTATTATAAAATAATTTGTTGTTACTGATATATTTGGATTTTCAGATGTTTTTGATATACAATTCATATTGTTATAAGGGTTGTTATTTGGATTCACTTGAATTATATTTGAATAAATTGAATATATTACATTTTTTATTAAACTATTTAATATTATAATAAAAATTATAATATAAGATATTATAAATAATACATATGAATGACTTGCTAAACCAATATATTTATTGCAATTTATAATATTTTTACCGTTATTATCTTTAATATCAATATCTTTACATTTATCATCTGTTTTAATTATATTTAATGACATTATATTAAAAGGTGAATTAAACGTTATACTTTTAAAATAATGGTCTAAATCATTATCTTTTATATATTTATTATTAAGATCTAAATGATATAATAAAGAATATTTAATTTTAAATAAATATGATATAGATAGTATTACTAAAATAAAATAAAAAGGTATAAATGTAAATGTGTTACTTATTAAAATTTTAGAAAAATCTTTTTTATTTAAAGAATAGTTTATATTTCCATTTCCTTGCATATCTATTTTATTATATATTAAATATATTTTATTTGCTAAAATATAAATAAAATAATAAAAAGTATTTTTCATTCTTAAAATTTATGCAAAAGTACCATAACTAATAATACTATTAATGATACAATATATCCAAATGATACAGTTATTCCAGCGACTGATCCAGCTTTTAACATATCAACAATATCATAAACATCGCCCATTTTACTCATTACATTACTACCTGTTTTTGTTGTTTCTAATACATTACAAAATGAATTCATTACAAATATTTTTAGCATTGATTTTATTAATGTTTCTCCTTGTATATATCTAGAATGATTTTCAATCGAAAAATTAGTCATTATAGTCTCTAAATAATCGAGTCTATCTTTAATTTTATTAATAGTAGTTATATCATTTCTAAAATCAGTATCTATGCTATCCTTTACTTTAGAGTATATGTCAGAGTTAAATGTTTTTAAATATTGTCCTATAATATCTTTAGTTGAATCAGATAATCTATCTTTATGAGTATTTAATATATTTTTTAAAAATCTTTCTCTATCATTTATTTGTGTTGGTATATTATCACTTATTTCAGCGTTAGATAAACCATATTCATATAAAGCTTGATTAAATAATATAAAAGCTGGATAAAGACCTTTTGCTTTTATAATATCCGAAATAAATGTATTTTTTAATATATCTACTACTGCATCTCCAATTAAAAGAAAATTATCTGGGTTACAACATCTTTTAAAATCATCAATACATATATTCTCATCTGTTTTTTTAAATGTTTTTATTTTAATATCATTTTTTTCAGTAGTTTTCTTTTCAGTAGTTTTTTTTTCAATATTTTTCTTTTCAATAGTTTCTTTATCAAATAGTACACTATCATCTTTAAAACATGATCTAATAGATTCACATTTTATTTCTTCAAGATTTTTTAATTTATCAGTTAACATTTTACCGAAAGATATTGAATCAAATTTAGTTTTACATCCAACATCTGATACTGTAGATAATACTAATTCCAACCCTATAACAAAAAAATTTAAAAAACTAAAATATAATGAGGTTATTCCTCCTATAAATGGAACAAAAAAAAATGGTATATATTTAATAGTATTAAAATTTCTCTTTATCAATAATAAAAGCGGGTTAAATGTTGTGTTTAAAAAATAAACTTTTTTAAATAAATTTATAGTAAAGTCTATAAAATAATCACCAAATCTATATCCTATATATATTAGTATATATATACAAGTTAGTATTAATCCAACCAAACTTCCTTTACTTATTGGACTACACATACTTTGTGGACTGTCTAAAACGTTATGTCCTTTTAATGTTACACAAAATATTATTAATGGAAATGTTATTAATACATATATCATTAAAATGAACATAACATATTTTATAATTGATAAAAAAAATCCAATTCTACTAAATAATGTAACTTTACCCAAATTGCATACAATATATTTACCAATTGAAGCAATACTTTTTTCAATAATTGTTTTTATTAATGATGATGTTGTTGGTATAAATCCAGTTGGTAATATTAAAATTGGAGCTAATGAAATAGTAAAAGCTATTATTACTATTGCAGGATTAGCTTTAGCAAATGAAGTAAATGAATTTCCACCTTTTTGTTTTATATTCAATGTTAATATTGATTTATTTTTAATTTCGTATTTTTCTAAACTATTTGTTCCATCTAAAAAATTACCATTGTAATCAATATAATAGTTTTCTATATTATTATTTAGTTTATATTCATTTAAACTATCATATAATATTGAATTTATTGATTGATAATATTTAGTTTTTATTAATTTCGTATTATTATTATATTTTACATATATTTCCATTCTTATAATTTATTAATATATTTTTTAAATTTTTATATTATATTTAAGTAATTAAATATAATGAAACCTAAACTACTAAATAAAAAACTTATTAGTAATTTTATTAATAAAAATAAAAAAGATATTAATATTGAATATATAGATAAAAATAATATATTTTTTAATTTTTTGATTATATTGTTTTTTGTATTGTGTATATTATTTTTAATATATAGATATTTAGAAAAAAAAAATAATAAAAAAAATATTTCATAATTATATAAATGAGATGCATAAGTAATGATAATATACCACTTTATACAGAAAGTTCGCCTGATTGGAATAATACTGGACATCCGCCTCCTCCTTTTGCGGTAGGATTAGAAGTTGGAATGAATGAATATATTTTTGGTAGAACTACACCAAATAATCACTTTGTCGTTGCTACTGGTTTAGAAAGAAATCCACATGGAATTGAAATGATTGGTGGTAAAATGACAAATAAAAAGAAAATGGTTTCTAAATCTCCTAAAATAACTGATGGAAAGAAAATGGTTTCTAAATCTCCTAAAATGACTGATGGAAAGAAAATGGTTTCTAAATCTCCTAAAATGACTGATGGAAAGAAAATGGTTTCTAAATCTCCTAAAATGACTGATGGAAAGAAAATGGTTTCTAAATCTCCTAAAATGACTGATGGAAAGAAAATGGTTTCTAAATCTCCTAAAAT